>FWWL01004879.1_pt1 | contig 16246 bp, 12 predicted proteins | sample 2228331 | NCBI WGS metagenome assembly FWWL01 (sample SAMEA103939775, study PRJEB20133) | metagenome
GCCCGAATGGAAGATTTTGCGAGCAGGGCTCGGAATTACACCAGAAGTCCGACGCATTTATCCTCACAAGCGGTTGGCTGCTGCTGTGCTCGGTTTCGTCAACTTGGAAAACAGCGGTTGCTACGGCGTGGAACGGGACTGGGACGAAACCCTGCGGGGAAAAGGTGGGTCGGTGGAACTGGAAGTGGACGCTCTCGGTCACCCTATCCCCAGCGGCTACTTCGCTCACCTCCCTCCCCGAATGGGCAACAGCGTCATCTTGACCCTTGACGAGCAATTGCAGCAAGCGGCAGAAGAAGTGATTGACACCGCCATGCGCCAGTTCCGCCCCAAGAGCGCTTGTGCGGTGATTCTTGACCCTAAGACAGGGGACATTTTGGCAATGGTTTCTAAACCCGACTTTGACCCCAACGCTTACCGGCGCTTCCCGCCCGAACGGTTCTTGAACCGTGCTACCGCTTTCGTTTACGAACCCGGTTCTACCTTGAAACCTCTTGTCGCTGCTGCCCTGTTGGAGCATGGTGTCATCACAGAGTGGACGACAGCGCAATGCAATGGCGTTTGGAAGCAGAAAAACTTTGCCGTCCGCTGCTGGGTGGTTCAGAAAGGCATTGCTGCTCATGGTGCTGAAACAATCGCCGAGGCTTTAAAACACTCCTGCAACATCGCTATGGCGCAATTTGCCTTGCGAGCCTCTTACCGACAGATTTACGAAACCCTTAGCAAACTGGGTTTTGGACGACGCATGGATGTAGGTGCGGGCTACGAAGAAGCGGGATGGTTGGATCCGCCAAAGGGATTGCTGACGAAGGAAGCGGTGCGCCATCACATAGCCACTTTGTCCTTTGGGCAAGGGATTGCAGTGACCCCATTGCAAATGACCGTCGCCTACGCTGCCATTGCCAACCACGGGAAAGTGATGAAGCCCCGCATCGTCAAGGGGCTCAAAGACGAAGAAACGGGAACCATTCAGTGGCTGCCACCGCAAGAGTTGGGCAACGCCTTCTCGCCCTTGACCGCAGCAAAAGTGCGCGAGATGTTGATCGCAGCCGTAGAGGAGGGGACAGGCAAACGAGCGAAACTGGATGGGGTAAAAGTTGCTGGCAAAACGGGAACTGCCACCAAAGTGGTCAACGGTCGCTACGACCCGACGAAAGTGGTAGTGTCCTTCTTCGGCTTCTTGCCCGCTGATGTCCCGACCCGACTTGAGGGGATGGAAACGTGGGTCATCGGGATTGTGTTGGATGAACCAGCCTATGGTAAGTGGGGCGGTGAGGTCGCCGCGCCCCTTTTCGCTGCCTTAGGGCAGCGCATACTCTGGCGGGTGCAGCCCCCTCGTCCCCTGAGCCTAACCCAAGACCTCACCGCCCCTTCTTTTCCCTACCACGCCGAGGCGGGGGAGTGATGCCAAAGAAGTTGGAGCAACCCTTGCGGTTGCCCTCGCAAACCTTCGCAATTGCCCCGTAGCAGAGCGGGGATTGCCCACAATCAACGCCCCCTTCCGGGCTACCTCAAGCGTTTGCGGGGTGCTGTTTCACACAGGCGACTTTCCCGCTTCTCGCTGCTCACTCCTTGCCCTCACCCTCGCAATCACAAGTGTCTTCACACTCACAATCGCATTCGCAGTCACAGTCGCAGTCGCATTCGCAGTCGCCTTCGCATTCACAGTCACAATCGCACTTGCTCGCACCTTTCACCTTTTCCTCCTCACAGCAGCAAGCCTTCTGCTTTTCCTTCGCACCCATCGTCTTCCACTCCTCTCTTTTGGTTTCCTTTTGTGGTGGGCGGTGCAGGATTTGAACCTGCGACCTCCTCCTTGTAAGGGAGGCGCTCTCCCCCTGAGCTAACCGCCCACGCTTTTCATTGTAACGCATCCCACCAATAGGACATTTCGGCACTGTCAACGCCTCTTTTTATTGCCCTCGCTGCCCGAGCATAGCGGCTGCCAACAGTTCCAGTGCTAACTGGGGATTGGCATTGAGGGGAGGGCGCAAACGACGAGCAGTTGTTCGCAATTGTTGGAGCACGCCAAAGGCTTGTCCGTAATGGGCAGCCACCCTCTCCAACAAAGGTTGCCAGTCAGCGTTGACAATCAAGTCATCAGCGTGATGCACTGCTGCCACCACATCTCGCCAACAGAGAGTCAAGTTCGTCAGCAATTCCTCCAACGCTCGTCGCTGTGTTGCCATCGCTGTTTCCTGTTCGCCTTCTGCCTCTTCCATACCTCGGACGCACAGTTCAGCAAATCGGAAGATGTCCCACCATTCCATGTTCGCCATCAATGTGAACAGGGAGCGAACTCGCTCACGTTCCTGCTGCCATTCAGGGTTGCGCAGTGCTTCCAACGCCCAACCAATTCGCCCCCTTGCCAATCGTGCGAGAAGGGTCGCGGCTTCAGGGGAAGCACCCCGTTCCCTTAAAGCAGTAGCGATTACCGCCGAAGGCACCAACCGAAAGCGCAACGGCTGGCAACGAGAGCGAATGGTGGGCGGAATTGCCCAAGGATTAGCGCTGACCAAGACAAACAGCGTCCGCTCTGGCGGCTCTTCCAGCATCTTCAGCAACGCAGCAGCGGCTTCCTCCGTCAACCGCTCCGCTTCATCCACGATGAGGACGCGGTAACGCCAAGTGGTCTGGTGTGTCAAGTTTTCCCGCAGGGTGCGGATGGCGTTGATGCCCAACGAGAGTTTTGGCTTCAATTTCGTTACATCCACTTCCCCAGAGCGTTCCATCGCCTCCCAATAAGCAGCCATGAGGGTGTCCACAATTTGGACAGCGGGATGGGTCTGAGCGTAGGAAGGGCGGGTGGGGTCAAGGTGACGACAGGAAGAGCAGCGTTCGCACGCATCTATGCCATCAGCACCCACTATCGGTGATTGACAATTCAACACTTTCGCCCAGTTAATCGCCAGCGTTCGCTTGCCCACGCGAGCGGGTCCCGAAAACAGCCAAGCGTGAGGGATTTGGCGGCGTTCGGTCAAGCGCCGAAGGAAACGAACAAGGGCTTCGTGACCTACGAAATCGTTGAACGCCATCGCTCCACCACCTCCTCCACCCAACACCTCGCTTCCGCGAGCACTTTTTCCAACGGCTGGTGAGCGTCCACAACTTTGATGCGGTGGGGTTCCTGTCGGGCTAACCACAAGTAGCCCCATCGGACACGATGGTGGAAGGGCAACACCCGTTGCTCAAAAATAGTTGTGCACCGCACCCGTTGAAGTCCTATCTCTGGTGCTACATCCAGCAGCAGTGTTAAGTCGGGCGTTAAACCGTTGGTGGCGATGCGGTTCAATTCCATCAACACTGTCAAGGGCAATCCTAAGCCGAAACCTTGATATGCAAGGGTGCTGTCCGAAAAGCGGTCGCAGAGCACCACTTCGCCTCGTTCCAAAGCGGGGCAAATGATTTTGGCAGTATGTTCGGCGCGGTCGGCGAGAAACAGGAAGGCTTCCGCCCAAGAGGTGCGCTCATCTTCGTGAAGCAAAATCTCGCGCAAGCGCTCACCAAGAGGCGTGTGGCTTGGTTCTGCCGTAACGAGAACGGACAACCCTTTTTGCTGCAGCCATTGAGCGAGAGCGTCCGTCACGGTCGTCTTGCCGCTTCCTTCCACGCCTTCCACAGTGATGAAAAGTCCGCGCATCAAACAGTCCCCCTGTCGCTAAATTTTGCGTTGCTTGGGTTCAAGTTCTCGCAGATGTCAATCTGTCCGGTAGCGTCAAGGCTCACTCCCGACGGGTGTTCAAACCGCTACCATTTGGCAGGCTCGTCTCTTGAAGAACCGCAAATTGACGCATCAGCAGGTGCAATTCCTCACCCTTTCGCCTGCTAAAGGCACTTGAAATAGCGTCATCAACCACCGCGCCCAACTACTCGGGAATTCAATTTTGCATCGCCCTTCAGCAGGTGCCATAGGGTTTTGCGTAACACCTCATCGGGTTCATGCTATGAGTTTGTGTGCCAAAATAAGTGGTGCCAGCCTCTGAAAAGGCTGTGACACAGGTAATTGGAAGGAGGCGGTTGCGATGCGTAGCGGTCGGGTGGTGATGGTTTCGCTCTTGTTAGTGGGAGGGGTTGGGTTGATTTTGTCGTTTCACGCAGCGCAGCAGCGGCGCCAACAGGGAACCCAACCCCGACGGGCAGCGTCCGCCCCTCCTGGCGCTCGCTCTTACATCCCCTTGCAACCCGTTCCCATGCCGTTGGAGGTTCGGACGGTTCGCATCTTGCTCGGGCTTCAGGACACCGAACCGACTGTGTGGAAGGGGCAATTTCGCCTTTCTGAGGGCACGGTTGTGCGAGCCGAACCATGGCGCATCGGTCCTAACGACCGAGTAACTCCTGACGGCTCTTTCACTTTACACACGCGGCAAGTTGCCGCAGGAACACAACGGCAACAGGCGATTACAGAAAACGGTCTGGTTCTCACCCTTCGCGCCCCCGCTTCCGCACAAATTGCTGTCACGACGGACAAGGGCGATTTCACCGTCGCTTTAGGCGACCTGTCTTGGCGAAAGCCGTTGACTTTTCTGAACGGGCAAGCGCAAGTGGACATTGTGCCGCCTGTGGTAACCATAGCGGACACGGAGCGGGAAGAAGATTTTCCCGCTGCTGCTGTCGCCCCCAATGGGACGGTCTATGTCGCTTATGTGGAACACAAGCATTTCGGTCCACCAACGGCTGTCCCTCTTGACCCGTTACCGAAAGATGAGCAAGGCATCCCCACCGACTTTTCGGCTTTCAAACCGACGGATGGCGGCGACCGCGTGATGTTGACATGGTTTGACGGTCAGCAGTGGGCGCAACCAGTCCCCGTCACCGACGAAGGCTTGGATGTTTGGCGACCAACAGTAGCAGTTGATGGCAACGGTTTGGTCTGGGTGGTCTGGTCGCAAAACTTGAACGGCAACTGGGACTTGCTCGCCCGCGCTTTCAACCCCCAAACCCAACAGTGGTCCAAAGCAGAGCGCTTGACAAAAGAAGAGGGAGCAGACATCCACGCTGTTGCTGTCCGCTCCGCTTCCGGGCGCGTCTGGGTGGCGTGGCAGGGTTGGCAGGACGACAACTTTGACATCTGGCTGACGGCAATAGACGAGCGCAAGCCCATTCGCTTGACCCAAACGCCTGCTAACGAATGGTCGCCTGCCATTACTGCTGATCAGAAGGGCAACTTGTTCGTCGCTTTTGACACTTACGAGCGGGGCAATTACGATGTGCGTCTGGCGGTCATCAACGAAGCAACCCCGACGCAGCGGCAAACGGTGGCAGTGACTACATCGCCACTGTTTGAAGCGAGTGCTGCCGTTGCTTGCGACTTGCAAGGACGGGTCTGGATTGCTTGGGAAGAGCGACCAGAGAATTGGGGGAAAGACACGGGCGCTTACTACCGCGACCGAGGAGGCAACCCGGGGACACCGCTGTATCCTGCTGCTCGCACTACTGTCAGGGTTGCTTGTTGGGTCAACGGGCGCTTGCTTTACCCTGCGGATGTGGCTGCTTCCCTACCGAAAAGACTGCAAACAGCAAACAGTTACCCACGCTTAGCGGTAACGCCTGACGGGCGCATTTGGCTCTCGTTCCGCCACCGTGAAAGTTGGCGCGGACCGGCGGGAACTTACTGGCTCTCCTACTTGACCAGTTACGACGGGGACCGATGGAGCCCACCAGTGCCACTCATTTGCTCCGACAACTTGCTGGACAACCGCCCCGCTTTGGTGGGTTTGCCCACTGGACACTTGCTCGCTGTCTACAGTGGTGACGGACGCTACCGCTATCACGGTCCCTTGGGCGTTGTCAACAACGCGCTGTTCGCAGCGGTTTGGCAGCAAGAGTTAGCACGAGTTCCGCAGTTTCATCCCTCGCCCCCCATCCCGCGTCCCGAAACTGTTAAGCCCGTCCACCCGACGGAAGCACAAGACATCGCTCGCATTCGCGCATTTCAGTTGCGATTAGGCGGTAAAACCTACCGCATCATGCGGGGCGAGTTCCACCGCCACACGGAAATCTCGGCGGACGGCGGTGGCGATGGAGCACTGGAGGACATGTGGCGTTACGCACTGGATGCGGCTGATTTGGACTGGATTGGCTGTGGCGACCACGACAACGGTGGCGGTCGCGAGTATCCTTGGTGGCTCACCCAGAAGACGACGGACATCTTCCACCACCCGCCGCGGTTCGTCCCGATGTTCTCCTACGAGCGCAGCGTCGCCTACCCCAGCGGGCACCGTAATGTGATGTTTGCCCAACGGGGCATTAGAACACTGCCCCGCCACCCTGATATTCGTGGCGACCCTGAAAAAGGAGCCCCTGACACCAAGATGCTTTACCGCTACCTGCTGCAATTTGACGGGATTTGCGCTGAGCACACCTCCGCAACAGACATGGGCACCGACTGGCGAGACAACCATCCTGTTGCCGAACCCGTCGTGGAGATTTACCAAGGTTGCCGCCAAAACTACGAGTATCTGGGCGCGCCCCGCAGCGCCAAGAAAGCCGAAGAGTCCATCGGCGGATGGCAGCCGGCTGGGTTCGTGTGGGAAGCGTTCAAGAAAGGCTTCAGACTGGGCTTTCAGGCGTCCTCCGACCATGTGAGCACTCACATTAGTTACGGGAAAGTGTTCGTGGAGCAACCGACGCGACAAGGAATTCTGGATGCCTTCAAGAAACGCCACTCTTACGCAGCAACAGACAACATCTTGCTGGTGGTCACCTGCGGGGAGCACCTGATGGGCGATGCTTTTACCGTCAAGGAGCCGCCTAAACTGGACATCTTCGTCATTGGCACCGCCCCCATCGCTCGCCTGCATATCATCAAGGATTTTCGGCATGTTTACACGACGGAGCCGAAGCGGCGGGAAGTGCGGATGAGTTGGCAGGATACTGCTGCGGAGCGAGGCAAGGAGAGTTGGTATTATGTGCGGGTGGAGCAAGAAGATGGGCAACTGGCATGGTCCAGCCCCATGTGGATTCGCTATGAGTAGGCGCGCAAGATGATTGCCCACAACAACCCGAGCGCTTTCCCTTGCCGCAAAAGCCAGCGGTGAGCAACAATGGCTGATGAGCACGAGCGATTGACTTGGCGAGAAATCGCCTTCATTGCGGCGATCGGTGTCGGGATTTTGCTGAACGCATTGGGCATTTTCAAAACGCTGCCCAGCACAACTTTGGACACGGCTGTGTTGCTAACGGTCATTGGCGGGTGGCGCATCTTCTACGAGTCGTTTTCCGAGTTGCTTCTCCACCGACGCATCGGCGCTGACCTCGCTGTTTCCATTGCTGCTATTGCCGCATTGCTCATCGGGGAGTATCTGGCAGCCGCCGAAGTCATCTTCATCATGCTCATCGGCGGTGCGTTGGAGCACTACGCCGTCACTAAAACTCACAGTGCGCTGGAAAAGTTGCTGGAACTTGCCCCCAAGACCGCTCGCATTAGACGCAACGGTGACGAAGTGGAAGTGCCTATTGAGCAGGTGCAAGTTGGTGACCTTGTGATTGTTCGCCCCGGCGAACGCATCCCCGTTGACGGCGTGGTCGTTGCTGGGCGTTCTTCGGTCAATCAAGCCCCGCTAACGGGCGAGTCTTTGCCCGTTGAAAAAACCGTCGGCGACGAAGTGTTTGCAGGCACGCTCAACGAGTTCGGTGTGTTGGAAGTTCGCACAACGCAGGTTGGCAGCGACACGAAGTTGGGTCAAATCGTCCAACTCGTTCGCGAAGCCCAAGAGCGCAAAGGCAAAGTCCAACGCCTTGCCGACAAGTATGCCCAGTGGTTCGTGCCTGTTTTGCTGCTCGTCGGTGGACTAACCTTTGTGCTCGTTCGGTTCGGATTGGGTGTAGAAGCACAGCAGACTTGGCTGCGGGTTGTGGCGGTGCTGGTTGTCGCCTGCCCATGCGCGATGATTTTGGCGACGCCGACAGCAGCCGTCGCTGCCCTCGGTCGGTTAGCCCGCAGCGGCATCATCGCAAAAGGCGGCATCTACATTGAGCAACTGGCAGAAGCCGATTGCATCGCTTTGGACAAAACGGGCACGCTCACAGAAGGCAAACCGAAAGTGCAGGCGGTTATTCCGCTGGGCAACGCCACTGCTGACGAAGTTTTGCAACTGGCTGCCGCCGCTGAGCAATCGTCCGAGCATGTTTTCGCCCAAGCCATTTTGGACGAAGCAAAGCGCCACAATTTAGCCCTTCTGCCCGCCAGCGAATTTCAGGTTTTGCCCGGCATGGGCGTTCAAGCGAAGGTCAACGGCACAACGGTTTTGGTCGGCAGCAAAAGTTTTATCGCCGAAAAAGGGGGCGAACTGGACGATGTAACGCAACACCAACTCGCTGAACTTGCTCGGCAAGGTTTGACGGGCATCCTCGTCGCTGGCGCGGAGGCATCATCACCCCCACGCGTTGTGGGCATCATTGCTCTTGCCGACCAGTTGCGCCCCGAAGCGCGAGAGACTGTGCAGCAACTGAGGGCGATGGGCATTCAGCGCATTGTGCTTTTGACAGGCGATAACGAAACAGTGGCGCGCCGCATCGCCCAACAAGTTGGGGTTGATGAAGTCCACGCTGAGTTGCTCCCGCAGGGCAAAGTTGCTGTCGTCCAAGAGTTGCAACAGCGGGGGCACAAAGTGGCGATGGTCGGCGACGGCATCAACGATGCCCCCGTGTTGACAGCAGCGGATGTCGGCATCGCCTTGGGCGGCATCGGAATGGATGTGACGGTTGAAGCCGCCGATATCGTGTTGATGACCGACGACCTAAGCCGACTGCCCGAAGCGATAGATGTGTGCCGCGCTACCATGCGCACCATTCGCCAAAACTTGCTTCTGTTTGCCATCGGTGTGAACGCGCTGGGCGTTTTAGCGGCGGCTGCGGGCATTTTGCAACCCGTTGGCGCTGCTGTCATGCATCAAGTCGCCTCGCTGCTCGTCGTGCTCAACTCGTTGCGCCTGCTCGCCCATCGCACGGAAACACCGCTGCTTCGTTGGTGGGCGCAAGGGAGAGCGTTTTGGCAGCGCATTGTGTTGGAAGCGCAACAGGCGTTACTTTCGCTGCAAGCAGGGTTGCAGCGCCGTCGCAAGCAAGCGGTGGTCGGTGCTATCATTAGCGCTTTTGTGCTTTGGGCTCTGTCGGGCATTTACATCGTCAATCCCGACGAAGTGGCGGTTGTGCAGCGTTTCGGTCGGTTGGTCGCTGCCGATGTCCCACCCGGCATTCACTACCGCTTGCCCTCACCGCTAACGAGATTGACAAAGTTGCGCAAGCACGAACTGCGACGGGTTGAGATTGGCTTTCGCACTCGCTTGTCCCTTCAACGAGGGCAGGAACCCTTCGCTTACGAGTGGAACTTCCCGCACCAGTTTGGGCGCTACCGAAAGTTGCCCGACGAATCGCTGATGGTCACGGGTGATGAAAACTTAGCATCGGTGAACGCTGTCATCCACTACCGCATCGCCGACGCAGCGGATTTCCTCTTTCGCATTGCCAACGCGGACGAACTGGTGCGCCTCGTGGGAGAGAGTGCTCTCCGCGAAGTGGCGGCGCAAATGCCGTTAGACGCTGTGTTGGTAGCGGAACGGCAAAGGGTGGAGAATTTAGTGCGGGCACGCCTGCAGCAATTGTTGTCTCACTATCGCACAGGCATTGAAGTTGTTGCCGTCCGCTTACAAGATGCTCACCCGCCGTTGGAAGTTGTGGATGCCTTCCGCAAAGTCGCCAGCGCCTTTGAGCAAAAGTTGGCAATGGTCAATCAAGCGGAAGCCTATCGGAACGAACAAATCCCTTTGGCGCGAGGAAAAGCCGCTGCGCAAGTGGAAAGTGCCAAAGGCTATCGCATTCGTCGCTCCTTGCGCGCTGCGGGTGAAGCCCAACGGTTCGCAATGCTGGCGGAAGTTTACCGCCAATTTCCTGAGGTGACCCGCGCCCGCCTTTACTTGGAGGCGATTGAACAAGCGTTGGCAGGCAAGCCCAAAGTCATCATGGATGCCCGTCAACTGGCGCGACGGCAGATGCTGTTCGTGGACGAAAAGGGCTTATCCCTCACTTTGTCCGAAGCCCTACAATCGCTGTTGCAACAACCCAAGCCGCAGCAAGAGCCCACGATACCGCAGCATTGAAATTTGCGGACACCGCAAACGACGCCCTTTGAGACGGCGCACGAAAGCCTGCGTCCGCGATGGGAGTGATGGCGCATGGAAGCGAAAGGGAAGAGACGATGGGTTGCCATCTTCGTCGGCATTGTTGCGCTTATCCTGTTTGCCCGCTGCTTCTTCGTCGTAGACGAAACAGAGTGGGGGGTGGTGGTTCGGTTCGGCCGGTTGGTGCGAACGGTTGGCAAAGCAGGGCTGCACCTGCGGTTGCCCATTGACAGCGTCCGCAAGTTTGACAAGCGCCTGCAAATTTACGACCCGCCCGCCAGCGAATTCCTCACGGGCGACAAAAAGAACTTGCTCGTAGACGCTTTCGTCGTTTGGCGCATTGATGATCCCCTTCGGTTTTGGCAGGGCGTTGGCGATGCTCTCGGCGCGGAGATGCGGTTGCACGACCTTGTTTGGTCGCAGTTGGCAGCAGCATTGGGCAACTACGAACTTAGCCACCTCGTTGCCGTCCGCAGTGGCGAATTGGGCAACGGCGAAGCAACGAAACTGACCGAACTGACGGAAACCGTGCGAAGGCAATGCCGCGACTTTGCCCGCCGCTTTTATGGCATTGACATCGTTGATGTCCGCATCAAACGGCTCAACTTCCCAGAGCAAAACAAGGAAGCCGTTTTTGCTCGCATGCGAGCGGAGCGCGAACGCATCGCCAAGCGCTACCTTGCTGAAGGCGAAGAAATCGCCACCCGCATCAAAGCGGAAGCCGACCGCGAACGGGAGCGCATCCTTGCCGAAGCCTATCGGGAAGCGGAACGCATCCGAGGCGAAGGGGATGCCCTCGCTGCTCGCATTTACGGGCAAGCCTTTTCCCGTGACCCGCAGTTTTACAAGATGCTGCGAACGCTGGACGCCTACAAAAAAGCGCTGGACGAAAAGACCACTGTCGTCCTTTCAGCCGACTCCGAGTTCCTGCGCCTGCTAACGCAAGGGCGGGACACACAGCGGTGAGCACGCAAATGAAGTTGCCTAAATGCCAACAGACTTGACTGTCGGCGTAAAAGGAGTGAGCAACGATGCAAGAGTCGGATATGGTCGTTTTGGAGCGGGACATAGACGAACACGGCTTGAAGCGCGGCGACATCGGCACCGCCGTCCATTGCTACAGCGGCGGCGAAGCCTTTGAAGTTGAGTTCACGACCGTTGACGGACGCACAGTGGCGGTGGTGACCTTAACGTCTGCCGAGATCCGACCGCTCCAACCCAACGAAATTTCTGCACGCACGAGCGCTGACGAAAGTTCGGTGAGCGACGATGGGTAGGAAAATGCGGTTGGTGCTCGTGGTTCTCGCGTTCTACTTGCTCAGCGGATTTTACATCGTCGGCAGCGACGAGGTAGGGGTCGTTCGGTTGTTCGGACAGGTGTGGCAAGAGCGGGTGCCCCCAGGGTTGCATTACCGACCGCCCTTTCCTCTCACGCGCTTGGACAAGGTGAAGGTGCGACAAGTGCGGCGCATCACCATTGGCATGGAAGCGCCTGATGCATTGCTCGGACGCCAAGCCAATCCGCTGCAAGCGCAATTTTTGACGGGCGACCAAAACATCATCCTTGTGCGCGCTGTCGTCCAATACACGGTTCGGGACCCCGTGCAGTATCTGTTTGTGGCGGCTGAACCTGACGGGATTGTCCAACGGGTGGCAGAGGCAGCGTTGACCAGCGAAATTGTGCAGATGCCTGTAGACGCTGTGATGACAGCGGGCAAAATCGCCGTGCAAAATCGCGTGCGCCAGAAGGCGCAACAGTGGCTGAGCGACATCGGGGTGTCAGTGACAGCCGTGACGATTGAAAAGGTTGCGCCACCCGACCCTGTGAAGGACGCTTTTGATGCCGTCACACAAGCGCGCCAAAGCCGTCATCGGCTCATCCTTGAAGCCCAAAGTTACGCCAACACGGTTATTCCCCAAGCGCGCGGCGAAGCCCAAAAACTCATCAACGACGCCATCGCTTATCGTGACCGTCGCATCGCTGAAGCGAAGGGGGAGGCAGCGCGCTTTTTAGCGCTGCTTGCGGAGTATCGCAAGGCAAAAGATGTCACCACTGCCCGTCTTTACCTTGAGGCGATGGAAGAACTGCTGCCGAAAATCAAAAAGGTCATCGTTGACCCGCGCGGGGGACAATTGGATGTGGGGATGGTTCAGCGGCAACCGTAAGCATCAAGGCACAGCGAAACGAGGCAAGTTGCCTGCGGGTGAGCAAGCGTGCGTGGGAAGGAAAAATGGGCGCCTTTACTTTTCACCGCCATTGTGATGAGCGCCGTTGTCTGGTGGACGATGCACCATCAGAACAAAGTGACACCGCAAAATCCATCGCCAGATACAGCCGTTTGGGAATTGGTGCGGGCGTGCCGAGAAGGCGATGTGGCAAGTTACTTGGACTGCTTCGCTGCGCCTTTGCGAGAAAGGATAGAGCGGTTAGCGCAAGAGCAGGGTGACGAACGCTTTCGCCGCTATTTGAAGCAACTCCTTGCTCCCATCAAGGGCATCGCCACCTTCGCACCCCAACGCGATGCTGAAGGCAACTGGCGCATCGTCACTGAGTTCGTTTTCGCCGACCGCACCGAGCGGCAGGTTTTTCTCGTCCGCAAAGTGCGCAGTAGGTGGAAAATCGTTGGCGTTGAGACCGCCAAACCTGTTCCCGTCCTCGTTCCCTACGGGACGCCCGTGAAGGGTCTGTGAGCGCCGACGCTTTCAGCGCCAATCCAGCAAGATACCCAACGCTGCCATCTCTCCACTCACCAACAACTCGTAAGCCTTTGGCGCCTCGGTGCCCTGAAAGCGGTGGGTAATCAGCGGGGCAACTTGAAGGCGACGAGCGGAGAGGAGTTTCAAGGCAAGAGCGTCATCATCCCTCGCTGTCCAAAATCCGTGTGATGACTCCGCTCTGGGGCGAACGGAGTCATGCGCTCCGATGATGACCAACCCTTTTCGGTGGACATCGGTGTAAAAGTCAACCGAAGGCGTCTCGCCACGCGGGCTTCCCAGCAGGACCACTCGCCCCCTTCGTCGCGCCAAGCGAAACGCCAGTGGAATTGCTTCAGGGTTGCCCGTCACTTCAAGGACAGCATGAGCGCCTCCTTCCGTCAACGCGTGGACGCGATTGATGAGGTCGTCGGCATCGCTGCGCAAAACGAAATCGGCGCCTACTTTTCGGGCGAACTCCAACCGAAGGTCTGACAAGTCAACGCTGATAACGGGGAAACCGCCGCTGCGTTGCGCCAATTGCAGAGCGAGCAAACCGATGAGCCCTGCACCCAACACGACAACGCTTTCACCCAACTCTATTTGTGCCTTGCGGACACCTTGCAGCGCGATGGAAACGAGCCGAAAGAAAACGGCTTCCTCGTCAGAAAGTTCAGATGGGACAGGCAACAAGGCATCTTCAGCGACAACTGCATGGGCAGCATGTCTCCCTGCCCATACTACACGGTCACCGGGCTTGAACCGTTGCACTTGCTCGCCGACTTCCATCACTTGCCCGACAGCGTTGTAGCCGGGATACTGCGGGAAGGTGTCAGGCGTGTTAGGGAGGCGAAGGAGCCACGCTCTTTCGGTGCCAGGGCTGATGAGAGTGAGGTGGGTTTTGACGAGCACTTCGTTTTCTTTGACCCTCGGCACTTCCCACTCTTCCAACGCGACTTTCGCAGGTGCCGTCCACACCACGCGAAGACTTCGCATCAGTGACACTCCCTTCTTCATCCTGCGTCAACGAGCAACACATAACCGTCGTGCTCCAGAGGCTGGTAGGGTTCGCCCAGCCCTACGGGTGCTGCAGGCTTTTTGAGGTAATTATCGGCATATGCCAACTCGCCTGACACCGCTCCGGCAATGGCGACCTGTCGCCCTTGCGCCGTCACTTGCAGGCGGTCCGCATAAGGCAAGACTGTGCTAAACAGCAGGTCGCGCAAGTCAGGGCTAAAGAGCGCGAAATAGGCGCCGCCGATGCCATGAGGGAAAGTAGGCACCCATGCGTCGGGCGTTTCAATGAGCGCCATCGCCGACCGCCCCACACACGCAATGCGTCCGTCTTCCAATACGCTGACAGCGTCCACCGTGATGCTGTTGGGACGGTTCTGTGTCGGCAAAAAGGCAGCCCACACCGTCGCGGCTTTCACCGTCAGGGTCATTTTGTCTAAGCGCAGCAGCCATGCAAAGTTCCCAACCCGTGCGCCCCACAAAGAGTCAATAAAGCCCGCTTTGAAGTCCACAGGTTCGTCCAAGTTTGTCGGCTGGCGGGAAAAGACCGAGTTGCCCCCGTCCGACCAACCGACCACAAGCAAATCGCCGTTAGGCAACCATGCCACATGGCGCACGGATGAATCAGAGACGAGCCGATAGCGGTCGTTGCCAACCAGTCGGGCGTCCCAACGCCACAGTTGCCAAACGACCTTGCCCTCAGTGTTCAGTTTGTAAAGGAAAGGGCGCCGCCATGGTTCGCGCCCTGTGTGCGTATTTTCGTCACCACCAAAAAGCAATCCGCTGTCGTTTGGGTCAACTCCCAACAAGACACCGCCCTTCGTGGTCCCAACGATCTGCCACTGGCTGGGGTCGTCACAATGACCGCTGTAGACGCGATTGTGGGCGACGGCATACAGCGTTTTTGAATTGCCAAAACCGAACCGCACGCACGGCAATCCCCCGATGCGTCGTTCTTGCGATTCACTCGTTTTCATCGCTTGCTCAAACACCACTGCCCATTCCAGTCGTTTCAGGTCAGGCGATAACCGCATCAGGCAAAGGTCGCCACTGCCGTCAGGTTCAGGGGCAGGGAAAATGCGCACCAACAAGTGCTTTTGGTGCAACCATTGCTTGAGCATTGGCGAAGCAAAGCCAGAGAGGTAAATACCACCGTCGGGGGCGGTGCCTGCAAAGGTAATGGAAGCGCAACCCCATTGCCACCGCACAGCGGCTTTAACCGTTGAAAGGTTAGGGTCAAAGCGCACAGCAAAACCGGCTATGTTGGGGTCAGCGAAGTTCAACCGTTGCCGTGCATCATAAGGTGCCGATTGCTCCTTACGAAACTGCCCTTCACCGAGCATGACAGCATCGTGCAACTCGGAAGGGACGGTTGGTCCCCACAAGTTGCCGACGACCACAATGTTCCCATCAGGCGCAAACAGCGCTTTGTAGCACACCTCCGCATTGGCGCTTTGAATGGCAACGGCTTTGACAGGGCGAACTTTGCCTGACGCCCCTTTTGCCTTTCGGCAGAATTGGTGATAGCGCGTTTGCGTCAACGCTGTCGCCTGTTTCACACCCGCAGCCATCAAAAGCAGTGCCTTCACCATTTGCCGCCTCGTCATGTAAATGCGCCCTCCTTGTGTCGCTGATATCAAGCGTAACCAGTGGATCGCGATAAGCGGAAACTCATTGTGACCCTTGCCCGCAACCATGAAAGGAACGGTTCGGGTTTCCACTACCACTCAATGGACATAGTGCCTGCATGCTTCCTATAGCGCTGCCCTCAGGCAACACCGCAAGCCCCTGCAAGGGGACGACTAACTTGCGCCCCAACGCATCTCGCTCACTGGCACACGGCATCATCCCCAACAACTCAAAAGCCCCCTTTGAGGGCACATCTTTCAATGCGCCGATTTTTCGTTTGCAGTTCGTCAGAAAACGCACCATCCAACTCGTTCGCCGATTGAAATCGGCGCTCATTGGCAGGGTCACCGACTACGGGCTAAAGCCCGTAGCATGAATTCATGCGCTTTTGCCCAATGGAAAGGAGAAGGTTGCAGACTTTTTGGAAGGCGGAAAGGGTTGCTGCCAAGTCGCTGTCGTGCTCAATGACGATTTCAACGGTTCGTTTCGTTGTGTTGTCAGTTTGCATTTTTGCGTTCATGGTTGGCACCTGCGGAGATGGTAGCGCAGCGGGGAAGGGGAGTGCAAGGGTTGTCCTGCCTTTCGCTGCAATCCACTGATGATGCACCCCACAAAAACCGAGAGAAGGTTTCGTTTGAAAAGACTTGCCATTCGTAGGTGCCTATGGGGTAATGTCCTCAGCAAGCCATCACTCCATCCCGTCACGGATACGCTCCCTCTTGACTTGCGGGGCGAAGATGGGCAACATTAGAAACGGTGACAGATAATGCGGTATTGGTGGTCGTGGCTTG
>FWWL01006776.1_pt1 | contig 16240 bp, 11 predicted proteins | sample 2228331 | NCBI WGS metagenome assembly FWWL01 (sample SAMEA103939775, study PRJEB20133) | metagenome
CCTACCGCCAGGCGGTTGTTGTAAGCCTAGCTTACCTGGTTTTGAGGCGCCTCCCCGCTATTTGTCCTAACTCATGTCCGAAGATCAGCTGTCGTGAAAAAGGCAGTCTCCATGTGCTATTTCTGTCATCCCCGTTCATTTTATGACACACCCCCCACAAGATGAGTTTTTTGAAGAGATGGCTGGAAATGAGACCGATTGAGTAGAGAGAAATCCCGTCAAAACCCATCAGATAACGCACTCAGTCTCACTATAATGAAACAAATGAAGGCGCTGACTTGCCCAAGCCCTCTGGAATCTCTCACCCGCGCCGACCAGATGAGCGCGCGTGAAATTACCGAGACCCTGAAACGGTTAGGTCGCTTACCGCCGAACGCTGACCCTCTCCCCTTGCTGTCTCTGGCAACGCATCCCGACGAAGACGTGCGGCTGCTAGCCGTCAAGAATCTTGCCAAGCTGAAGGATGTGACACTGTTAAGCCACTTGGCGACACTGGCGCATGAGGAATCCTCCACGCGCGTCAGGCGCGAGGTCATCTCGGCGATCGGCAGGCTGCGCCATCCGACGATCAAGCCCCACTTGCTAGAGGCGCTACGTGACCCAGACCCAAAGGTGGTGCTGCAAGCGATTCGGGGTCTGCTCCCCTTCCGCGAGGAGGCAGAGGTACATGCGCATCTGCAGGCGCTGCGCGATCACCCCAGCGAATTGATCCGCAAAGCGCTGGACGGCATCTTCTTCAGGTCTGGTGAGCGCCGAGAGCAGCGCTGTCCACATCCCCACAGCCCAGCCTGGATGCACAACAAGCTGGTAAATGCGGATGTGATCGAAGCGCTGAGACACGCGCCAGATGAGTCCGTGCACCTGACATTTACATCACCACCTTACTACAACGCTCGCGATTACACCATCTACCAGAGTTACGAGGGCTACCTTGAATTCCTGGTTCAGGTGTTCACCGAGGTTCACCGCATCACGAAGGAGGGGCGTTTTTTCGTGCTGAACACCTCGCCGATTCTGATCCCGCGCATGAGCCGACGCCACTCCAGCACACGCTATCTCATCCCATTTGACATTCACCCTCGTATCATCCAGATTGGCTTTGAGTTTGTGGACGACATCATCTGGACCAAGCCTGAACCTAGCGCTAAGAATCGTAACGGCGGTTTCTTCCAGCATCGAAAGCCGCTCGCCTATAAAGCAAACTCAGTGGTGGAATACGTGATTGTTTATCGCAAGCAAACTGATAAGCTAATTGATTGGAACATCCGCCAGTACGACGAAGAAACCGTGGAGGCGAGCCGCGTGACGGGCGACTATGAGAAAACTAACCTGTGGCGGATCGCTCCATCGTCGGACCCGGTGCATCCCGCCGTCTTTCCTGTGGAACTCGCGGAGCGCGTCCTGACGCTATATTCGTACCGCGGCGATCTGGTGTTCGACCCGTTCGCCGGAAGAGGCACAACAGGGCTCGCTGCAATGGCGCTTGGCCGCTACTTCTTCCTCACCGAGAAAGACCCTGCTTACGCGCAATACGCCATACGCCTCCTCAGCGAGAGCAGCCTGCTCAGTCGTGCTCAGCCAGAGATGCTTGGGCTAGAGGAGTTCGCCGCTCTCAGCCGCCAAAACAACGCTTCATGAGCGCTGCTCAAAAAGCGCAAGAGGCGATTATCCAGATCGTCATGAAGCCGCTCCTCGCCAGAACTATCGCCGTCGCGGCACATGTATTTATCGCCGACGTGGTCGAACAAGCAAAGCTGTGCCCTCCGGCTGACTACGGCTGACCCAAGTATGCTCCGACGGCGCTCGTGTTTCGAGATCGCCCACCGACTTGTGAGACCGGTTGCACAGCGCGGTGATCGTGGGCGGTCTGACGCCGACAACCGCCCAAAACCCATTGACCGCAGCGGCGCATTGACCGTCCAGAGCGCCATCCGTGACATGCGAACATGCGTCACATCGAAGACGAGATGGTGTGCAATCCAGCCGATCGGCTCAACTTTGACAACCTGGAGTCGCCGATTGTCAAGCACATCGGTATCCTGGTCTGCTCTTCCCGGTTATGATCTGGGCGAGGCGCTGCGCGTGGTGTTGCCGACCACCACCGAATGTGAGGGCAAGGCGCTCAAGCCCCCCTGTTATGTTCAAAACCGCCGACGTGGTGAGCGCGAACAAGATGGACATCGCCGGGTTCGTCGGCTTTGACCGCACCGCTGCGCTCGACAACATCCGAGGTGTTGTCACGGTCTTCTAGCCCGTCCAAGCCGTCCAAGAAGAATGATCAGCCCGATCTCGCCTGTGTCATAAGTTGGGCATCTTTTCTTTGGCAGTTTCCTGCTGTATCCCCATCGGTCGGTTTATCGCTTGCCGATCCCTTGTATTTCCCTTTGCATCAAAAATTCGCCCAATTCGCCGTTTTCTTTATAAGCGATAAAGCGCTATAATTCGATTGAGTTTTGTGGTGTTATGAAGCGATTTCACGCACTCATGATCGGCATTGCTTCGCCCGAACAAATCCTGCGTTGGTCTTATGGCGAAGTCACCAGCGGCGGCACAATTCACTACAAAAAGATGAAGCCGGAGCGCAACGGCTTGTTCGACGAGGCCATCTTCGGTCCACAACATGATTACTCCTGTGCGTGTGGGAAGTACAAGAATGTTCCGCGCTTAAAGGGCACGATTTGTGATAAATGCGGCGTGCCGATTCTGCCAAGCAGCGTGCGACGCGAACGTATGGGACATATCCAACTCGCCGCCCCTGTCGCACATCCTTGGTTCGCGCGCAGAACCCCCTGCATCCTCGCTATGTTGCTTGGGATGAACAAGCGCGATGTTGACAGTGTGTTGGGTTTCACTCGATATCTCATCACCAAAGTTGATGAAAATGCGCGCCAATCCGCCGTCGCTCGACTACAAGAAGACTACCAACATCGCCTTGACCAATTGCAAGCGCAGCTGAGCGCTTTTGAAACAGCACAGGGCGTCGAGGATTTGTTGCGGCTGCAACAAATGCAGCAACAAATTCAAAGCGATTGTCAACTCGCACTGGAGCAAGCTCAGGCGCACGCCATGCAAGAGGCCAGCCGCACACAGCAGGCGCTGGAGTCTCTGCTCGAACAACCTGCAGACTCCGATATCTGCTATTCCCCTGCACAAATATGTCTGGTCAAAAAAGCAGAGGTGGTGAAATCCGCGCATATCGTGCAATTACATCAGGTCGTTCAGGCGCACCTTGCCGCTCTAGAGGAGCAACATCGCTCACATCAACAGACCCGCTTGGCGGACATCCAAAATGAAATCGCGCACTTAAGGGCGCATATCGACGATAATGTCATCAAACAAAACGCAGACATACAAGCAGCTATTGAGAAAGCCACATTGGAGTATGAACAACAACTGGCGTTCCTGCAAAGCATTACACCCGGCATGGTGTTGAGCGAAAGCCAGTATCGCGCTGCTCGTTTGCGCTACGTCGGTGTATTTAACGCTGCCACAGGGGCGGAGGCGTTTTATGATATCCTGCGACAACTCGACCTCGACGCGCTCAGCCAAACGTTGCTGCAATTTATTCGCCAAAGTCGCAATAAAGTTGCCAAAAAGAACGCGATCAAGCGATTGCGCGTGGTCGAGTCCCTGCGCCGCAGCCATACCAGACCGGAATGGATGATTTTAACTGTGTTACCTGTGTTGCCTGCGGGGCTGCGACCAATTATCCAACTGAGCAATGGGCGTTTTGCGTCGGCGGATGTGAACGACCTCTATCGCAGAATCATCAATCGCAACAACCGCCTGAAACACCTTATCTCTATACAAGCCCCGGAAATTGTCCTGCGCAACGAAAAGCGCATGCTGCAAGAAGCCGTCGATGCCTTGATCGGTAAAACCCAAAGAACACAGCGCAGCATGGCGGGCAACAAGCGCGAACCGGTCTCGCTCAGCAGCGCCTTAAAAGGCAAACGGGGCCGCTTCCGACGCAACCTGCTGGGCAAGCGCGTGGATTACAGCGGACGTTCTGTCATCGTGGTCAACCCGCGCTTGAAACTGCATCAATGCGGCGTTCCGCGCACGCTCGCGCTTGAATTGTTCAAACCGTTCTTGCTGCACGTTCTGGTGCAATGGGGCGCCGCGCGCACCGCCCGCGGCGCAAAGCGCATGATCGAACGCGAAGACCCTATCGTCTGGGACGCCTTGTCACACGTGGTCTCGCAACGCGTGGTCTTGCTGAATCGCGCCCCGACGCTCCACCGGCTCGGCATACAAGCTTTTGAACCTGTTCTGGTCGAAGGGAAGGCGATCCACTTACACCCGCTGGTCTGCCCTGCGTTCAACGCCGATTTTGACGGCGACCAAATGGCTATACATGTGCCCCTTTCAGAAATAGCGGTGCGGGAGGCTCGGCAAATGATGATGAGCACCCATAACTTGCTGAAACCCAGCGATGGCGAAGTGATCGTCAGCCCTACCAAGGATATGGCGCTCGGCATTTATTATCTCACCCTTGAACCCACTCGACCACATCAGAACGACGGTTTGTGCTTCGCAGATATGGACGAGGTGGTTGTCGCTCTGGAATCCGGCGCGCTTGAAGTGCACACCCGTATCCGACTGCTCACATACACCTGGTTTGAGCGCGAATGGCAACGCCTGACCGGCCCAGAGCCGCGTCGCCTTGTCATCGACACCACCGTCGGGCGGGTGCTGCTCAACCGCGTGTTGCCGCAAGATATCCGCTTTATTAACCGAGCGCTTAACAAAAATGACGCACAAAAACTGCTCACTCTGGCGTTTCAATTGCTCGGCACAGACAGACGCGCCGAATTTGTCGCCATGGTTGATGATTTGAAAGACCTCGCCTTCCGTTATGCCACCTTGTCCGGCGTGAGCATGTCCATCAGCGACATCATCGTGCCTGCGCAACGCGAAAACTTGCTTCAACAAGCCCGCCAATCTATAGAGAATTTTGATCGCCAGTATCGGCGCGGATTGATGACGGCGGCAGAACGCGACCAAAAACACATCGAGGTCTGGAGCGCAACCACTCAGCAGATCGCAGCCGCAGTGCGCGCACATTTGCCGCCCATGAATAACCTGTCCTTGATGGCGCACAGCGGCGCCACCAAGGGAGGGCTAGGGCCGATCGCGCAGCTCGCCGGCATGCGCGGGCTGATGGTCGGTCCAGACGGGCGCGTCTTCCCGGTCGCCGTGCAGTCAAATTTTTACTACGGGCTGCGCCCTGCGGAATTCTTTGTCTCCACCCATGGACAACGCAAAGGGCTGGTGGACACCGCCATGCGCACGTCCGGCGCAGGGCACCTCACCCGTCGTCTGGTGGATATCGCACAAGACGTGATCATCCGCACACACGACTGCGGCAGCCAAGATGGCATCTGGATTAGACAGCAAGACAGCGCTAAATTTGGCAAGCAATCCATGCGCGAACGCGCCCGCGGACGACATCTCGCCGCAGACGTTTTTCATCCCCTCACCGGGGCGCAGATCGCCGCACGCGATCAAATGCTCGACGGCGCCCTTCTCGACCAGCTGGAACAGGCAGGTGTTACAGAGTTATACGTCCGATCACCTCTGACTTGCCAGGTCGCCGATGGTTTGTGTCAAATGTGCTACGGGCGTGATATGGCGCGCGGCACGCTCATCCCCGTCGGAGCACCAGTGGGCATTATTGCCGCTCAGTCCATCGGCGAACCAGGCACACAGCTGACGTTGCGCACATTTCACAGCGGCGGCGTCGCCAGCGCCACCGATATCACGCAAGGGCTGCCTCGCGTCGAAGAATTGCTCGAAGCCCGTAAACAGCCCAAAGGCGAAGCCATAATCGCCGAAATCTCGGGACAAGTGCACATCTCCGACTTGAAAGAGAAAGGGCACAAGGTGACGATCACCCATCAGACCATACAGGAGGACACCTATCACGTCCCGTCAGGATGGCAATGCCATGTTCGCACAGGCGATCAGATACCCAACGACGCCCTATTAGCCTCTTGTGATGGGCAATTTATGCGCGCCACTCAGGGCGGATATGTGAAGCGCAACGGCAATACCATTGTCGTCCAGCACGAGGTCCGTGACGAGGTGGTTTACACCAGCCCACCTCGCGTCCGTTTGTTGGTCTCCGGTGGGCAATACGTGCGCGCAGGCGACCCGCTCACCGAGGGGGTGCTCAACCCTCACGTCATTTTGAAAATCCTCGGCAGAGAAGCTTGTCAGATGTACCTCCTAGGAGAAATTCAAAACATCTACCGCATGCAGGGCGTGAACATCCACGACAAACACTTTGAGGTGATCATCCGCAAGATGACACAATTCGTCCAGGTGGTCAGCCCTGGAAATTCGCATTACCTGTATGGCGAATTGGTTAACAGAATAGCATTTCGGCATACAAATGAAGCGCTCGCCCAACAAGGGCAAAAGACGGCGCAGGCTGTCCCTGTGTTGTTGGGTATCTCAAAATGCGCGCTTGCAAGCGCATCCTTCCTCTCTGCCGCCTCTTTCCAAGAAACCCTGCGTGTGCTCGTCTATGCCGCCCTAAAGGGTGACAGTGACCCATTAACCGGCATCAAAGAGAACATCATTCTGGGGCAGATCATCCCAGCCGGGACAGGCTTCAATTATCCTAACCCCTTTGAATACGAGGGGTTGACCGTGCGTGAGCCGTCCGCCGATCAAACACTTGCCCGCTACGCAGCCCATTTCCTGCTCGGCAAGGAGGAAAAGCCTGATGCGGAAAATTTCGATAACGCGTGGTTGTCCTTGGATGAGAACCCTATGCCGTCCATTGAGGAGATGCTTCTAGAGCGATCGGCTATGTACAACCCACTTTTTGGCTCATCTATAGCTTCTATAGCTTCGCTGCCGCGTTTAGACGAACTAACATCGCCCCCCGAGCATGATGTATCAGCCGAGTCGTCAGCGGAATCGTCAGCGGAGTCTTCAGCCGGGTCGTCAGCCGAGTCGCCAGCCGGGTCGTCAGCCGAGTCGCCAGCCGGGTCGTCAGCCGAGTCGCCAGCCGGGTCGTCAGCCGAGTCGTCAGCCGAGTCGCCAGCCGGGTCGTCAGCCGAGTCGTCCTCAGCAGCGCCAAGCCATGAGTGATGCACCAGAATAGAGCATCAGATATGTCCTGTGCGTCCTGCCCCGCACGTTGTGCGTTGCATAACGCAGCGCGCTATGTTTGACGTTATGCGTGACAGGCGAGGGATGCAAAATTCGCCCGCCAGGAGGTCAAATTGGTTTTGCCGGGGGGTAAAATTTGTTTTATGAAGCCTCGTCGTGTATCCCCTCATTTGACCATTTATGCGTTCATGTGTTGTGTTGTTGTCATGAGCGCATGTGGGCAGCCCAATCCGCAGTTCACCGTTCCAGTTGGCGATCAGGCTTATATCATGCCTTACTGGGTTGAGGTGCGCGACCTTCAAGATGAAAATGGGGTGGTTCGCCCTTATCTTGTCTTGCGATTTGGGTGGTATGCACCACAGAGCCCGCTTGTGCGCAATTTCACGGGGGATTTCTTCCCGTTGACGTGGTGGCAACAGATTCATTTTGCGCTGTTAAACGAACAAGAGCAACCGGTCCAGTCCGAAATGTTAGTCCTCTTCACGGGGTTAGACCGTAATGGTTATAGCTATCGCCCTGATATGCTGCCCGCCAAACAGCGCATGGTGCTTGAGTCACCTTTTGTGTTGCTCCCCCCCTCCACCTGGGACGGCGAACACCCATGTCATTTAAGCGGATACCATGCCGATGAAGTTGAGCGCTGGCTGCATACTCATGTGATGTGGCAATCGCTAAATTTGTCGCGGCCGATGATCGCCCCCGCAGCCGCTGTGTTTGAATACCCAGATAATGCTTCTGAAATTGAGCGGCTAAAAATCGCCGTTTATCGCGTGCGACCTAGCAGCAATGACCCGTTTCAATTCTCCGTCTCTCATAAAGAGCAGGCGACGGTGATGCCGATGTTTCAACAACGCCCTGTCACTATCGAGATCAAAACGGATTATTTCAACGGATTTGCGTGGCCGTGGGATAGCTTAAAACCAGGCGATATTGGTTCGGTAAGAGTGGTCTCGGCTTCGTTGATAGTCAATGATGTCTCTGTGCTTGCCCAAATCCCACAAGGGCGTGAAACCTGGCATCGCGTGCTCAAATGCTTGCCTGTGAATTCTTTTTGGGTGCAATATCGCAATCTCAGCAGTGAATCCGTCTTGGCGCCTACGCTGTTGTTGCAGGATGCCAGCTTGCACCTGTTGCGCCCAATCGCGGTATGGGAGGAAAGCCGTTTGCTCGCCGTGTCCTCTCCTCTGAATCCAGAAGGGTTTAAGCTCCGGCTGCCTCCACAACGGGATATTATCTTCCAATACGTCTTCCCCGCATGGCCGCGCACACAAGTGCCCCAGCGCGCTATTTGGTATTATCCGAACACAGACATGTGGGCTGATATGCCTATTCACATCGCTAACCGTCCGCAACCCCCTGTGGTGGGTCCAGACGAGGATGATGGCGCCGATGGCGCAGCATCCCCACTGAACCTGATCGCCCCTATTTTGACTCGCGTCGCACCTAGCACCCCTAGATAGTTGCCTGATTCAAGCGCGTCAAGCGTGTTTGGCGATTGTTCGGGTGGTCGTCCATCCTCGATGAAGGATGGATGATGTGCCATCTCCACAGGGTTTCTATGTGGCACTTGGTTCTCCCGGCAGCGTTTGGCTCTCTCTGCCGGGTTGAACTTCTCTGCAGCGTTCAGCCGACCGCGCCCGCTTGACTGGGCGTCAAAGTGTGCATGATGCTGAGAAAGCCTCGTATCAAGGCATGCAGCTCTTGAGGCAGGTCAAGATCGCTCGGCGCCTCCATACGAAGGATGGCGGGCGAAAACAACGCGCTTACATCAGGCGATGAGATATGCCCGGTGAGTCGAAGCAAGAGGTCGCCGTAAGGATGGGTGACGTTATATCTCCTTCTCTGTTTTTGATAAAAACAACAATGTGATATACTTAAAATATGGCACACGAGAACAGCGTCAATACAGGTTACGCGCCCCGCGCATCCACTGTGTTGTATGTGGTGCTGTTGGCTTTGCCACTGCTGTCAGGTTGCACCATCGCCGCACAAATTAATAAAGTGCTGAGCGACACCTATACTGCGCTTGCCCAAATCGGGCTGGGCGTTATCGTGATCGGTGCAGTGGTGGCAGGGCTGCGCACCGCTATCTCGCAGGCGGTCGGCAGCGCGCGTGCGGCAGGCGAAATCGGCGAACAACTGCTAGGGCTTGGCGCAAGCTTGTTGACCATCCTGCTCGCCGCAACGGTTGTGCAAGAGTCTATCAACGCCCTCGGCGGATTGTTCCAACGCAGCTTGCCCGCTTTGTGAGGTCGTCACAATTCGCTCGGTGAGGTCGTCGCAATTCGCTCGGTGAGGTCGTCACAATTCGCTCGGTGAGGTCGTCGCAATTCGCTCGGTGAGGTCGTCACAATTCGCTCGTCACCGCAGCACGCCTATTGCTCAAGGTCTTATTGCTTATGAAAGCGCTGAGATGGTTCCGTCCATCCCATCGCACACGGGAAGGGCTGAAATTGCTGTCGGTGACCCGCGGATTCGCTGTCGCCGTCGCTCTAACCACGGCGATATGCAGCCCAGCCTATGCCGCCCCTCACCTACGACCCGACATCGCCGGCCATCACGCCTCCCCGCATGCGTCCCTGCACGCATCGCCCGCCACGTCCGCCCCCAGCAGCGAAGTTGTCAATACAGGTTGGCAGCAAGGGTCTAATGAAAATAACAACGGGGGTCGCGAACGCCAGAACAGCGACCCCCCTCCCCCTTCGCAGCAAAACAACCCGCCACCATCCTCTCAAAATCCCCCTCCTTCATCCCCCCCCAAGGATGATAAGAATAAGGGAGATAAACCCGATGAGGGCAAAGATAAAGGCAAAAACAACGAGGATGTGGAGATAATTACGCAAGAAAGGGAGGAAAGAACTTACCTCGTCAATAACAATATGGCGGTGACGGACGACGCCATCAATGACCTCGTCCAAAGCGGTCTCCTCACCGCCGCCCAAGCGGTGTTACAAGCATCTTGCAACGCGCTCGCCGTGGTCGATAATGCGTTGCGCGGTGTCGCCGATATGTCCCCATTGCAGACCGACGCCTCTCAAGGCTGCGCCGGAGATACGCAAAACGTGCATGGATTTATGAGCCGATTCTCCAGCGCTCGTCTGCTCGAACAGATGTATCAAAACAGCATTGAGGGCGTGATGAACGCCCTCGCCCTCGTGTTGTTGACCGTGAGCTTGATGATTATATTAACCAACGCCATGAGCGCCATGGTGGTTGGATACGGTAGAGGCACGTTGCCCAGCGATATCGCACAAAATCTGCTGATTTTCTTCGTCGTTGGACTGCTCGCTTTGAACTCGGTTTCGCTGCTAACTTGGATCGAGCGAGATGTGATCGGCAATGTGCTGTCAGGACTCAATACGACTACGCCCAGCGGCCAAGTGCTAAACCTGGTCGCGGACTTGTACGCCAAGATAAATGCACAACCTGTCGGCGCATCTGTTGAATTCGTCCACGTGTTTATTGTCGCCGCGCTGATGTTCGTGGTCGTGTTGATCTATGCGGTAGCCACACTCGTTTTTATTGCCCGTAATGTTCTGCTCGCCCTCATGTTCGCTATCGCACCCATCGCGATCAGCGCCACTATTACACCCTTTCTGCGTGACCTCGGCAACGGGTGGGTCGGTAAGGTTACACAGCTGATCATGCTCTCTGTGTTTAACCAACTTGCACTAACATTGGTCGGCGGAATGTGGGGGGGGATAGGCGGCGAAGCCGACCTGGTAAACATCGGCGCCGGTTTGCTGATGTCCGCGATCATCGCTTATGTTATATGGACGCTGAACAAAAGCGTGCTCTCCGACTTCCTCGGCGCAATTTCATCCGTATGGAACGGGTCCTCCACCGTCGTCATGCAGGCGCGTAATTTCATGGTGGCGGTTGGTCAGGCTGCTAAGCAGATGCGTGACATCATGAGGCAGATGCATAACATCATGAGGGCGTTGCTGGGCAACAAAAATGCCTTGCCACAACAATATCAACCCATGCAAAACGGCAATGCAGATGCACAACCGCCCGGCAGCTCCCCCACTTTTCCAGGTCTGCTCCCACAGAACAGCAACAGCTCTCCACCATCCTCGCAAAGTGGTCAGCTCGCCTCACAACCTTCGCAGGGCGTTCAGGCTTCGCCACAATCGCTCACCAGCCCTAATTCCCCCTCTTCCCCCTCACGTCTCGCCCCATCCTCGCCGCAATCACCTACACCACTGCGCAATAGCGGCAACGCCAACACCGCTATCGCACCCACCGGGCAACCCACTTCGCAGCTCGGCGTTCACACACAAGGTGACATCTTGGCGGCTCAATCGACACCATCATCTCCGCAGGGCATCCGCGCCCGACGACCGGGCTGGGCAACCGAAGATTTCTCCATCCCCGGTGCAGGGAACGAACGCATTATGGTCTCCCCAACAGCTAAACAAAAAATCGAAACGACATATCATTCACTGTCACGAGATCAAGCGGACTATAAAGGTGCAAGCGTGTCTCACATGTATCATGGCTTGCATCGTATTGCACTTAAAGTGCAAGATCATATAGATTATGACGCCTTGAAAATTACGCCTGATCAACAGGGGCAGTTTTTGCTCGACATGGCAGCAGTGATGGGGGTGAATAATCTCCGCGTGCCTCGATTTGGGCATCTACGCCCCCCGGAGAACCCTGCAGCGCAAGATATAAAGCAAAATAGCGCGTTGCATAGTGTTGTTACTTATCTCAAAGACAACACGCATGCGATTTATCAACCCGTTGACCCCAACCAAACGCTGTCACATGAAACACTTAACTATATGCGCGCCTTTTCTATTTTGACTCACATGATGGGATGTTCGTCCGAAAACATGTACCAACGATTATCTGATGACACGTTAAAAAGGGTTCAGCAAATTGTCGTTCAGGGCGATGCAAGACGCATCCGAGATGTCCAATATGATATTGAAATCCTCAAGCAAACGCTGAACACGCCCGAGCGCGTGCAAAAATTTAATCATTCCATACAGCAAATAATCCAGCATGTCGAACAACACGGCGCCGTAGCGTCCTCAGATGTGCAAACTCTCATCCAGGAGATATACTATCCTCAGGCTAACACATCCCCATCTTCTAACACTTCGGCATCTTCGCCATCTGCACCTCCTGCTGTCGTGCCGAGCACGGATTAGCAACGCAGTTGCATTTCGCACACGCTCGCAGATCGAGCGCAGACTGCCTGGCACTTTTGTGTGACGGGACGCTTCGTCAAAAACGCTCGGAGAAATAGCGCAAAAACTGCGTCCCCAGAGATGTGCTGTTCGCTTGTACAGCGCTTCAGGTGGAAGTGGTGCAATTTTGGCTTGCGTCATAAGGTGCGCAACAGGGTTGATGTCTGTCCCTAATGTGGGCGCTGAAGTTTTTTGCCTCGCCCAGAGTGACGCCCGATCCCATAAAGGGGGCTATCACCCAGCCTCCCCTTTCAGAGTAGTGCAGGATAAGCCGTTGTGCTAGTTGTGGAATAATCTGGGTGGGACAGCGGTGGTGCCTGTGAATGATATATACGAGTGCCACTCGGCTTTAGATGCAGGAATGCCCAAGAGGGGTTCCCTTCAAACCCTCACCAGAAAAGAATCGCCACAAGCAAGGGATGAATCGGCGGCAATGTGTCGCCACCCGTAGAAACCCTCAAGATGGACTGAAAGCTACAACCCAGATGCGCCAAATGTACAAAACGCGCAAAAGTGTTGCACATCGGCTCGCCAAGTGGTGTTGCGTGTGGTCGGCTAACGGACGAGCAATGGACGAGGCAAGTTCTATGTTGCGACCTGTGCAAATGCTAAAATCCAAGTCAAGGCGGAACGAATGTTGGAAAATTCTCGCGTGCAACTCTGCAGCGCTGATAAAAACATTGTCCTTTTAAACGACGACATTTTAACTACAGACGCTGTCCCTCCAAACAGTGTAGACCTGATCGTGACATCTCCTCATTACAACGCAGATGTTCAATACAACTCTCACAAAGACAACCTCTCTTATGAGGAGTATCTCAATTTCACCCGCGCTTGGCTGTCACGTTGCCTGGTTTTTTAAAAGATGACGGCAGAATGTGTCTAAACATCCCGCTAGACAAGAATAAAGGCGGACAGCAGAGCGTGGGCGCTGACATCATCACTATTGCAAAGCAGGTGGGATTCAAATACCACGCCACGATCATCTGGAACGAAGGTAATATCTCTCGTAGGACAGCATGGGGGTCATGGCAAAGCGCGTCGGCGCCGTATGTGATTGCTCCTGTTGAGCTGATCGTTGTGCTTTACAAGCAAAAATGGCAAAAGAGGAGCGGGGGCGGAAAATCCGACGTCGCCCCAGCTGAGTTTGTCGGTTGGACAAACGGCATGTGGACGTTCAGCGGTGAGAGCAAGAAGCGCGCCGGACACCCGGCGCCTTTCCCTATTGAGATGCCGCGTCGCTGCATCAAGTTGTTCAGCTTTGTGGGCGACACCGTGCTTGATCCCTTTGCAGGCAGCGGCGCCACACTCATCATGGCAGCAATGCTGAATCGCGTCGCGATCGGCGTGGAAATAGATGCGCATTACTGCGAGTTGGCAAAGAAACGGATTTTCTGCGCCCTCGAGTTGGTACAACTAGCCTTGCCTCTCAAAGAAACAAGGTCGGACGAAGCGTGATCGGGGCGTCAGAGGGCAAGATGTGGCGTGTCTCAATGCGCATTCTAGTGAGGTGGATTCTAGAGAAAAGCCCGAAAAGCATGCCTAATTTACACCCAATTTACAAAGAGCGCAAAGAATCTTTCCGATGTGTGCCCCAGCCCGAATGCGATCGGTAAGTCCTGCACGCCGAATATCGCTCCGACACAATTCGCCGTCGTCGACGGCAACAATGGCTGCAACAATGGCTGTAACAATGGCTGTAACAATGGCTGTAACAATGGCTGTAACAATAAAGACGACAAATGAGATTGGTTGAAAAGAAAATTGCAAACGGTGCTGTCAACGCTGTGTCAGAAATAATGCTCAAAGCACGGTTGACCACAAAGCATGAGCGTCCTGATGGACGCCATGTGTATCACGATCATGTGTATCACGATCATGTGTATCACGATCGCGTGCGACATTGTCCACCACCGCCTCAGACACGCCCCAGATATGATATAATTTTTTGGCATCATACTCACCTTGATAGGACTTGGCAATGAACAACAATTGTGCTTCGCTCGGTTTATTCGTGGATATACCCTACATCGCCGACCATGGCGGGATTGGAATGCGGTTTGACACGTTGCGCGAATTGGTGCGGGCTGTGGGTGGCGGTGAGCTGCAATTCATGAACGCTTACTCCGCTCTCCCCCTCAATCCCAGCACAGACCCCTATCGCAGCGGTTCAAACACGGACGCCGTAACCACTAAACATGCCCTGTTCCTCGCAGCATTGCGCGATCTGGGATATCGCGTTTACTGCGCTAACAGCGATGACGCGCATTATCCCGCCTCTGTGATCCCTTATATGAGTGTAGACCTAGTGACGCAATCCCACCGCGTTAATCAGGTCTGGATCGTCAGCGGCGACCCAAATCTGGTCCACGCCTGTGAGATGCTTCAAAGAAACGGCGTCTCCGTTTGCGTCATCGGACTCAACCACGTTTCCCCATCCTTGCGCAACAGCGCTAACTTCTATCTATCGGGTTATCTGATCCCCGATTTAATACCCATCCGCGACCGGCAACGTCGCTCAGAAGACGAGGACGAAAGTGACAAAGGCGACAAAACTGCTCGCCTTGCCCAGCCCAATCAAGAATCGCCCGCTGCCTGGGGCGAGGCCGGCTCACGGGTGCGCGGTGTGTGCCACTACTTTAACGACCTCAAGGGATATGGGTATATGCGCTTCCTCACCAGGATCCCGCAAGGACCCGCTGAGCTGTATAGATATGACTCTCGCTTACCCCTTTCACCCTACAAAACTGCCTTCTTTCATCGCTCTTTCTTTAGCGATGGACACCCGCCCGTAACCTTGCCAAGCAGAGACGTCATATTTGAATTCGACCTGACGGAGTCCGATCGCGGGCCAGGGTTACAAGCCTCTCATATTGTCCCTTGCACTGATTGACACAGGATGTGGTGATAAGTTAACCCGTAACAACCCGAGCAATACAACGGCGCCATCCATAGATTGCGCGGGCTTGTTTCGCTTGCGGGCGGGCAAAGCCGGCTGCTGCGTTTCGGGATGGGCGGTGCAATCACCGCCCACTGCTCATCTGTCAAGCCATGTCCGCCCATGTCAACCATTCAACGCCATGTTTTGAAATGGGTTCTAGCCGCAGGCGCCCCAAGCCGCCGCGACCATGCGTGGTCATGACCACACAGCTGGCGCTTGTCGCGTCCACCTCTTCGGCTGGGACGCGCGCCACGCCGGCGCCCGCCTCAGAGATCACGCGCCTTTCGGCTGGCATAGCGTGCTGGCGCGCCACGCGATCAGCGACTCGCTCCAGATATGTCTGAGCAGATGCGGCACGACTGCTTGCGTCCACATGCACCAGACGCAAAGTGGCGCGCTCACGATGCGCCAGATCAACGGCAAACGTCAGCGCATGCTCCGCGAACTCAGAACCATCCAGAGGCACAAGGATACGGTCAAACATTACCTGCGCCCCTGTGATTTTGTTTGCTTTTTAGGCAAGTGAACCCTTGTGCGCGTTCTTCAACTAGCCAGCGAGAGGGATCGCCAAGCGGTCAATTCGCAGCATTCATTTGGCGTTCACATCGGTATGGTAGGCTTGAAGAGCAAGTTTTGACAAAAAGGAAACGCGCTGTGCAGTCTATCGAACTTCCCACACCTACCGCCAAACAAGGACCTGCCGCCAAGCAGCAAGCCGTGAAGGCGGTTCCGTTTACCCAGCAACTGGGCTTTCGCCGCGCGTTGAATGCGCGCGTGGATGCGTTCTTCCGTTCTACAGGGCTGCCGCGCCGCGATGTGCCTGCCATGTACGCAAAGGCGGCGTTCTTTCTCGGCGGCTACGCGCTGGTGTATGCGCTGATCCTGGTTCTCGGCGCACAGGTGCATCCGGCGATAACGCTGGCGCTGTACGCGCTTTGGGGTTTCCTGATCGCCGGCATTGGGTTTAACGTGA
>FWWL01006777.1_pt1 | contig 16240 bp, 9 predicted proteins | sample 2228331 | NCBI WGS metagenome assembly FWWL01 (sample SAMEA103939775, study PRJEB20133) | metagenome
GTTTCAATCCCCGGGACCTTCCCCGTGGTCATCCCCGAGTCCATCGCCATCAGCAAGTGGGGATAGACCACGCCCGTTGCCACGGGAGCACCGGAGATCTTGATGGTATATTGGTGCTGATCGAGTTGAAAATTATCGCGAATACGGACCTTGGGCAAAATGATGCCGATGTCTGCCGCAATATTCTTGCGAATGCGATGGATGCGATCGAGCAGATCTCCACCCCGTTTGGGATCGGCCAAGCGAATCAGGCCGACACCGATCTCCAGTTCCATGGGATCGACGAGGAGGTAGTCCTCGATCCGCTCCTCGGGTGGCTTGGTTGCTTCGGCCTGCTTTCGGGCCTCTTCTGATTGTTTCTGTTTTTTCGTCTTCCTTGATAGGGTAACGGCCAGGGCAGTACACGCGCCGCCGATTGTCAAAAGCGGGATGGTTGGTAATTGCGTGAAGATCAAAATCCCCAAGAAGGCACCGGCCACGGCCAAGGTTTGTGGCCTGCCAAACATTTGGCGGAGGAATTCTGCCGGAAGATTCACTTCTGTGCTGCTGCGGGTGACTAATAGACCAGCTGCCAAGGAGATCAAGAAGGCGGGAACCTGACTGACAAGGCCGTCGCCGATGGTCAGTTTCGTAAAGAGGGCGGCGGCCTGGGAAAAAGGTAGGCCCATCTGGACCATGCCGATAAACAGCCCGCCAATAATGTTGACCAGCGTGATAATAATGCCCGCAATGGCATCTCCCCGGACGAACTTGCTGGCACCGTCCATTGCCCCGAAGAAGTCCGCCTGGCGCGTGATTTCCTCGCGCCGTCTTTGGGCCTCACGCTCGTCAATGATCCCTGCGTTGAGATCAGCATCAATCGCCATTTGACGCCCTGGCATGCCGTCCAACGTAAATCGGGCGGCCACTTCGCTGATGCGGGTTGCGCCTTTGGTGATGACCACAAATTGAATCACGACAATGATGATAAAGATAATCAGTCCAACGACGATTTGGTCACCCGCCACGAATTCGCCGAACGCGCGAATGACACTCCCTGCCGCCTCCAGCCCGGCCTCGCTGGCACGGGTGAGGATGAGCCGGGTCGTGGCGACATTCAGCACAAGTCGCATCAAGGTGGTGGCCAGCAGCAGAGAGGGGAAGATACTAAACTCCAAGGGAGTGGCGACATAAATCGTCGTCAACAACATGATGATGGCGATCGTAATATTGGCTGCCAGGAGGAAATCGAGCAGCCAGACGGGCAGGGGGATCAGGAGGACGACGACACTGGCGATGATGGCCGCAGGAAAGATAAGCTCTTGCGGCCTAAACATCAATCGGCTAATGCCTTTGACGCCTGTGTCACCCGCTGACATGGAACTCCCTAAGCGGTACCCTGAACGCTATTGCGATGCTCTGGCAAGCACTTTGTTTGTGGGTTAAGACGTTACCCGAAACATAGGCATTTTGTCCAGGTTGTTTTCTGGACGTGGACAATTGCGCTGCCAGACGATTGGACTGTCAAGGCATGAGGTGCGGGAGTTTACCCACTTTTTTGTGGTTTGACGTGGCCGTGCCCGGGGAAACCCTCCAAGATGGGTAAGAATATAGCACCAAAATCGGAGGGACGCGCGCCGTGGCGTCCGCCGACGTGCCGGTGGATGATCCATTGTGATCCGCGGCCACGAGGGCGCGTGGCGCTCCAAAATTACGGCCACGAAAGCGCGTGGCCCTCCATGGCAGATTATGGATTTTCCCCACCCAACGTATATTGGCACTTGGTTGCGTTACTATTGAAATGTTGGAAGCGTGCCCATAGCTGCAAGACTGGGTAAACCTCCAAGTGAGGCAAAAAACATCAACCAGACGTTTGTGGCAGTCGCCGTTTTGCCGCGGAGACGTTTTGGCGGGGGCAAAGGCGGGATGATTTGCCATGCCATCGCGGTCTGCGGACGGCGCAATTCCATTTATGACAAAGGGCTTGCTGCATCAGGGAGGAACATTGCGGTGGCTAAAGCAGCTAGTGACGAATTGAGAAATTAGGACAGGTAAGTAGTATGAGCAGAATGGGTTTTGTGGGATGCGGCAGTTTGTGGGTTTTTTCTCTCAAAGGAATGACGAGCCCTTTGGGACAAGGGATTAGATGATCGGACAAAGCAAGCCTAGTGAGCGATCCAATCACCGATCCGCTAATGGTATGGGCCGGCGGTCCTTCTTTACGGGAACGGTCCGCCAGTGGGTGGGGGTGCTGGCGATTTCCAGAATCCTGGCGAAGTGTATCTTTCCTTCCCTTGTCTCCGTAGTCGGCCTTGTTTTTTACTCTTGGATTCGTTTCTTGTGGCCTAATCGCAGGCAGTCGGTGGGTGCGTGGCAGCGCCTGTCCCACAAGAATGATTTACCCCCCGATTCGGTGGATGGCCGATGGGTGACCAGTCACGGGATCTGGATTGTCCGGCGAACAGACCAAGGGCGAGACCGGCTGTTTGTTCTTCGGGCTGCTTGTACCCATTTGGGTTGTACCACCCAGTGGGATCCATCATTACGGCAGTTTATCTGTCCGTGCCATGGAAGTGCCTTCTCTCTGGATGGGGAACGCCTTCGGGGACCGGCCACTCGGTCCATGGATCGCTGTGCGGTACGATTGACAACCGCTGGCTTTGTTGAGGTGCGATTGGAGTCGAGCGTGCGAAGGCCACAAAGCGAAATTGAGTATTCATAGGGGAGCTGTGGATGTCTTGGCTGTCCAGGTTACGTCAGAGCCGAGTCTATCGAAGTATCTTTCGCGTCCCTATTCCCAAGGACCGACGTCATAAGGTGCTCGTGATCCTCTCGACGTTTGTACTGCACGTTCACCCCATCACTGTTCCCCGCTATGCGGTGCGTTTGCGGCATACGTGGTGTATGGGTGGGCCGGCGTTTTTTCTGTTTCTCGTGGAGGTGGTCACCGGCGTGTTGCTTATGTTTTACTACCGACCCGTTCCGGGAATGGCCTACCAAGACATGTGGGAACTGCGGACATCGGTGACCTTTGGCATTTTCCGAGAAGTCCATCGCTGGGCTGCCCACGCCATGGTCATCGTGGTCATCCTCCATATGCTACGAGTCTTTCTGACGGGAAGTTATCGACCGCCCCGGGAATTTAACTGGGTCATCGGCGTTTCGTTGCTGGTTCTCACGTTGTTACTCTCATTCACGGGATATCTTCTGCCCTGGGACCAACTCTCCCTTTGGGCCGCTACGGTGGGGACGAACATGGTGGCGGCCACTCCCTTCGTCGGTTGCGAGGGGCCGGGGAGTCAGTGGATCACGTGGCACGGGTCACCCCTCATCACACGTCAATCAGATTTACGATACTTCCTTCTTGGCAGTAGCCAAATCGATGATGTGGCGTTGAATCGTTTTTATGTGTGGCATTGTATCGGCCTGCCCATTTTGATGACGTTCCTGTGTGGATTGCACTTTTGGCGGGTAAGAAAAGATGGGCGGATCAGCAGCCCCCTGTGAGGCGGGCTTGCCGGGTATCAAGCCGGTCCCTCGGACCGCGAATCACGTTGACGAAATCACCATGAACCTGTTACCGCTTGCAATTTGTTATGTGTTCCTTGCACTGTGTAGCGCGATCGGCTTGGTCGTTGTTTTTGGCCGGCGATCTCCAGGACGCCGGCGGGTATCGGACGTTATCGATCTGGCTGTGCTGGGCAGTTATACGGTCCTGGGGCTTGTCGGGGCACTCTCAACGGCACTGGGGCATCCTCCGGGTTTGCCCTTCGCTGTTAAAGCCGCCTTGAACCGGCTGCTGACACCCGCTTCGGTGATGACCCTTTGGCTGTTGGCCATGACCATCCTCTTGTGGCGACCCAATATCCTTGCTTCTCCGTGGGCGTTTTGGCATGTCGCCACGTGGGCGAGTCTTTGGTTCTTGCTTTCGCTCGCGGATATCCATTTTGCGGCACTCGTTCTCAAACCGGATCACATGGCCGTCGTCTTTTTAGTCGCATTCACAGGGTTCTTCACCTGGCTAGGGTTGCGGCAGAGTGTTCTCAACGATCTGCGGATAGAGCGTGGCCGGAGGCCCCGGGAGGCGACCAAACCCGAGCAAACGCGGGTTTTTGTGTGGCCTGACCTTGTGTATATCGAACTTATCGCCATGCTGGGGATGACATGCGTTTTGGGAATCTGGTCCTTGGCCGTGCGGGCACCCTTGGAAGCCCCGGCGGACCCCGCGTGGACGCCCAATCCTGCCAAGGCCCCCTGGTATTTCGTGGGGCTTCAGGAACTGTTGGTCTATTTTGAACCGTGGTTTGCGGGCGTGATCGTGCCGATTGGCATTACAGTTGGTTTGTGTCTGATTCCCTACCTGCGGCGTCAGGATCAGCAATCGGGCTATTACTGGCTGAAGGGACGCCGCTTTTCCGTGGCGACCTTTCTTTTCGGTCTTGGCCTGTGGGTGTTGCTAATTCTGATTGGAACATTCTTTCGAGGACCGGACTGGCGTTTGTATGGCTTGTACGAATCGCGGATGGTCAGGAGATTTGACGAACTTCACACGGTCCCGCTGTCGCATCTTATATGGGGTTTCGTGTCCCGCAGTACCGACACATCGCTTGAGATGACTCATATTCCAGGCTCGCCGTTTCTGCGAGAGCTGCCCGGTCTTGTGATGATAGGACTTCTCTTTTTTGTTTTTCCCTATTGGGCCAAGCACACGTTTGGCCGGGAATGGGCTGAGCGACTCGGCAAGTCAGGCTATTGGACAGTAGCAATCCTTCTTGCGATGATGGCCTTGATACCGATCAAGATGTATGCGAACTGGTTATTTGATATCAATTACTTCATTTATCTCCCTGAAATTGGGCTGAGTCTCTAAACGAGTGCCACGTTGAGCTAATCCTGCCTGTGGCCAGAGCAGGTCATTCTTCAAATACAGCGACGGTCATGGATAGAAAAGTCGATCATCATTATCCGATTTGGCTCCTTCATGCGATTTGCCTCTTGGCCTGCGCAGCGATCATCGTGATCGGTGTCATACTGGCAAGAACGGACCAACGGCAAGCGTGGCGAGGCTTTCAGCGTCAAGGCTTGCGTATTTTGGAGTCCGCAATGACTCACGACGCAGAATGTGGGCGAATAACTCCTCAAGGCGAGTACCTCTCGTTCGGTACCCAGAAGCGCCGCCTGGCGGCGATCGCCGATCATGAGCCCCTCGCCATGACGATAGGGCGGGTGCACGAACTCATTTTGCCCGATTTGCCCCATCAGCTCGGTCCCGTCGAGGTCCCACGCCGGGAACGTTGCATGACGTGTCACGTTTTGATCGATTGGACGGGTGATGGCTTTTCGGTGTCCGATTCTTCTTCGCAGGATCGAGGACCGCTATGGACCAGACCCACCCGGGCGTCAGATCCGGTGTGGGAGGCGTTTCCCCGGGAAAGGACTGTGGAAATCGTACTGCCTGTTGTCGTTGCCGGGGAAGGAAGCGATGAAGTACAGAACCACATACAAAGTAATTATGACGCGACCGAGGGAGATTTGGTCTTATCGACTTTTGGATTCTCTTTTGCCGAGCCGGGACTTCTCAGGGAGAACGAACCGCGGATTGGCGCCGTCGTGCGAGGAAGTCCCGCGGATTCGGCGGGCCTTCGTCCGGGTGACCTGGTTTGTGCCATCGGCGGCTCACCCGTCGAGACACAAGAGCAGGCGGAGTCGCTCCTGTCCAATTTTGTCAGGCAACTGAAAGGCATTTCGCAGAATTCGAAGCCGCGATTCGTCGAGGCCTATCATCCCGCGGCCTTTGGCAGCGGTGAGAGCGTGCCGGGGATCGCTGTGAAGATTCGCCGAGGCCTTCCACAACCATGGGCAGGCCATCCTCGTCAGGAGCTTTACGTGGCCGAGGGGAGTCCTCATCCTGTGGGCCGATTTGGTTGCACCGTGTGCCACGATGGACAGGGGCTCGCCCTGGACTACGGGCAAGCCGAACATCCTCCGGCAACTGGGGAACGGAGCCATTTCGTGAAGAGTCGGAATGAGTCGGCCATCGACATTCAGGAATCAATCGAGCCGATGATCGTCACCGAACTGGTGGAGAGTCGTTGTCTCCGCTGCCACGATAAGGTTTTCGATCTTGCGGAAAGCGAAATCCAATTACAACCCGTCGCGAGGTACCTGGTCGAGGGACGACGCCTTGTCGAAAAGTTTGGGTGTTTTTCCTGTCATGAGATGCAACCCGGTTCGTCACCGGGTAAACCGCGATTAGGACCGGTTTCACCTCCCTCAGAGATCGCCGAGGGGCTTTTGGAGCTCTCGTCCACCCCCCAGCCGCTCAAGGACCTTGCCAGCTGTTTTTTGGAGACGCCCGAGGATAAGGAACTCCTGGAACGTCTCCGGAAAGAAACGACGCGTTGGCAAGATGTTCTGGAGGGCGATGCTAAGAGGCTTCCGGAAGATCACAATATCTTTGTGACAAGACAGCGGGTCCGGCAGCTTATGGCGGCATTCCAGTCGGTTAACGTGGTCTCCAGAGGTTGGTCGAAAGTTGGGCCAAGTCTGAGATACGTCGCTTCAAAACTTGCCCCGAAAACGATTGAAAACGTGATCAGGGAGCCGCAGCGTGTCCGGCCCGATAGCCGGATGCCGCAGATCTTTGGCCTCACAGGTCATTTGAGTGAGAAATCATCTCAGGATCGCAAACAATTCGAAGAGGTTGAAATAGCCGGGATTGTCGCTTACTTGTCCGGAGAGAGTCGTCCGCTGCCGTCTGATCACGGGAATACATCCACGACGCCTCAAGACAATGTGGGACCTCAGAACCCGGTGGCCAGAGGACGAATCCTGTTTGCGACACAGGGTTGCCTGGCCTGTCATCGCCACCGTGGTTTTCCCGAGGGGACTTCCGACATTGGTCCCGATCTCTCGAACTTAGGACAGCGTCTTGTGGCTGACACCGGACGGGAATGGCTCCGGTTCTGGTTGACGTCACCACAGAGCCTTTCACCTTCCACACGGATGCCGCAACCGCAATTTCGGGAAGACGCATGGATTTATCGCATCTTTGAGCCGGCCCAGTCCAAGCCGAGCCGCTTGATGACCTCCGAGGTCATCGACGCCTTAGTGGCTTTCTTGCTTTCGGGGGAGCCTGGCGCCGACGGCACTCAACAGGGGAACGATCTCTCCATTAACAGTGAGTGGATCGATGAAGTCGTCTTGGAATATCTTTCATCCGACTTGCCAAGGGACAAAGCCCAGGAGATTGTAAGCAAGGGGGCCACGGTGGCGGACCTTAGCAAGTATTCGCTCCAAGTTGCTTTAGAATTGACGGATTTCTTGGGTGAACTGACAAGCGAGAAGAAGCTGCGATACGTGGGGCGGAAGGCCATTGGTCGATATGGGTGCTATGGCTGTCACAATATCCCGGGTTTTGAGGGTTGGCCACCCATCGGGCCGAGTTTGAGTCAGTTCGGCTCCAAGCCGGCGGCGCTCTTAGACTTTGGGGCGGTGAGAGAAGGACTGTTTTCCACGCCAGAAGGGCACGACATCCAAGAAAGGCGAAAAACCCCCCTCGATGAGCGTCTTTCCTCTCTCGACTTACGGCGACGTGAGACATGGTTGTGGCTAAAGCTCACCTCCCCTCGGGCGTTTGATTTCAAGGCGATGGAAGGCAAACCCATCCTGCAGCATTTGCGGATGGGCCGATTTCCCCTGTCTGCAGAAGAACGCCAGGCCGTTATGACGTTTATTCTCGGACTCGAGGGACGACCGGTGCCCCCAAAGTATGACCCTTATTCCACCTCCCGAAAGGCACTTGCCTTGGGTCGGGAAATCATCGAACGCCGGGCGTGTGATCGCTGCCATGCCCTCCGTCCGGAACAATGGTTCTTTCGGTATTCGGAAGAGGACATAGCACGAGAAATTGGTGCCGATCAGAACGCTATTGGAAAGCAAGTAGATACCCAGAGATCCGGTGTCACACTACCGCGACGCCCCTTGGGGTACGCCTTGGCTGTGGGCCAAGCCGAGCGAGATGACTCAGGCCAAATCATCGAAGACCGTGACGATTTTGACAATCCGCTGTATTTCTTGATGCCCTGGAGGCCGGTGGCGTTTGGGGATCACATTTGGCCAGTGGGGGAAGCGAGTATTCCAATCGCCTCGACGCAGCTTTTGGACAGGCGGGACCAGGATGGCGGCGGGTTTACCCTCGTGTTATATCCGACGGTGGTCTCACTCATCCGGGAGCTCCAATTAACCATGGGATTGAAAGAAACGACGGGATGCCTGCCGCCTTCACTTTATTATGAAGGGGCAATGGTTCAGCCCTTGTGGTATCTGAGGGAACCTTATCCCATCCGCCCGGCCGTTCCCTTGGCTATGCCACGCTATCGGTTAACGAGTGAAGAGGTGCAAATCCTCGTGGATTATTTCAACGCGCTTGCGGGAGAGGTTGGTGGGCCGATTACGAGCTGGAAAGCGACGGAAGCCCAATTAATGCTTCGTGAGCGGCAGCGGCCGGGCCGGCTCGACGCGGCCTGGAGGTTGATCCATGATGCAAGAACGTATTGTGCAAAATGTCATATTTCCCCCGAGAGCATGGAAAATCGCCTGGCCCTCCCCACTGAGGCTCCAAGGCTTGATGAGGTCTATCGACGCTTGCGACACGATTATATCCGGGCGTGGGTGGCCCAGCCGAAGGCCATTCGTCCCTACACGGCCATGCCGGTGAACTTTCCCGCAGATGGTACACCCCTGGATCGAGGCGTCTTCGATGCAGACAGTCGTGTTCAATTGGAAGCCGTGGTGGACCTCCTTCAAAACTATGATTGGTACCTCAGACAACGCCTAACGAACAATTTGGAGGCTGCGCAATCTCGGTGAATCACGTCAGAATCGAACATCCCAGGTTCGCTTCCTGCAACGAAAAATGGTTGCGAAGTGCTCGTCGTTCGGGTAACCATGTAAAATGGAGTGCACGTGGCGAGTCTTGCAATCTTCACGTCAATTCCCACCAAAATGTGTTACCCATCGGGCAGAAAAGGTCGTTCGTTTGGTGATCTTCCCTGGCGATGGGATCGTACAAAGTCGTGTTAGAGAAGCGATGATGGCAAGGAAATCTCGAAGTACTCGGCGGGCGTTTCTCAAGACCGGTTTGTCGCTGGCCGTGGGGACGGCCGCCGTAGGGCTCACGCGAAAAGCCACCTCCGGGATGAGCGAGGCCGCTCGCGGTGAGGTCCGAGGGCGGTTGATCTATGATGGCCAACCGCCTGAGCGAAAAAAGCTGAAAGTCGATAAAGATGTCGATTGTTGCGGAAAGTATGACATCCGTGATGAGTCTCTGATGGTCGGTCCGGAGAATGGCTTGGCAAACGTGTTTGTGTATGTTCGCACAAGGGGGATTCCCATTCCGCCGGACTTGGCCGAGCAGATGCCAAAAAGGGTAACGCTCGACAACCACGAGTGCACTTTCAAACCGCATTGTATGGCAATTTGGTACCCCGTGCAGGAATTCTATATTGTCAACTCGGATCCGATTGCCCAGAACGTGGCCTTTAGCCCGCTGGGGGACCTGCCGGCGAACATCATCCTTGCCCCAGCACCGGGGGACCATATCGATGCCGTGTGGAGGTTCCGCCGGAGTCAGACCGAGCCTGTGCTCATTGTTTGCAATTACCATCCCTGGGAAAGTGCTTACATTTTGCCCCGGGATAACCCGTTCTTTGCCATCAGTGATTTGCACGGTAACTTTGTTATCCCGAATGTGCCGGTGGGCGAGTGGGAATTCCAGCTTTGGCAGGAACGTGTCCGGCAGTTGGATTTACCCCAGGCCCCGCGCGGTCGCTTGGTGGTTAACGTCAAACCAGGGGTGAATGACTTGGGTGTGATCAAGGTTAGGCCGGAGCAGTTAAAGGTGGTTTGAGGACGATGGCTAGCGAGGCCTGGTGGAGTGTTTAGCACACGTGGTCGGAGTGTATGACGCGTACATGACGGAGGCGAACCCGGGTAATCGATATGGGGAGACATCTGTTCTTATCCGTGATCATTGCCGCGCTGGGGATATTCACGTGCTCCTGCTCGCCTTCCCCACAGTTTCGATTGAACACCGAGGGGCGCGATCCGGCCACGATTTCACCGGCCCAGCGAGAAGCGATCACGTCATTGCTAACGGATTTTTTTGGTACACCGGATCAGCCTAGCCTACCACAGGGTGTGGCGCTGTCGCTGGATGATATAACCAGGGCTGCGGGACCTGTTGGCCGGGACTTTAGAAAAGTAGAGCGAGGGCTGTACCGAAAACATTGCGCGGCGTGTCATGGAATAGCAGGCGACGGTGCGGGTCCTTTCGCCCGCTTTTTCGACCCTTATCCACGCGATTTTCGTAAAGGCGTCTTCAAGTACACGTCAACCGTGTTGGGTGCCAAACCGACGACGGGGGATTTGGAGAACATTGTGCGAAACGGCATGCCTGGCACAGGGATGCCCTCCTACAAATTGTTACCGGATAGCGACATCCGTGCCCTGGTGGAGTACGTCAAGTATCTGAGCATACGGGGAGAGACGGAGCTGTATCTCTTGCGGCTTGTCCTCGACGAGAACGAACTGCTGCCCTTGGACAAACAGGCCGTCCTTCAAGACGGCGTGCTGGCGCTAGCTGAATCCTGGGATTTACCGGAAAGTGATCCCGAGCTGTGGGTGGTGAAACCTCAACGTCCTACTTTAACCGCCGACGGCTTAAAAGCCGCTGTTGAGCGCGGCCGGGAGCTGTATCAAGACACCCGGGCGAAGTGTGTAACATGTCATGGTCCGGAAGGACGTGGTGATGGCGAGCAATGGGATCTTTACGACGATTGGAACACACCTAAAAAGGGAGTGACGGATCAGCAGACGCGAGACCTGGCGAGGCATTTCACCTTGCCGATTCAAAGGTTGCGACCGCGGAATTTCCACCACGGGGTTTTCCACGGGGGTGATGCGCCCGAGGAGATCTATTTGCGGATTTACGTGGGAATCAAAGGCACTCCTATGCCTGCGGCAGGGCCCGCACCGGGTGTTCCCGGAGTTTTGACACCGGATGAGATTTGGGATTTGACGTTTTACGTCCTTTCCCTGGCGGGCAAGCTGCCTGAGGAGATAACCAAAAATTTCCCGGGGGCCACATCACCATAATGTTGTGGGTTTGTGATGAGAACATTTGATAACGTGATCAATGCTCAGAAGGCGACTTCTTGCCCGGTGACAAGTTGGCCCCACTGGTTGGTCTGGAGCCTGTGGGGTATCGCGCTGGTCTTGATGACATTGGGACATACCGTGACGACTTATAGTGCCGGCATGGCCATCCCGGACTGGCCCACGGCCTACGGATATTTCCCGTTCTTCCTGCCGCCCAAAGAATGGTTCCAACACTGGGATGTATTCCTCGCCTATAGCCATCGACTCGTGGCCATCATTGGTGGATTGCTCTCTTTGGTTGTGGCGGTCGCTTTTTGGAGGGTTCGCCAAACTCCGCATCAATGGTGGGCCATTGCGGCAGTCCTTTTGATATGCCTCCAAGTGACTCTGGGGGGATTACGGGTCCTCCTGGGTGATTTCGCCTTGGCTACCATCCACGCTTGCACAGGACCGCTGTATTTTGGCTTGGTCACGGTTCTCGCTGTGATTACTACGTTTAACTGCGATCGCTCTTCACCGGATGTGCCATCCCCGGCCAGGGTACGCAGGACGGCGTTGGTTCTCTCCAGCCTCGTGACCGTCTTGGCGTACCTGCAACTTATTCTTATTGCCCAACTCCGCCATGTGTCACCTCAACTCATACCAACGTGGCCCTTGGCCATCGTGATTGCCCAGTTAATCCTTTGGGGAGTCCTCGGTGCCGTGATTTTAGGAATGTGTCTTTTCCTGCGAAGCGGTTGTGGCGGATTTTTGGGCCGGCTAAGCCTGTGGGTTGTTGCGGGCCTCTATGGTGTCCATGTGCTCCTGGGAGTTCTCGCGTGGGTTGTCAACTTCAACCTACCGCCATGGTTTTCCCACGGTGTATTCACCATCGAGTACACAGTGGTGCAAGGTGGCGTGGCACAGGCAGTGCTGACAACGGGCTTCGCTCTGGTCACTTCGCTTCTTTTTGCGATCGGCCTTGTGCTGATTGTTTCGAACTGGGTGGGGCAAAAGCGCACCGCGGCGTAAAATGGGACTTCACACAAGGGTTGACCCTCACACAGGCCGAGGCCGATGATCGCTTGGGTGCCGGCAGAGACGAGGACCATCGCCGTCCCCGCATTCGTTTTTGTGCCAGGAAACAGTTCGATGTCTGTCGGTTTCCTGCAGGACCAGTAAGAGGTTGTGGTTCGGAGCATTCTGAAGACGTGGGAGAGATAGTATCATAAACGGGTAGTGTGGGTGTTCTTAGGTCCCAGATTAAGGAGCGAACCAGTGCGTGACGATCAATGGGAATCGCTGGTGGAATTGGTTTCGCAGGGGTCAACAATTCCACGTATCGGACTCCTCGTTGACTCTCCGTGGGTCCCTGGCTGGTATGGAATCACAATTCGGGAGTATCTCGTCAGCGACCGGCTCTGGCTGCAGGCCAATTTGAAGGCCGTAGAGGAATTTCCCGATGTTTGGTTTCTCCCCGGGTTCTGGTCGGAATATGGGATGTGCACGGAGCCTTCGGCGTTCGGTGGCCGATGTCGTTTTGGAGTCAACGACTTTCCCCATATCGAACCGATGATGAGATCTTGGGAGGAGGTTCGACATCTCGTACCACCGGACTGTACACGGGACGGACTCCTACCTTTTGTGATTGAGAGATTGAAACTGACCGAAGATGAGATGGTCAAAAGGGGCCATCGCGTCCGTTTTGCCGTCAGCCGAGGACCTTTAAATATTGCGTCCTACCTCCTTGGCCAGTCGGAGTTCCTCCTGGGTCTGAAGACCGAAAAAGAACTTGCCCACCAACTGCTGCGGATGGTCACGGATTTCATCATACGGTGGGTTCAATACCAGAAGGAGGTGTTTCCCAGCATTGAGGGATTGTTGATCCTTGACGATCTCATCGGGTTTATTGGTCCGAAGGACTTTGAGGAGTTCGTCATTCCTTACTTTACGGAGATCTTCGCGGCTCTTAATGTCCCGGTCCGCATCCTCCATAACGACGCCTACGGTTTGATCACGGCCCGTCATCTTGAAAGGATGGGGGCTAATATCTTCCATTTCTCGTGCGACCATACTTTCCAGCAGGTGCGGGATTTGTGCGGTCCAAATGTGGTCCTGATGGGGAATATCAAGCCCCGTGATACCCTGGCCCTTGGCACCGTGGATGACCTCCGGCGGGAGATTCGCGAGGCCTGGCACACGGCCGGAGACCGGACACGCATTCTTTGGTCGGCAGGTGGGGCAGTACCACCGAACGTGTCGAGTGAAAAGATCCGTGTCTTCTGCGAAGAGTTTAAGAATCTCGCAAGTACCGGTTCAGCGTAAGTCGCCAAAGCCAGAATAAGCCAAGAGGGAAACTCTGGGTGTCCAGCGGGATTGGGCAAACTGGGTATGCTAAGACAGCAATGTGCTCATTGGTGGAAGGTCTGGCTCCTGGGGTGGATATTGTTGGGTGCCGGGGGCCAGGCTTTTTGCCAGATTATTGGCAGTTCCATTGGACCGGAGTATCACCTCTCGAATGATGTGCGTGTCAACGAGGTCGAGACAGCCGTTCGCGGTAAGCTTGCTCAGATTCGGGTTGCCATGGAAGGGGGGCAGGCTCTTACTGCGGTGGAGATGATTCGTGACGTCATCAATCAATCAGGAGGTCGCCTCGTCAACATCACAGGTGAACTGAAGGGGGTGCCCCCGCGTTTCGTGTCGGTGCGGGAGTATTGCCAACTCCTCCTGGCACGAATGCCCCCGGATGCGTTAGCGAGGTACCGACGTCAGGTTGATCCGACGTGCCGGGTTTGGCTGGACAGTGGCTTACGCGATCGGGACCCGAAACCCTTAGAACGCTTGGTTGATTGGGAGCTGGCCAGCAGTTTTGCGGATACGGCCTTGTGGTTTCTCGGAGAATGGGCCATCCAGGACGGCAATCCTGCCCTGGCCCGAAGTTTTTGGCGGCAACTTCTCCCTACCGGTCCACACGCGCGAGAGTTACCGACCTGGCGTGCCGTGCCGGATAGCGATTACTCGGCGGCAGCAGTGCGGGCGAGATTGATTCTCTGCACAATCCTCGAAGGTCGCCTGGACGAAGCGCAGCAGGAGCTTAGAGAGTTCGCCATGCTGCATGGGGGGGAACGTGGTCGATTTGCCGGGCAAGAGATTGAATACGCGGTCGCCCTTCAAAGACTCCTCGAAGAGGCAGCCAATTGGCCTCCGCCACGTGAGAGTTCGGACTGGCCGACACTGGCTCGAAGTTTCCAACGAGCAGCAAAGACGGCGGAACCGTTCGAGCCGATCGGTCTTGCATGGCGGGCAAAAATGCCTCCGCTTCCCAAGGTTCACGTGACTCTTTGGTCCGATACACCTTCTCCCGAAATGGTTCGGGAAAAGACACGACCTTTGCCCTATTATCCGGTCGTAAGCGAGGGAAAGGTTTTTGTCCCCGGAGCTGACGGAATCTTGGGCTATGAGCTTGCCACCGGCAAGCCGCTTTGGGGGGCAAGTGACCATCGCATTTTTATCAGCGACCTTTTCGCAGGGCGGGAGGTCCTTGTTCCGGTCAATACCATCGGTAGCCTGAACTGGAGCGCAACGGCGGATGATCAATACCTCTTTGCGCGGGTGGGTTCACCGGTCACGATCATGCCCGCACTTCTTACCGAGGCCATTCCCCAACGGAGCGCACTCGTCTGCTTGGCCTGTGATGAGGAAGGGAAACTTCGCTGGCAATGTGAACCGCCCGATCAGACTTGGGCCTTTGACGGTTCGCCCGTGGTGATTGAGGACCGTATTTACGTGGTCATGCGACGGAGCGATGTCCCAAGCCATCTTTATTTGGCGTGTTTGTCCGCGGATCAGGGGAATCTCTTGTGGCGGCAATTTCTGTGCGCGGCCGATACGCCGGGGCGAGGTTTTCTTTATGAGATGACGCATCTCCTGCCGACGGTTGGGGAGGGAATGATCTATCTCGTAACGAACATGGGGGCGGTGGCCGCCGTGTCTGCCACAACGGGTGACATTCGTTGGGTAACGTGTTATCCAAGAGTTGATCAAGGTGATTTGAGTACCTATGAGGGCTATCGCTACCGTGAGCCAAACCCGGCCGTGTATTGGAATGGGCTCTTGTTCGTCGCGCCCACCGATAGCCGACAAGTTTTCGCCCTTGATGCCTTCTCGGGGACGATCGTCTGGGTATGCCAGGCACCGACCGAGCGAATTCGTCACCTCTTGGGTGTGGTGGGAAATCGACTGATTGCCACAGGAGATCGTGTCTATTGGATCGAGGCCACCGGTCCCAAAGCAGGACAGATTGCCGCCCTATGGCCGGAGGGGCCAGAATCGCTGGGATACGGTCGAGGGTTGATTGCAGGAGAGACCCTGTATTGGCCAACGCTGGACGCCATCTACATCATAGATGCCCTTGGTGCTCGGCCGAGAAGAATCTTCTCGTTACGCCCTTGGCGCTGCGAGGGGGGGAATCTCGTATGGGCGGATGGATTCTTGCTGGTGGCATCATCCACGGAGCTTGCCGTATTTCAAACAAGTGGACCTCTTGCGACTACCGACATTCGTTCCCCGTGACGTTGTTTGTTAAGATGAGGGCATCAGGGTCGTGGTTTGAAAACATTCAACCAAGACGAGGACAATCCTATGGTTTGGCGCAAAGCGCTCATAGATTTATGGCTCGCTGCAGCAATTGTCTCCGCTGAGGGAAGGGGCGGCTTGCCTCGCAGGACCGCCGGCTCCCGCGGACTTCGATTATGGCATTGCTGCTCTGTCATAGTTTTTATGGTTTTTGCGGCATTTCTGAGTCTCCGGTTTTGCCACGGCCTGGAGGCCGGGGAGGTCCTATTCCGATGGGACTTTGAACCCCGCGAAGGAAGTAACGTGAGTGGCCGGATATCGACCACCATGCCCGAGGGTTTTCAACCGGGCCAGGGAGAGGGTTTGGAGATTGTGAAGACGGCCGATCGGGGGTGGGTGTTACACGTTTCGATCCCCGCCGGTGCACCGGGGCATCGGAACATCCGGTATGCGATCCCGGTGGAACGAGTTCGGGGGAAACGGTTGAGAGTTTCCGCGAATATCAAGGCCCAGGGGGTCAGCCAACCACCGAATCCCTGGAACGGTA
>FWWL01006779.1_pt1 | contig 16234 bp, 14 predicted proteins | sample 2228331 | NCBI WGS metagenome assembly FWWL01 (sample SAMEA103939775, study PRJEB20133) | metagenome
CGCCCAGCGTCGTGGTCGTCGTGACCGTCGCCGGCCCGGTCGCACCGAGGGCCAGGGCGCGCGCGCCCATGCGATCGGCCTCGCGCTCCAGCGCCGGGTCGTCGTTCAGCGGCGCGCCGCCAGCGCGTCCCGTCGCCCGGACCTTGCCCCGCGCCTGCTGCGTCAGGTGCCAGGCTTCGTGCGGCAGGTGTTTCTCCTGGCCGCGCGCGAGGTGGATCTCACGGCCCCGGGCGTAGGCCAGGGCGCCCACGCGAGCCGGATGCGGCGAGTCATAGCGCACGCTGACGCCGGCCATCGACACGCCGGACAGCGCCTCGATCCCGGCGCGCAAGCCGTCGGGCAGTCCGTCCGGGCGGATGGGCAGCTCGCCAATGCGATGCTGCGGCGAGCGCGGCGTCGGCTTGGCGGGCGTCGGAGCCATCGACGGGGCGTCCGGCCACTGCGGACTAGCGGCGCGGGATGTCGGGCGACGATGCTGGAGGGGTGGCCTCATTGGCGGCGGTACTTGCTGCGGTTGCGCAGGCCCAGCTGGCCGCGGATCTGGTTTTCGGTGATGTTCGCCGGGTTGGAGACGTGCGCGGCGGCGTGGACAAAGTTGGGCCGCTGCGAGCTGGGCTGCAACATCCGCTTGATCGCGGGCGCGGACGGCAGGCCCACGGTCTCCATTTCCTCCAGTTCCTCCAGCTCCTGGTCATGGGTGGGGTTCAGGGGATCGAACCACGGCGCGCCGCCCGGCGGCGGCCCGCGGGGGTAGTCATAGGCGCCCATTTTCGCGAGCCCCTGCGGCGTCGCCGAGGTCACGCCGCGCTGGGTGTGGTCGGCGTGGATCAGTTCGTGGGCCAGGATCGTCTCGCGCGGCGCCGTCTCTGTCATCGTGCGCCCGGCGAGGGGATCGTGCACAGCCACTTGCCGGTTCTGCGCCGCCACCTTCGGATCGTAGAAGATCTGGTGATCGGCGCCACGGTTGGGATCGGCCGCCGCCGAGAACGCCTGCCGCGAGCGGTAGGTCTCGCTGAAGTTTCCGAGCAAGCCGTACCAATGGTGGCGCGCCCAGCCGCCGGGATCGGCGCGCAGGCCGGGCGCCTGCGGGTTCTCGGGCCGGCCGCGGATCACCCCGCCGGCGTTGGTGTCGGTGGGGGTGATCCGCACCGTGTGGGCGTGGCCGATCATGCGGTTCACCAGGTCGTAGCCGGCGTGCGGCCCGACTGGGGCCGGGCCGTTCAGTCGGACGTGGCCGGTGCGCCGGTCGATACCGGCCCGTACGCCGGCCGGCAGCAGGGCGTTCAGCTGGCCCACGATGCGGCGGCGCTGGCCGCGGTTGCGCTTCCCCGTCGCCTCGACGCGCAGCACACGCTGCGTCACCAGCGTTCCGCCCGCGCGCGCGGGCGGCGCGGCGGCCGGCGTGGAGGGCGGTCCAGTGAAGCTGCGCGCCCGCGCGCCCATGCGGTCAGCCTCGCGCTCCAGCATCGGATCGTCGTTCAGCCGCGCCCCGCCGACTCGGCCGATCGCCCGGACCCGCCCGCGCGCCTGCTGCACCAGGTGCCAGGCTTCGTGAGGCAGGTGCGCCTCCTGCCCTCGCGCCAGGTGGATCTCGCGCCCGCGGGCATAGGCAAACGCGCCCAGGCGCTCTGGATGCGGAGAGTCGTAGTAGACGCTCACGCCGGCCATCGAGACGCCCGACAGGGCTTCGATCCCGCGGCGCAGCCGGTCGGGCAGGCCGCTCCGCCCAGCCTCCAGCTCGCCGAGGCGATGCCGCGTCGCCGGCGCGACGGGCGGGGCCGACCTGCTGGGAGCCGAGGGCGCGGCGGCCCGCGCCGCGGCGGGCGGAGCGAGTGGCCGGCGAAATTGCAGGCGCGCCGTCGTCACCGGTTTTTCTGATCCTCGTCGTCCCACACCGGCATCTCGCGCCCGAGGCCGCCATGAACCACGGGCGGGGCGGCGGCCGGGGTCTGGCGCTGCGGTCGCTGCCCCTGCACGGCGCCTACTCCGTCGTCGTCTTCGCGGCGTTCTTCGCCTCGAGCTTACGCCTTAGGCGCGCGCGGACCTTCTCGGCGCGTCCGTCACCCTTCGGCTTGGGCTCCAGGAACCGGTCAATGGTGATCTTCTGGCCCTTGACTTGCCGCGTCTTGGTGCGGACGTCGAAGGTAAGCGGACTGTCGAGGCTCGCTCCGGTCGCCAGGGCCAGGTTCCGGAGGTAGTCGGGATGGACCTGCCCTTCCTGCCCCAGGCCTTCCTGCTGCAGCGGATGGCTCAGCGGGAAGATCGCGGTGTGGCCGAACGCCGCCGGCAGGATCGTCCGGGGTGACACATACTCGCCCTTGATGGGGTACTTGTTGGGCAGCCCCGTGCGCTTGAACGCGCCGTGCACCGACATGAGCCCCGGAACCAGGCCGGGGATGATCTCGTCCAGGCGCATGACGTCGTTGGGACCGCGCTTCTTAAGGAACGAGAGCAGATTCTTGTGGCCACTCGTCCCGGAGGCGACGTCGAGCGTGTGGCGAGTGTCCCTATTCGCGCCCACCAGCCGGCTGCCGCGGTAGCTCGGCTCACGCCCCTTCACGCCAGAGTACTCCGCGATCTCGTCGTCAGTCACTGGCGCGGCGTTCACCGGTAGGCCCTGGCGAGTCGCGCCCGACGTGTAGCCGGTCTGGTCGATACTCTTCACGACGGGCGGCGTGTTGGCGATTGCGCGGCTCAGCGACTTGCCCTTCGAACTCCTGAAGAAGCCAACGTCGGGGCCGTACAGCGTGACCTCCTTACGCGGGATCAGCTTCTTCGGCGGAACGAAGACCGGTGGCGGCCCCGTGAAGGTGACGCGCTTCTGTACGGCGGTCGGGCGCAGCTTGGGCTTTGGCGCGCGGGCCAACAACATCGGCTGTAGCACGCCGCTCCCGGGCAGGCTTCCAAAGCTGAACCTTGGCGCTGGGGCAGGGGGCGCCCCTGACGGTCGCGCCGTGGGAGCGGCGGCCTGTCGCAGGGCCGGCCCGGCGGTCTTCGTCGCGGCGCGCTGAAGCATCGGCAGCCCCCAAGTTCAACCGAAAGTATAAATGATGCCCGCCTGCGTCGAAAGGGTGTTTGGCCCCGGAACGCGGCGTCTGACCGACGGACCTGCCTTGCAGGATGATGTCGCGCTCGCCCATCGACGCCCAATCTGCGAGGTTGCGGTCAGGCATGCGCCGCTTCATCCCACGAACCAGGGCGCGCGCGAGTACAACGCCGACTAGAGCGCATGGAAGTCGGCGCCGGGCAAAGCAGCTGCGGTCGTCGCGGCGGCCCCGCACCTCTGGCCGAGGAACCAGTCCACTCCCGGGTCGGCGTGGTGCGCCGGACGGGACGAGAGAGACCGAGGTACGCGCCAAGCGCGGGAAGGGGACCTCGGCGCGGTGGCGGCTAGCTCGCCACCGCCAGCGGCAGGGCGGGGCCGTTGGCTTCGCGGAGCATGGCTTCCATGGCGTCGGCCGGCATCGGCCTGGCGAAGAAATAGCCCTGCATGCGCTCGCAGCCGGCCGAGCGCAGGAACAGCGCCTGGCTCTCGTGCTCGACGCCTTCGGCCACGATGCGGACGCCCAGCGAGCGGGCGGCGTGCAGCATGGCGGCCACCAGCTTGGAGACCCGCGCGTCGCGGCCGACGTCGTCGATCAGCGAGCGGTCCAGCTTCACCGTCTGGATCGGCAGGTGCATGAGGGCGCGCAGGTTGGAATAGCCGGTGCCGAAGTCGTCCAGCGCCACGTTCACGCCGCGAGCGGCCAGCCGCTCGATGTGACGCCGCGCCAGCGCCAGATCCTGCAGCAGGAAGGTCTCGGTGATCTCGACCGTCAGGGCCGTGGCCGGCAGCGCGGTCTTGCCCAGGCGTCCGATCAGCTTGCGCGAGAAGCCGGGGTCCAACAGGTCGCGCGGCGAGACGTTGACCGACACCACCTCGATCAGCCCGTCGGCCACCCACGGCGCCGTGGTGGCGCAGGCGGCCTCGAAGACGGCCTCGTCGATGGTGCGGATCAAGCCCAGCTCCTCGGCCATGGGCACGAAGGCGCCCGGCGCCAGCAGGCCCTTCTGCGGATGGCGCCAACGGGCCAGAACCTCGACCCCCACCATGCGGGCGGTCATGGCGTCGACGATGGGCTGGAACCAGGGCTCGATCTCGCCGGCCGGGATGGCGCGGCGCAGCTCGGCCTCGAGCGTGCGGCGCGCCTCGGAGGCGGCGCGCAGGTCGGAATCGAAGCAGTGCCACCGCCGACCCCCGCCGGATTTCGCGCGATAGAGCGCCATGTCGGCGAAGCGCTGCAGGTCGACGGCGTCGCTGGCGTCGCGGGGGAAGACGGCGACGCCCACCGAGCCGCCCGAGGCGACCGTGCGGCCATAGATGACATGCTGCTGGCCCAGCGTCTGGAGCAGCCGTTCGGCGCGCGCGGGCACGTCCGGGGCGCTGGAAATGACGGCAAACTCGTCACCGCCGAGGCGAGCCACCAGCTCGCCGGGCAGGGCGTCCTCGCTCAGGCGCTGACCCAGCTCGGCCAGCAGCATGTCGCCGGCATGATGGCCCAGGCTGTCGTTCAGGCTCTTGAAGCGGTCGAGGTCGATGACGAACAGGGCCACCTGGCCGCCCGCGGCGCGCGCCTCGTCCAGACGCTCGCAGAGGCCCGAGGTGAAGGCGCCGCGGTTGACCAGGCCGGTCAGCGAGTCCGTCTGGGCAAGCCGAAGCGTCAGCTCGCGCTCGGCCTCCAGCTCGGCCACGCGCGCGGCCAGCTCGGAAAGTCTTTCGGACAGTTGCGCCACGGATGCTCTGGAAGGGGTTCTCTCTTCATGCCGAGCATCGGCGAACGGGGCTAATTCCGCGTTGAGGGATAGGGTTACCAGCCGTTAGGCACGCGGTGCGCGCACACCGGTCGGCGCACGGTGATTTCCGGTGCGCCGGGCGATCGCCGCCCAAAATGAGTAGTCGTGAATCCCCTCTCCCTCTCCGCTTCGCGGGGGGGAGAGGAGGTCTATGCGCGCGCCGGGGTCGGCTCGTCGGCCGGGACCTCGATCTGCTTTTCCCACTTGGCGACCACGGCCGAGGCGATCGAGTTGCCGACGACGTTGGTGGCCGAGCGGCCCATGTCGAGCAGGTGGTCGACAGCCAGGATGAGGGCGATGCCCGCCTCGGGGAGGTCGAAGTAGGTGAGCGTGGCCGCGATCACCACCAGCGAGGCCCGCGGCACGCCGGCCATGCCCTTGGACGTCACCATCAGCAGGCCCAGCATCGTGAACTGCTGCGCTACCGTCATCTCGATCCCGTAGACCTGGGCGATGAACAGCGTCGCGAAGGTGCAGTACATCATCGAGCCGTCGAGATTGAACGAGTAGCCCAGCGGCAGGACGAAGCTGGCCACCTTGCGGCTCACGCCCCACTTCTGGAGCTCTTCCAGCGTGCGCGGGTAGGCGGCCTCGGACGAGGCGGTGGAGAAGGCCAGCAGGGTCGGCGCGCGGATCTGGGCGATCAGCTTCAGGATCCGCGGCCCAACAATGACGACGCCCGCCAGGATAAGGAGGCCCCAGAGGATCCCCAGCGACAGGTAGAAGCCGCCGACGAACTTGGCATAGGTGAACAGCACCTCGATGCCCTTCGTGGCGATGGAGGCGGCGAGCGCGGCGAAGATCGCGAACGGCGCGGTCTTCATCACATAGCCCGTCACCTTCAGCATGATCTGGGCGCCCTGCTCAACGACGGCCAGCACCTGGGGCGCCTTGTCGTCGATGGCGGACACCGCCGTGCCCACGAACACCGAGAACACCACGATCTGCAGGATCTCGTTGCGCGCCATGGCGTCGAAGATCGACGCCGGGACCAGGTGGGTGACGAACTCGCGGAGCGTGAACTTGCCCACGTCGACGCCGGCCGCCGCCGCGCCGTCGGTCGGCAGCGCCAGGTTGAGCCCCGAGCCCGGCTGCAGGATGTGGACCATGACCAGGCCCAGCGTGAGCGAAACGACCGAGGCCACGATGAACCAGCCGATGGTCTTGACCCCGATGCGGCCCACCTCGGAGGCGTCGCCCATGTGGGCGATGCCGGCCACCAGGGTGGTGAACACCAGCGGTGCGATGATCATCTTGATCAGCCGCAGGAAGATGTCGGTGATGATCTGGAGGTTGCCCGCCCACGCCGCAGCCTCGGCGGCCGGCAGGGCGGTGTTGAGGACCCAGCCCACGAGGACACCGAGGACCATGGCGCCCACGATGAAGGCGGTGAAGAGACGATTCATGCTCGGTCCTGAGGAATTGAGGGGTCTTTGTCGCCGGGAAGCGACGCTTCGTCCAGCGTGGCGAGTCGCAACCGTCACGGAGCGGCGCTATAAGCCGCGTGATGAAGAAGCAAGACGCAGCCGGCATCGTTGATCGGCTGGAGACTGAGTACCGCCATAGCGTCGACTCTCTCCGAACCTCCCTGAAGTCCTTTCTCGCGGGCGGTCCGCCTCCCGACGACGCGCTGCGGCGCGGCGGGGCCTTCGTCTATCCCGAACTGCGCCTGACCTGGCCGCCCGGCTTGCCGTATCCGCGGACCAGCCGCGCCTATGCGCGGATTCCGGCGCCTGGCCGATATGCGATCACCGTGACGCGGCCCGACCTGTACCGCGACTACCTGATCGAGCAGCTGACGCTGCTGCAGGAAGGGTTCGACGTCACGCTCGAGGTCGGGCGGTCGAACCAGGAGATCCCGTTCCCCTACGTGCTGGATCCGGCCGACATGGCGATGGCCGACGTCAGCTCGGTGGAGATCGCCCGGCATTTCCCGACGACCGAGCTGGCCTACATCGGCGACGAGATCGTCGACGGCGCCTGGATCGGACTTGAGGACGAACCGCGGCCCCTGGCCCTGTTCGACGGCCTGCGAACCGATTTCTCGCTGGCCCGACTGACCCACTACACGGGGGCGCCCGCCGACCACACCCAGCAGTTCATCCTGTTCACGAACTATCACCGCTATGTGGACGAGTTCGTGGCCTGGGCCTGCAAGCAGCTGCAGTCTGGCGGCCCCTACACGGCGCTGTCGGCGGCGGGGCACGTCTACGTCACCCCCGATACGCCCAATCCGGAGGCCGCGGTGGCGGCCGGCACGTGGCGCAAGCACCAGATGCCGGCCTATCACCTGATGGCGCCCGGTCGGGCCGGGATCACGCTTGTGAACATCGGCGTGGGTCCGTCGAACGCCAAGACGGTGTGCGACCACCTGGCGGTGCTGCGGCCCCAGGCGTGGCTGATGATCGGCCACTGCGGCGGCCTGCGCGGCAGCCAGAAGATCGGCGACTATGTGCTCGCGCACGCCTACCTGCGCGACGACCACGTGCTGGACCGCGTGCTGCCGCCCGAGATCCCGATCCCGCCGCTGGCCGAAATCCAGCTGGCCCTGAACGCGGCGGCCGAGCAGGTAACCGGCGAGACGGGCGATGTGCTGAAGCAGCGGCTGCGGACCGGCACGGTGGTCTCCACCGACGACCGAAACTGGGAGCTCAAGTATTCGTCCAGCGCGCTGCGGTTCAACCAGAGCCGGGCGGTGGCGATCGACATGGAGAGCGCCACCATCGCGGCCCAGGGCTATCGGTTCCGGGTGCCCTACGGGACGCTGCTGTGCATCAGCGACAAGCCGCTGCACGGCGAGATCAAGCTGCCGGGCCAGGCCAACGCCTTCTACGACCGCGCCATCGGCCAGCACTTGCAGATCGGCCTGGCGGCCATCGACCTGCTCCGTAAGGAAGGCAGCCGCCTGCACTCGCGCAAGCTGCGCAGCTTCGACGAGCCGCCGTTCCGGTGACGCGCTACCGGTTCCTCGTTCACCTGCGCCATCCGACCTACCGGCTGGTGGTGCGCGAGGACCGGCCGTTCCCCGCGGGCGCGGCCGAGGCCGACTGGCGCGAAAGCCGGGTGCGGGACGAGACCGACGTCAATGACCAGGTCCGCGAGGACGTGGCGCGCGACGGCTACAGCCTGTTCCGAATCGGACTGAAGTTCGGCGATTTGCCCGACTGATCTCCTTACCGCCTGCACTGTCGCGCGCAGTGTGACGTATGAGTGGACGCGCCGGACTTGTCAGATCAGCGCGCGCCGCAGGCGCTGTCGTTATTGACCACGAACCACACGAACCACACGAACAGAGTTTGATGCTGATGAGGCCGTGCGAACCCTGTGCATGTTCGTGTGGTTCGTGGTCAATCTTATTGGCGCTGACGCGGCATCGCGGCCGCCAGGTTCGTGCGACCCCTCATCCGAGCCGCTTCGCGGCCCACCTACTCCCGCAGGGGGAGAAGGGCGCGTCTTGACCTTCCCCTACGGCTGTCTCGAAAAATCCGTGGAAGACCGGTATGACGCCGGCATGACCCGCCGCATCCCCTTCGAGGCCATCGACAACTTCCGCGACTTCGGAGACTACGCCGCCGGCCAGCGGCGGCTGAAGCGGGGGCTGCTGTATCGCTCGGCCAGCCAGTCGCGCGCCACCGACGCCGATCTGGAGAAGCTGGCCGGCCTGGGACTGTCGGTGATCGTCGACCTGCGGCGTGCGAATGAACGCGAGCGCGAGCCGTCGCGCCGCTGGGCCGGCTTTGGCGCCCAGGTGATCGAGAACGACATCGGCCAGGAGAGCGCCGACGAGTGGGCGACGTTCATCCAGACGTCCGACCTGACCGCGGCCTCGTTCCGCAACTACATGCTCGAGTACTATCGCCACCTGCCGCACCAGAGGCGGCACATCGACCTCTACCGCCGCTACTTCCGGGCGCTGGTCGAGCACGAGGGGCCGGTCCTGGTGCACTGCGCGGCGGGCAAGGATCGCACCGGGATCATCTGCGCGCTGACCCACCACGTGGCGGGCGTGCACGACGACGACATCCGCGAGGACTACCTGCTGACCAACGATCCCGAGCGGCTGGAGCGCCGGCTGCCCCAGATGCGTGACGTGGTGCGCGAACAGACGGGCCGCACGGCGTCCGACGAGGCCCTGATGGTGGCCATGAGGGTCGAGGCCGAATACCTGGACATGGCCTTCAAGGTGATGTGCGACGAGCACGGTTCGCTCGATGGCTATCTCGACGACGTGCTGGGCCTGGACGCCGACCTGCGCGGCCGGCTGCACGACCGCCTGTTGGCCTAGATGACCTCGCCGGCGACCTCGCGTCTGGTTGCGCTGGAGGGCGTCGGCAATTTCCGGGACTTCGGCGGCTATGAGGCCCGGGGCGGGCGGCTGAGGCTGGGCCGGCTCTTCCGATCAGCGCACCTGGCGCACGCCAGCGATGCCGACCTCGAGGTTCTGGCGGGCTGCGGGATCCGCGCCGTGGTGGACCTCCGCCGGGCCGTCGAGCCCTGCCGCCGCTGGAACGGCTTCGGAGCCGATGTGATCGAGAACGATATCGAGGAAGCGTTTCTGCATCCCAGCCCGACCCCGAACCAGGGCTTCCCCATGCACCTGGACGTCGAGGCGCATCGGGCCCGCTCGCGAGGATTCTACGCGCGCGCGGCGTATGAAGAGCGGCACATCGATCTCTTCCGGCGTTACTTCCAGGCCCTCGTCGCCCCCGACGATGGCCCGGTGCTGATCCACTGCGCGTCGGGCAAGGACCGCACCGGCCTCCTGGCAGCGCTGACCCACTGGGCCGTCGGCGTGCGGGAGGACGACCTGATGGGCGACTTCCTGGCCACCAATGCGCTGCTGGGTCCGCGCCTGCCCGGGCTACGGAAGCTGGCCAGCTCGGCGGCCGGTCGCGAGGTGGGCGACGACGAACTTCTGGCGCGGGTGTCAGTGGGCCCGGACTATCTGCAGGCGGCCTTCGGTTCGATGATCGAGCGCAACGGCTCGGTGGACGGCTACCTGCGCGATGTCCTGGGCCTGGACGCGGGACGGAAGACGGCGCTGATCGATCGTCTCGTCGCCTGATCGAAGGTTGCGCCGACAGGCTCACATTCTCTAGAGATCGCCGCCATGCAAAGCTTCCAACCACCGCGCCGGATCCTGATGGGTCCGGGTCCCTCCGATGTCAGTCCGCGTGTGCTGGCCGCTCTGGCGCGTCCGACGATCGGGCACCTGGATCCCGAGTTCCAGACGTTCATGGAGGACACCAAAGCGGCGCTGTCGCGGCTGTTCAACGCGCCCGACCATGCCTGCATCCCGCTGCCCGCGCCCGGCACGGCCGGCATGGAGGCGGCGATGATGAACCTGCTGGAGCCCGGCGATCGCTGCGTGGTGGCGGTGAACGGGGCGTTCGGCGGCCGCATGGCCGACATGGCCAGCCGCGCGGGCGCGACCGTGGTGACGGTGGATCACGACTGGGGCCAGCCGGTGGACCCGGCGCGGGTCGAGACCGCGCTGGCGGAGGCGCCGACCAAGGTGCTGGCGTTCGTGCATGCCGAGACCTCGACCGGCGCGCGCAGCGATGCGGCGGCGCTGTGCGGCCTGGCCCGCAAGCACGGCGCGCTGTCGGTGGTGGACTGCGTGACCTCGCTGGGCGGCGTCACGGTGGACGTGGCCGCGTGGGACGCCGACTTCGTCTACTCTGGCACCCAGAAGTGCCTGTCGGCGCCGCCCGGACTGTCGCCGGTGGCGATCTCCAAGCGGGCGCAGGCGGCGATCACCGGCCGCAAGGAAAAGGTCCGTAACTGGCTCCTCGATTTCAACCTGATCATGGCCTACTGGGGCGGCGACGGCGGGCGGACCTATCACCACACGGCGCCGATCAACGCCCTCTATGGCCTCCACGAGTCGCTGGTGGCGATCTTCGAGGAGGGCGTGCAGGCGGCTTCGGTGCGTCACGCGCGCATGCACGAGGCCCTGGCCGCCGGGATCGAGGCGGCGGGGCTCCGGTTCCTGGTCGACGCGAAGTGGCGGCTGCCGCAGCTGAACACGGTGATCGTGCCCGATGGCGTCGACGAGGCGGCGGTTCGCGCCCACGTGCTGAAGCGTTGGGATCTGGAGATCGGCGCCGGCCTGGGGCCGCTGAAGGGCAAGGTCTGGCGTATCGGCCTGATGGGCGCCTCAGCCACCCCCTGGCACGTCCGTCTGTGCCTGACCGCGCTGTGCGAGGCGCTGGCGGCGCAGGGCGTGAAGGCCGATGTCGAACAGGCGCTCGCGGCCGCCGACGCGAAGCTGGGCTAGCACCCGCGGGCATCCGACGCTAGCTAACCGTCGACAACCTACCCTAGGCCGCTACGGTGGTTGCGAAGCCGTCGACAGAGCGGCCGGGGGAGAGACGCCAGTGACCGACGCCGCCGAGGAAGTCCGCGCGCCTGCGACGGATGGGAAGCTGAACAGGGGCGCGCTGTCGTGGGCGGTCTTCGAGGGGGGCCGCGACCCCTTCGTCATCCTGATCACGATCTACATCTTCATGCCCTACGTGGCCGGTTCGATGATCGGCGACCCGGTGAAGGGCCAGGAGATCATCTCCCAGTGGCAGCAGTGGTCCGGCTGGGCCGTGATGGCGACGGCGCCGTTCATCGGCGCCTCGATCGACAAGCTGGGCGGACGCAAGGGCGGGTTGGCGCTGATCGTCGGTCTGATGATCCCGCTGACGGCGGCGCTGTGGTGGGCCAAGCCCGACGGGACCGGCCTGTCGGTGGCCACCACGATGCTGTTCGCGATGACCGTGCAGGTGCTCTTCGCCTATAACGAGATCCTGCATAACTCGCTGCTGATCCGGGCGGCGGGGATGCATGCGGCGCACAAGGCCTCAGGCCTGGCGCTCTCGCTGGGCAACCTGTTCTCGGTGCTGGCGCTGATGTTCACCGCCTGGGCGTTCGCGCTGCCCGGGACGGTGGACTGGGGCTGGGTGCCCAAGACGCCGCTGTTCGGCCTGGATCCCGCGACCCATGAACCCGAGCGGGTGGTCGCATGGCTGGCGGCCGGCCTTCTGCTGTTCGGGTCGATCCCGCTGTTCATCTGGACCCCCGACGCGCCGCGCACCGGCACGCCGATCACCCGCGCCTTTGCGCAGGGGGCGGCCGAGCTCTGGCGGATGCTGCGGACGGTCAGCCATCACCGCGACGCGGCGGTCTATGTCGGCGCGCGGATGTTCTTCGTGGACGGGATGAATGGGGTGCTGGTCTACGCCGGCGTCTTCGCCGTGGGGGTGATGAAGTGGGGCGCGCTCGAGATGCTGGCGTATGGCATCCTGCTCTCGATGTTCGCGGTGCTGGGCGGGTTTGTGGGCCGCTGGCTGGACGCCGCGGTGGGCCCGAAGAACGCGGTCGCCATCGAGATCGCGATGTCGATGGTGGGGCTGACGGCGTTTCTGGGGATGTCGCCCGACACCATCCTCTTTTTCTGGCCCTACGACGCGTCCGCCTATCCTCCCCTTTGGGATGGGCCGGTGTTCCAGACTTGGCCCGACGTGGTCTTCGTGCTGGTGGGCTTCTCGAATGCGATCTTCATCACAGCGCAATACGCCTCGAGCCGAACCTTGCTGACCCGCCTGACGCCGCCCGACCAGACGGGGGCGTTCTTCGGGGTCTATGCGCTGTCGGGAGTGGCCACCGCCTGGCTGGCGCCCACCCTGGTCAACCTGGGCACCCGGGTTTCGGGCACCCAGCAGGGCGGCTTCGCGACCTTGCTGGTGTTGCTGGGCGTGGGACTTCTGGGATTGGCGTGGGTCCGGGGCGGTGGCAAGACCTGGATCCTGGCGCGTACAGAGTCCTAGAATTTTGCAGCGAAGTCAAAGTTTTCGAAGTTATGGTTTCCGAGCGTTAATTATGAATTTCGAATAATGATGTAGATATTTTAGGCATCTGAATTCATGCCAACTTAAACGCGCCTCGCGACATTGGTCATGTTCTTAGGGGCGAGCAGGCAATCGAGCTTGAAGCCCCCTCATAGTCTGCTCGCAGAAACCAAGGAGATGACCCCATGTCGAAGTTCGTGACCCGCTTCCTGAAGGACGAATCCGGCGCCACCGCCATCGAGTATGGCCTGATCGCCGCCCTGATCGCCGTCGTGCTGGTGGCCTCGCTGCAAGGCGTCGGCACCGCGCTGGAAGGCGCCTTCGACAAGATCAAGACGGACGTGACCGCCGCGACCGCTTCGTAAGGCGACGCCAGTCAGAGACGACCCGAGGGGCCCCGGCGGAAACGCCGGGGCCCTTTCGGATTCAAGCGTTGCTGCAACGCTCCGTTCATGGGTGGGGGCGAAAATGCCGCCCCAAGAGGTTCGCCCATGCTGTCTTTCGTGGTCCCAGCGCTCGTCGCCGCCTTCGCAGGCCTGCTGCTGACGGGCGCCATCAAGGACCTGGTCTCGTACACGATCCCCAACTGGATCTCGCTGACCATCATCGGCCTGTTCCCGGTGACGGCGTTGGCCGCGGGACTGCCGCTCTCGACGATCGGTCTGCACGTGGGCATCGGTGTCGCCGTGCTGGCGGCCGGCATGGCGATGTTCGCCCTGCGCTGGATCGGCGGGGGCGACGCTAAGATGTTCGCCGCCGCCGCCCTGTGGATGGGCTGGCCCGCGGTGATGGATTTCGTCCTCTGGACGGCCCTGACCGGCGGAATGCTGGCCATGGCGCTGATGTCGCTGCGCACCGCCGCCTTCCGCCCGATGGTGATGATTGGCCCGCGCTGGCTGGTGAAACTGTCCGAGCCCGGTGGGGCTGCCCCCTACGGCGTGGCCATCGCGGCCGGCGCCCTGGTCGCGCTGCCCCAGTCGGCGCTGATGCACGGCGTTGGACTCTAGCTTGCGGACTCACCAGATATCGCGACAGGCTCGTCCATGATGTCGGACGTAATCCTCGAAACCTGGGACGGGCCGGTCACGCCCGTGCACGCGCTGAGCGAGGCCGGCTGCGCGGCCGCGCTGGACGCTGACGCCTTCGCCGCCGCCCTGGCCAAGTCCGCCGAGTTCAAGGGGAAGGCCGGGCAGGTGCTGCTGGTCCCTGCCGCCGACGGGACGCCGGGGCGCGTCCTGATGGGTCTGGGCCCCAATCCGAACGATACGAGCCCCTTTCGGGGTCTGCCCGCAAAGCTCCCCCCGGGTGTCTATCGCATCGCCGAATCCCCCGAAGAGATCAGCGCCGACCAGATCGCTCTGGCCTTCGCGCTGGGGAGCTACCGGTTCGATCGCTACAAGCCCGCCAAGGGCGAGAGGCCCCGGCTGCTCGCCGAGGGCGCCGACGTGGCTGAGGCGCGCCAGATCGCGCACGCCTGCGCCCTGGCCCGCGACATGGTCAACACGCCGGCCAACGACATGGGCCCGCGGCAGATCGAGAGCATCGCCCGCGAGATCGCCGAGCAGCACGCCGCCCAGATCACGGTGATCGAGGGCGAAGGCCTGCTGGAAGCCAACTATCCGGCTGTCCACGCCGTCGGCCGGGCGGCCGATCCGCACCGGGCGCCGCGGTTCATCGAGATCAGTTGGGGCGCCAGCGACAAGCCGCTGGTGTGCCTCGTCGGCAAGGGCGTGGTGTTCGATACCGGCGGTCTCGATATCAAGCCGTCGGCCGGCATGCGCAACATGAAGAAGGACATGGGCGGCGCCGCCCACGCCCTGGCGTTGGGGCGGATGGTGATGGCCGCCAGGCTGCCGGTGAGACTGTCGGTCCTGCTGCCGGTGGTCGAGAACGCCATCTCGGGCGACGCCATGCGGCCGGGCGACATCCTGGCCTCGCGCAAGGGCCTGTCGATCGAGGTGGGCAACACCGACGCCGAGGGCCGCCTGATCCTGGCCGACGCCCTGACCCGCGCCTGCGAGCTGGAGCCGGCGCTGACCATCGACATGGCCACTCTGACCGGGGCTGCGCGCATCGCGCTGGGCCCGCAGCTTCCGCCCTATTTCACCGACGACGATGAGCTGGCCGGCCAGATCGAGGCCGCCGCCAGGTCCGAGAACGATCCGGTCTGGCGGCTGCCGCTCTGGAAACCCTATGCCGACGCGCTGGACAGCGACGTCGCCGAGATCAAGAACGACCCCGACGGCTGGGCGCAGGCCGGATCGGTGACCGCCGCGCTCTTCTTGCAGCGGTTCGCGCCCAAGGGCCCCTGGGTCCACCTCGATATCTTCGCCTGGAACCCCCGCGGGCGCCCCGGATTCCCGTCGGGCGGGGAAGCCCAGGCCATCCGCGGCCTCTACCGCATGATCCGCGAGCGTTTCGCATGAAGCACGATCCCCGCATCACCCCCTGGCGCGACGGCATCGCCGCCCGCAGCCTGGAAGGCGTGATCGAAGCCGAGGTCTATCTGGACCCCAAGGCCATGAGCTGCACGGCCGCCGCCACCGGCATCCGCTCGGCGCCAGACGCCAACGCCGAGCAGATGGACCAGCTGCTGTTCGGCGAGCGGTTCGAGGTGCTCGAGGAGGAGGGCGCGTGGCTATTCGGCCAGGCGGCCCGCGACGGCTACGTGGGTTTCGTCGAGGCCGCGGCGATGGGCCCGGCCGGCGCGCTGCCGACACATCGCATCTCGGCGCTGCGCACCTACGCGTTCGCTGAGAACAGCATCAAGTCGCGCGCCTCGGGCCCGTATTCGATCAACAGCCTGGTGGCGGTGGACGCCGTCGAGGGCAAGCTGGCCAAGGTGGCCGGGGCCGGCTGGATGACGGCCGCGCACCTCGAGCCGATCGGCATGTTCGAGGACGACTGGGCGGCTGTGGCCGAGCGCTTCGTGGGCGCGCCCTATCTGTGGGGTGGCCGCGAGAGCCTGGGCCTGGACTGCTCAGGGCTCGTACAGCAGGCGTTGTTCGCCTGCGGCCATGCCTGCCCCCGCGACACCGACCAGCAGCAGGCGCTGGGCGCGCCGATCGAGGCGGACGCCTTCGGCCGCGGCGACCTCGTGTTCTGGAAGGGCCACGTGGCCATGGGGCTGGGCGACGGCCAGATCGTCCACGCCAACGGCTATCATATGGCCACCGTGGTCGAGCCTCTCGCCGAAGCCATCACCCGAATCGATGCGGCCGGTTCCGGCCAGCCGACGTCGTATCGACGGGTCTGACCCGGTAAGGGGCCTCCCGCTCTGCGCGCCGCAGGCGTTGTATTGACCACGAACGACACGAACGAGGTCTGCCCCGCGCACCACTTCGGAGGGTCGCCCCACGTTCGTGTGGATCGTGGTTCAAAATCGGCGCTGGCGCGCCACCGCCCCAAAAACGAAAATGGCCGGGACTGAGCCCGGCCATTCCGAATTGCGATGCTCGCGAGACTACTTCTTCGCGGGCGCGGCCGGCGCCGGGGTCGGCGTAGCGGCGGGCTTGGCGCCCGGGGACGCCGGAGCCTGGCCGGCCGGGCCGCCGCCGGCGAGC
>FWWL01006780.1_pt1 | contig 16231 bp, 7 predicted proteins | sample 2228331 | NCBI WGS metagenome assembly FWWL01 (sample SAMEA103939775, study PRJEB20133) | metagenome
GCCAGCGAAGAGCTAATCGTGCGGTATAACGGAACTGACTGTGACGCAACAGTAAGGAGCTATCTTGGGATGAAGGCTATCTTTCAACAGAACCCAAGACTAACTAACTATTATGTCAGATTCATCATGCCAGTCCAAAACGCCCTGTGTGAGATACAACAACACGGCATTCCGATAAGTTTAGCCAAACTTAATGAAGTCAAAGCCGAAATGGAACAAATTTCCAAGACTACTCAAGATAACATCATTTCGCTTCTCCCATCTAAGGTAAAGGAGAAGTATAAAAATAACCTATCTCTTACTCGCAGATCTCTATTGATGGATCTACTTTTTGACCCAGAGATTGGACTTGGCCTATCGGCCAAGATGTTTACACCTACTGGTCAGCCTAAGTTGGATGAAGAACATTTGAGCCTATTCTCCAACAAACCTTTGGTCAGTATGTTGTTAAAATACTTTAGGACTCAGAAGATCTTAAACAGTTTCATAAGCAATCTGGAGAAATACCAGGTAGATGGCAAGTTATACCCAAGAATCCATTTAAATAGGACAGTTACTGGTAGGACATCTATGTCTAATCCTTCCATGCAGAACTTTCCAAAAAGAGGGGAATATGCTGAGCTGATCCGCACCATCATACAACCACCAGAGGGATGGCTAATCGGAGAGAGGGATTTGGCCCAGTCAGAGATCAGAATAATAGGCTGGCTGGCAAATGACCCTAATATCTTATCCGCCCTGCATGAAGGCTTAGACATTCACACCAGGACTGCCTCGGTTATCCTTCAAAAGCCCATTAAGAACGTTACGAAGGAAGAAAGACAGAAGGCCAAGGCAGTGAATTTCGGTCTAATGTATGGTATGAGTGCTAAAGGATTACAGGAATATGCCTTATCAGAATATAACATTAAGATGTCTCAGCGGGATGCAGAGTTATATAGGAGCAGATTCTTCTCCAAACCACATGGTTATTACGCTCTCCCACTGTATTATGCCAAATGTATTGGCTCAGCCAGAGCCAATGGATATGTTGAACAACCACTGGGGAGAAGAAGAAGACTCCCGCACATTACGTCTAAAGATAAAGCCCTTGCCAGTGAGGCTGAACGGCAAGCTGTCAATTTTCCAGTTCAGGCATTCTCTTCCGATTTAGCCCTGCTTGGCATGATGCTATTCCACAACAACGTCAAAACAAGGGACGATATTAAAGTCCTTTTATTCATACATGATGCAGTTGTTTTTATTGCAAAAAAGGAGGTGATGGAAGATGCTATGAAGTTGTTAAAGGAATGTATGGAGGAGTTAGCTCCGCAATACATTCTTGATTTCTTCGGCGTCAAGGTAGGCTACCCAGTCCAAAGTGATGGCAAAGTAGGGCCTGACTGGGGACATATGGAGGACTACCATATATAGGAGGTGGTAATGGCTATCGAATGTGATGTAAAACCAATTGGTCTGTGTGCAAGATGTGAGAGGATGGTGTATGAGCTGATCTCCAGGGATGGTCAACAGATGGGGCTGGTTTACATGTGCCAATGCTACAGGCAAGATATAAAAAAACCAGCTGATATGTTTGGTATGAGGATTGGCGGTGTGTGCATCTCCGAGCCTAAACAGGCGTAGAGGTAAAGCCTACCAGAAGGCCCTGGCAAAGAGGCTTGGGGGCCTGGATATAGGCGTCTTAGGTGGGGCGGACGTGATCTTGGATCATTTCGCCATCGAGGCAAAAAGTGTAGCCAGGTTCACAGGAGCTACCTGGATGCAGCAGGCGATTAAAAACGCCGCCAGGTTAGGAAAGACCCCTTTAGTCTCTGTTCATGTAAGGGGTTCCAAACACGATAACGATATAGTGTTGATTAGGCTTGGGGATTTCCTCAAACTTATAGGAGGTAAAAATGGGGAGACACATCACAACAGCAATATGTCCTAAATGTGGAGTGGAGCACAAAGTGGATCATTGGTTTACTGGCAGAGGGATCCCAAGAAAATTCTGTCAAATCTGTAAGATCTCGGCCGAGTTGATCCACTACTCAGAGGAGGAATATAACTATCAAACCAACATCCGTATTAAAGAGGACTGACGAAAAGAACATACCCACCTGATGGTGGGCATGTTCCCAGGAGGGAAATATGGATGTGGCTGTGGGCAAAAAAACTATAACAAAAAGGAGGATCAAATGCAAGGTATATCTGATGGCAAAGGCAGTTATATGGACCATGCGAAGAAATACATAGAGGCAATGGACAGAATGGACTTTGAGCAGGCAATTAAAACTGCTCTTGATATACTGATAGTTACGACTGTAGCGGCAATACTTTTAGAGGACTATGACGCTGACGAGTTGTTCACGTCCATCAAAGAGGCCATAGATGAGGCCAGGTCCGCAATAGCAAGTAAAAAATCCAACAATAAGTCTCCATTTATAAATATGAACTAAGGTCAAGGAAGACTGGGTATATTAGATATATCCAGTCTTCCTCAAATAGAGAATTAATGGGTTAGGTTTAGGGTTGGACATAACGGCACCAATTATAGTGTCCTCTGTTATCAGAGGGATTGTTCCGCCAAACTTGGCCACTTTTGTGTTGTAATCGTTTACCTTGGTTTTAATGATGGAGGTCAGTTTATCCACACTATCAGCCAATTGAATTTGATCAATTATCTTTCTCCGTTTGCTCGTCCAATATTCCAAGATAGTCCTGGATACCTCGTATTCTCTATACGCCTTGCTAAGGGTCACTGGTCTTAGGCCAAAAAACATCATCACTTTTTGGGAGTCAGGCAATTCTATCGGTTTACCCTCAGGGGTAGTCACGGTAGTTCCATACAATGTTTTCATTTGTTTCTCAGTTAAGGCCCTCACACCCTTCACGATATATTCTACTGCCATTGGACTTGCCGCCTCAAGGGCCGCAAGGTATTGTTCTGTAGAAAGGGCCCTGACTGTCCGTTGCACTTTGGTTCCAGCCCCAGACCAGACACCAAGCAACATATCCGCCAGACCAGCCAGACTTGGATCGGTAGGCAGTAGGTCCAGCCTGATGGAGCCAGAAATATCCACCCCAAAAAGTGGGGCGAGAGGACCGTAATGCATTGCCATCTGGATAGCATCTTTACCTGACCCAGCAATAGCTTTCACGATTCGGTCCTTCAAAGGTATTCCAAGAATCTTAGACAATATCTCTAACAGCTCATTCACAATTGGTATTGTCCAGAACCCACCGAGCATTATGGTATAAGCTAAAGAAAACAAAGCTTTATCCACAAATCTCTGGTCATTCGTTTTTCTAAGGGATTTGAATATCCAGGCAAGGTAGTTTGCCTGGTATCCTTTTAGAGCATATGCCGCACTGGCTGCAGCACTAAAACCATCATTGCCAATAGTTAACAGGGGCCTATTGGCTGGTGAATACACAAAAAAGGCATTGTCCGTGAAAGTTATGGCAAACTCCCTGGCACTCTTTTTCGATAAGCCTTTTTTAGCCGCTAACCTATATGCGGCCAGCAGACCAGCTTCTCTGGTGAACTGTTCTACTGCCTGGAGAGGCCACATTACAACCCTGGCTAATTTAGTCATGTATTTACCGCCAATGTTATGAAAGTCATTCATTAAATCATTGATGAATTTCGATAGGGTTACGCCCTTGCTTATCCCCTCTTTTAAGGCTTCCAGCTCTTCTTTAGACAGAGGGGAAGCAGTCCGTCGGAGAATGCTCATCTTATGCTTATATATATCGACAGATGCCTCTAAAAGTAGATCGAAAGCTTTGGCCTGGCGGGATAGATGTGTGCCTATCTCTCTTAGAGGAACCTGAACACCACCGCTTTTTGTCTCAGCATACTTCGCCAATTCAGCGGCTGTTGTTTTACTATCTGCCAGTGGTGCAAGTTCTGGAACTCCAATGGTCAGCATTTGGCTAAGCTGTAGTAGGGCCGAAGAAATTCGGCCACCAAGATAGTAAACAGTGATCCAGGTTTTAGCTTTTCTGGCTACTTTAATGGCTGGACCAGCTGAAGATAAAAGACCTTTGGTGTATTTGTAGTAATAATCATAAACTGTTGGATCCGACCTTAGTATTTTGGCTATATCCGATAATGAAGTTAGAACATGAATATCGGTAGAGGCCCTGGTCCTGGCCATATATTCGGCTTCCGCCACTACGTATTGATCTATTACTGGCAGAAGTTCAGTCTTGTAACCAGTCACTAAATCCTTTAGCCTAAGTATGTTTCTACTTCTGGCCAAACTTCTTGCGAACAAGCTGGTCATAATTTCTGAAGTTATGTCGCTTAATACCTTCTTTGCCGCATCCAGCATTTCTGGCGCAGCGTTTGGATCACTCTTCAGCTTATCCATTGTCTTTGCAGTCATGGTCCTGATGTATTCAGCCATGCCAGTAACGGATAAGCCTTCATAGTATGACGAAGGCATATAGGTTATATTTTCAGTTATTATAACAACCTTGTCCCTCAAGCCAGAGGCTACTATGAACGGCACGATCCCTTCGTTATCCGCTATGATTATATCAGCATCTTTGGCGTTATGTATGATATACTCGGCTTTGTCATCAACGGATAAATCTGGTTTGTCAATGACTCCATAAGAGATTCTGGCTACCTTTCCACTGGGTTTTAGTTGTTGGATGAGTTGTCTAACATACGCCTCAGCCTGGGCAGCCTCACTCATCTTTAAAAAGGATGGGTCAGTGTGTTCCCTAACTATTTTTTGATACGTGCCAGACTCTGGCTCATACACAAAAGCAGATACAGCAAACCTGCCAGTCGGGCGGACTCTGGGAAAATAGAAGCCCTGAAGTTGGCCAACTTCGGTAGTTAGTATTTTATCTATACTTGCATGGATCGATGCAAGTATATCAGCCATGATTGGATTTACCGCTATTTGGTCAGCTAAGTATTGGGTCAGCTGTTGGGAGGCTACATCCCAGCCAGAAACCGAGATTAATTTTCCACCAAATCCATTCTTGAAAAGATTGATCAAAGTAGCCTTAACGTCTACTTTGCCATCCGCATCAAAAACATAGGAATTAAGGAACAACATTCTTTGATGCAGACCTTTTGGAAGAAGAGCATCATTGTGGATTAGCTTTTTTATCGCAAAATCCCCACCAGCACTGAGTGCTGTGTTGACAACCAACCTACTAATCTCATCCATCCTTAATTGGGAGGCTGTGTCAAACATGTTCTTGATTTCTCTATATAATGAGATGCTGTGGGGGTTAAGCCCTCTGGCTTTCAGCTCCACATCTGACATTACTCTATCTTGTTTATCACTTTCAATTACTGCCTCTTGTAGGAGATTGAACTGAGGCTCGTCCTTCTTTTGAAGCTCAACAAGCTTTGGTCTGAGCTCGCTTAAGAGGGAGTATATAATATTGTTCTGATGCTCTCCCGAATCTATAAAAATTTCGTATAGATTGGAGACTATTGGATTTGCAGAGTAATGAGGTATTATAATGTTTTTCATTACCCTGCCCAGCTTATCTGGATAATTAGCTGACAATTTTGCAGAGTTGGTTAGCAGGTCATACAGATCCCCATAGTTTTTCACAACCTTGCCTTTAGCCATAGTTCTAAGCGTATCGATCAGGCTAAACTTAACTACAACGGGCTCATCTTCCAGACCAAACTCCCTTCGTAACTTGTCGACTTCAGAAGCTGCCGTGGTCTTAGCTGTCCCTTCAATATCATCAACAGTAAAGAGGCCCATTGAATTGGCTTCAAAAATAAAGTTTTTTACAAATGACACTATCTTTCTGAAGATAGCCCGACCGCCCATATATGCATCGCCTAAAACCAACTGAGCCCACCGCACATTCAAGGTAATGTTGCCCATAATGTAGTCACTAACGGCCTGACAGATTAATTCTTCTAAATCAGCTGGAACGTCTTTCTCCGCCAGTTCTGCTCTAATTGAATCTAACTGGCTCATCTCACTTACGGTTAAGACTCCAGCATTATGCAGAATATGGAGGACCTCATGGATAGCATTCCTTACTTGTTCCGTTAGATTACCAGTAGAGGAAATCATAATCAAATGTGGTAAGTTCCGCCCTTCGGTCATGTAAGCACGAATTGAGCGTGGGTCACTCATAGAGGTATAAACACCACCATCAGGAGATCTACCAATCCAGACTCCGCCAGTCAGCCTTGTAAGGGTTTCTCTTATAGCGTTCTCGTCCGCTATTTCCAGGTCTGTGGTATATGGTGCAAGACCATTTTTTATTACTTCTATGGCTTTTTCTCTGGATAGGCCCATCTCCTGAAGGTAGGACATAGTCCTATCGAATACCTCTTTGTTGTTCAGAATCACGACTTTAGCCTCAATACCGAACTTACCAAGGACGGTGGATACAATCTTATCCAGGATCTTCTCTCTGGTAGTGAATAACCAGCTCGCTGGTGACATTTCAGATGTATTAATGGCTTTGATTAGACCATCTATGATTTCTTCTGGGGAGCCTTTTGGGATGGGTTTCTTTATTGGCTCACGCTCCCTAAGAGATTCCGCTATCTCATAAGCCTTTTTATTATCCACCAAAAATGCGTATGCGGATGAACGTTGATCATGTGGCGTCCCGAACAGAAGGGGTAAGTCATCTCCAGTGAGTCTATAGGTGGATGCTATTTTGCTCCAATTTGGAAGCTCATTTCTTGAGTATCCAGTAAGGGCGAAGAATCCAGATGGAATGGGATAATTTCTGGGTCCTTTTTTCGCATTCTCCAGGAGATTCACAATAGTGTCAATATAAGTGTATGTGTATTCGATAAAAGCATTCATGTCTCCTTTTACAGCACTGTCAACAACTGTTGGAGCTATCAGCCCGCTCCTTTTGGCAGACTCAGCAGAGCTCATTAGGTCATTATAGACTCCAATAATTGCACCCTTTTCTAAAGTAGAGAGTGCATGCCTCACCGCTCTTTCTACATCTGGCGGGGCATGCTTACCCTGGACAGCGTTTATTATCGTTGCCATATCTACTGGCCTTATATTTCCTTTTCCTACTTCGGTTAAGTTTCCCCCTAACAAGTCCCCAACATCGTTTAAGAATGAGACAAAGTTAATCTTATCCATTACATCAAAAATTATGTTTCTAAGATTCTCAGCATCCTTATCCTGTCTTGCCTCTTCTTTAGATGGCACTCTCAACATAAATGGGGGGCTTTCTTTTCTCTGGAATAATCCAACTTTTGAAACAGGATTAATTAAAAATGTAGTCCAACCCTTCTCACTGGCCGCTACCCCGTAATCCATATTCTGGGTATATTCGTAAGGCATAAGGCTGTATAGTTCGGTTGGCAGATTCCTGAACAATCCAGCTAAGTGCTGACGCATTTCTTGCACCGAATACATTGCCGCACTTATTTGGTCCGCAATAGCATTGGCTAATGTCTTAACAGCCTGGAAACCAAGATGATCGCCTTGGATAGACTCAAGCATCCGCACGGTCAGTTCATGCGCCTTAAGTAGTGTCTTCTCAGCATTCTCTGTCGCTTTAATCCTTTCCCTTAACCTCTTATACTTAGAGAGCTTTTCAACTTCTTCAAGCCCACTGACAAACTTCAAGTTCTTCCCGATGGAGGCCACGATTTTCAATGAGTCTTCGTATAATCCAAGGGCTGTATTTATTATGGGAACAACAGATTTGAAAGACACACCATCTGTATACCGTAGAACAAAATCAACGGGATACTCATCAGATGTCTCATGAATGTATTGTCTGAGTTCTGGGTATCTTTCGAACAATTCGGAGTTGGGCGGTGCTGAACTAATAATTTGAGCCAACCTTGCGGCTCTATACCTTACTCCATCCACAAAGTTAGCAAATACTATAGATTTGACATCTTTTACACTTTTTTGCACCCATTCCTCGGTTGACTGGTCTGTTAGTTTTTCTAAGCCGCTTACTTGAACCGAAGACTTAAGGTATTTTTTAATTATTGAAAAAGTGTCAGTTAGGACATCGATCTCCTCTCTAACCTTCTTAGGTGGTGGAGCAAACTCTTCAACCAATTTCTCTACAAGCACTTTCTTTCTGGTCTCGGCCTTAGTGGTTTCTAATTGGAAGACATCGAACAAATGTTTGTAGATAGTTTTGGGCAGATTCCCAGAAAGAGCATTTTTCTTGCTTATAGGGATTCCAGATTTGGATGCACTCCGCAGCATATTGCCCAGAGCCAGTTTAACGTTATCGCTTAAGTCCTTGTTGGAGACAACCTCTTTAACTATCTTGGCGGCTGTCTCACTAAATAATACCTTCTTCTCAGCACTGTCCAACGGGCCTTTAGGCGTTAGGGTTACCGTATCTTCACCAATCTTAACAGTTATGGGCCCTTCTGTGGCCGAGGCTATTGCGGAGTGATACGCTCGTAAGGTTTTCATAATCCCAGCTAATAGATCTACCTCCTGTGGCTTAAGCCCAGTATGAGTCAGACTGGGATTATCTGTTACCCGCACTTTCGGGCCAATGTTCAGAGTCCTGCCTTTTTTCTCAGTTTTATTGATTGCCTCTGGTTCAATGCCAAGAGCTTCGGCTATTACATCTCTTCTTTCATTATCCGAGCCTACAACTGGCGATCTTGGTAGAAGAGGGGTCCCAGCCAACACTATCTTAGGGTCATTCACTCTTGTTGTGTCGGAAAGGCTATCGAAGATTCCTTTTTCAGTTAAGGCCTCATAAATCTGTGCCCTGGTCCCTTTTTTAGTAAGCTGTTGGTAATATCCAAGCAAATATCTGTTCAGTATCCCTTTTAGATCCTGTGTATTTGCAAGACCAGATTGTATACTTATGCTAAGTTCTTTTGTAGTTGTATTGCCATTAACTCGATTCTGTATATCGTTAGCAGTCTCTTCTACTACAGAGTCCCATGCTTTAATCCATTCCTCAATCCTTGCTGGCAAGGTCCTATCCTTCACATAGTCTTCATATCCAAGTCTTTGCAGTTTAGACGCCATATATCCAGTGACAGTCGCTAACGAAATTCTTGGATCTGGGACCCCTTTAACTTTTTTCTCTTTAAAGACTGGTTCTGCAAGCACTATCTTATTGCCGTAAATCTGATCTATACTATCAATAAGCTCATCTTTGGCATTATCAGATAGTTTCAGGCCCTTGTTTAAAACAGCCTCTGCTTGTGCAATTACACTTTTTGGGTCATCAGTCTTGTGTTTCAGACTAACAACAACTTTTTTATCCTCTGTCAGGAGTATATTTCCTTCGGGCACTGTTGGCACATCTTCTCTGATAGGAACGACCGAATCTTTGAAAGCAGTTCCGCCAATAACCTCCCGCTTCTCCATCTTTCCTGGCACTTTAGCGGCTTTGGCTTTCGCAATATCACCTTTAACTATAGCCTCCAGCTCTTCTATTTTTGTCGTTGGTTTGCTGGTTTCAACTTTTGACCTTAGATAACTCTCTATTGCAGGCGGTTGTAGCTTGGCGGCCTCTTCAATGATTGCTGTCTCTTTATCCCCAGTTGGCGTAACAACGTTCACCACTTCTTCAGGTGAAGGCACAGCGGCTTTGACTTCACCTGGCTCTGCCTGGATAGCTCCAGGAGCTGGTAGGGCTGGTATAGTCTCGGGAGCTGGTAGGGCTGGTATGGCCTCGGGGGCTGGTATGGCTTCAGGAGTAAATAGAGCCTCTGGGGCTGGTAGAGTCTTAGGAATCTGTTGGGTTGTATCCTCAGCCTTAATCTCGTTAATTATTTCTTCATCATCTGGAGTTAGCTCTGTATCTGGAGCCAGTGGAGTAAGTTGGCTCAGACTACTATGTTTGATGGCCCCAACACTAATACCAGCATCTATGTTGATATGCCCAGCATGTTGAGCAAGATAGGCCATGGCGAAATTGATTGTGTCATACCCAACATGGGGCACTGCATCATGCCCATATGTAACAATTCCAGCGATTGTAGTTTTATCAGCTGGAATAATCAGATCCATCGCATATATTGGTGTATCTTTAACTACCTCACCGATTCGGTGAGAGGCAGGATAGGCAATAAACCTATATAGCTCAACCTCATCCCCTGCTATCGTGGTTTTTATAGGCTCCACAGAGATGGCAACATTAGGCCTACCTTCTATTGGTTGTGAGTAAGCTTGTTTTAAAATGTATGTTGTTTCATCTATCCTATCCGCCAATGTCTGCAGATTAATGCTTGGTTGGACTGGTTGGTCCTGGGGTTGAGATACTGTTGCTGGTGAAGGTATTGCTTCTGTAGTTTCCTTTTTATATAGCCTCCCAAGACCAAAAGTCATGACTGTCATCAGTGCGGCAGTTGGGGCTACCTTTAAAGAGTCGGCCAGCTCTTCCCCCAACGTCCGCCCCTCTCTCCCAGAAACTGTTCGTGCGGTCCAATCAACAATGTTGCTGAAAGCCTGTTGGATTACCTCTTCCGCAGTTTCAAACCCAGTAATCCCGAGGAGTGGATGTCTAACGATAAAGTCGTCTAATTTACTTGCTCCAAGTTTAGACAGTAGTGAGCCTTTGGCTAAGTTCATCCCTCTGGCCACACTAATTAACTTGCCAAGGTAGTATCCAGCTACACTTTCGCCAAGGCCTTCTATTATACCTTTGGCTATAGCAGCATATCTTGCTACATCCTCATCGATTTTCTCTTTCTGGTATTGCTCGGCTGCTTCATGGGCAGTAGACAATCCAAACAATGCCGCTTGAGTTCCATATCCAAGCATAGTAGAGGCCAAAGCTGGTATGCCAACAGCTCCACCAACCGAAGCTATGCCAGCACCAATTAGGGACGGGCCTATAGCCCTGGCGGCACTTTCTGCTAACCCAGCAACACCCTCGTATTTGGGAAGCGCTTCTCTTTTCCTGATAAACCTCTCCCCAAACTCCTGGATAGCTTTGCCAGTTTCTTCTGCCCCCAATACCCTAAGTGCTCGACCAGCCATTGCTGGGATATCCCCTAACAGGCCAGTCATGCCGCCTATACCAATTGCAGGAATTGCTGAGAGTATGCCAGACTCAGTTTGCTGGGGCTTAGCTAACAATAGGTCCCTGGTAATATCTTTATAACTCTTTCCACTGGCCAGGTTAGACTCAATATCGTAATTATACTTCTGGGCAACATTTTTAAGGACTTCAGAAAAAGACAGCCCCTTGCTACTTTCTACCACAAAGTCTTCATATGCCATTATTGCCCTCTTAGTAGTTTATGTATGATTGTTCTGGTAATAAGTTCTTCAACATTTCGGCCCTGGTTTTGTGCCACTCGCCAGTTGCCTGTCTCTGCGTGGCTAAGGCAGAAAGATGATGAGCTGTAGTAGCCATTTGATAAATCTTCAACGATGTATCAAGGAAGGTCTTCAGCTCCTGGAGAGACATCTTAGGGCCGAATTCCTTTAGCACTCCTTGCAGGGCTGTGAAAAACTTTGTGTTAAAGGCTTCTAAGTTCTGGAAGATGTTACCTGCTCTTTGCCTATCCAGCTCATCTGCTTGCCCTAATATATCAGCCATGCCCTGCTCTGGCGGTTGCGTTGGAATTCCTTCTGGTCTCTCTGGAGCTTCGGCTAATCGGTAGCCACCATAGGCGGCAAGTGCTACTGGAGTTACCTTACCTATAAGTTTTAACATGCTTGGCACTCTACTTAAGATACCCAGTAAAGCCATGTTCGGCCTCCTTTAATACAAATCCTGGTTACTCAATACCCACCAATCAATCGTTGGAGACGATGATGGTATCGGGGAATTATACGCTTGCTTCGTCCGTGGTATCGGTAAGCCCAAACTATATATAAGCCTATCACGTATTTGGTTATATAGATACGGATTGCTTGGGGTCCACCCCGTCTTTTTCTGCTCCATTCTTCTCCCTCCTTCATCAAATGCTGGGCCTATGGATAAAGGCAACATTGGTATGGCCTGTCCCATTTCTGGTTCTTTAATCTCACTACCCTCTATCGATAAAGGTAGATCTGGCGGAACAATTGCCTCTGCCCCACCAGATTTAGCTTGTGGAGCAGCCGCATTTTCGTTAATAGATTTAGTGACTATGTCCGCCAAGTCCTGCGGTGTCTTTGGTAACTGTTCTACATTGAACAGTCCCTCAAGTAACTTTAGGAAAGCTTGGCCATAGACACTATCTGGCTGCATCGTTCCCATTATTTGTTTGGCCAATGCGTTTAGATGGCTTGCTCTGGCCAGCATTTCTTCTTTATGAGCAGCCTGAATATCGGCCAAGGCATTGTAATATGCTGCCTGGGCCCCAGATAACTTCTCCTGTATTGAAAGTTTTCTATTTAGCATTTCTTTAAGATCTGGCGGGATATACCCTGGGTAAGGTATCCCTATCCGTTGTTCCCAATTTATTGCTGGTCTTTGTGGTATAGCAGCCATACCTGTCCTCCTAAATTCCATAGTTGTAGTTAGTGTTAGTGTTAACACTTGTATGGGATGCGTCGATGACGCTTGTCATTGATGTAGTGTTGGTTGAGGTTGTGGTATTGGTATTAGTATTCACGTTGGTATTAGTTGAAGTCACTGTGCTGGTATTGTTAGACGTAACACTGCTGGTCACTGTGGATGTGGAGTTAATAGTGTTAGTGTTCGTTGAAGTAGAGGTAATCGTGCTGATATTTGTGTTGGTGTTTGTGCTGGTATTATGTGTAGTAATATCAGACTTGTTAGTGGTCTTCACCTCACTATAGTTATTGTTGGTATTGACGTTCGTGTTAGTGCCCTGGAAATAGGTCTGGCTATAGTTGGTATTTGTGTTTTGAGCAGTTATAGTGCTATTAACTGTGTTCACAGCATTGCTGTTTATAGTTTGGTTTACATTATTTTGGACAGAAGATGTTGTGTTTATAGTAGACTTAGTAGTGTTCTCCACCTTCATTGGGCTTAAATAGTCCATTTTATTGTGGTTGGTGCTTTCACTTTTGATGTTAGTATCATTATAATTGTGGAAGGTGGAATTATTCTCCATCCAGTTTTTCGAATGAGATTCGGACACAGAAACGCTGAAGGTCTGAATCAGGCTGGAATTGTCAGAAACTGAATGACTCTCTATGCTTTGTCTGGTAGCACTTCCACTGCCGCTTATTTGCGCCACAGAGTGGACTGTGCTGTAAGCACCTTGGATTAGAGCACCATAAGTTTGGACCAGGGTTGCATTTGCGGCCTCTTTTAGCTTACAAGCTTCGGTTATCTTAGTTATATTCAAATCCAGCTCCTTCATGGCCACCTGAAGTAGAGCCAATTCCTTATTGATCATAGACTCATATACATTTCCAAATGCTCCTATTAAGGAGCTATATATCCCAGCCTTGATCCTGGCTGGCTCGGCCGATGCGGTCATTTTAGTGGACAGGGCCTGAACATAGGACCTATACGCCTCAATTTTTGAAGCGAATCCTCTTACAGAGGAATCGTATAAATTTGTCTTTGCCTGTTCGGCCCCGACTCTACCTTCAATAGCAGACCTACCAGCATTAACTGCCGCATCTGTTATCCTCCCATATGAGGCCTGAGCTTGGCTAATCCCAGTTAATTTTGCCGATGCTACCGAAGACATTCCTTGTAGATAAGATGTTGCGAATCCGCCCAGTGCTGACACCTTAGAGGTTGCTATCCGCTCTAACATAGATATTTTTTGAGTCACAGCCTGGGCTTTAGTGATTAGACCATCGATTTTAGCTCTGGCTGTAGTTGCAATGGCGTTTAGCATACCAGAAGCTAATGTCCCGCTTCTCTCTGCAATGGACTGAATGATATTGGCTTTTGCTATATGAGCATCAAATGCTCTTAGACTTGATTGTAGTTTCGTCGTTTTAGCCTGTAGATACTGGGACAATATCTCTGACTTAGTTCTGGCTAACATAGCTTTGTGCCCAATAGCCTGGACAATAGAGGCGAAGGCATCCACTTTGGTTCTATATGCCTGCAGTTTCGCAAGCTCGGCGTTTAGCCTGGCAGTATATACCGAATACTCAGTCTCCTTGTGCCTGATGACGCTGTTTAATGCAGCTACTTTTGAGTTATATATCTCTAATTTGATTCTCTCCAACTGGGAAAGAGCCATAATAGCATCTATTTGGCCACGGTAGATAGCCAAAGAGTAATCCATTTCCTTGAATCTTGATAAGTATATCTCAGTTATCAGCCTATTATATTCGTTGATTGTATTAATTCCTTGCACACGTGTCTTAAAAGCATCCAACTTGGATTGCTCTGCCTGGACCAGCATAGAGAACACCCTAACCGCCATATCGTGCACAGATGCTAAAGTTCTGACTTTATCTAACTGTATTCCTTTAGCTTGTGTATAAGCTGTATAGACAGTTTTCATTGCATCTAAAAAATACTGTTTAGCTCTGGCTATTACGTCAGCGTAAAGTTGTTCTACCTGTAGGATCTTATCTAATTTATACTTCTCGTAATCATACTTCCTATCAAGTCTTCTGGTCATATATTCTGCAGTAATCCCTCTTAAGTCATTGGAGAAAGCCCTATCTAATTCAGCCAGATAATGCTGCATTGGGCCAGATGCCGCCGAATACCCCATGGCCAGGAATCTGTTTACAACTTCATTTCTCTTACCAGCATAGATCGCCGATAAATTGTCTTTGAAGTAAGTTAATACTTCTGAATCTATCGTATCATCTGATGTTTTAATTTGTTCAAGTTTATTTTTAATATCATCTCTAAGCCCTTCGATAGTAATTATGTAGTTAGAAACCCATCCATTAATGTTTTCCTGCATGACTGGAAAATCATCTGTTTTTATCGTCGATGCCTCGTAAGCCAGATTGTTTAAAGCATCATCAGTATTTGGGATGTTCGGGAAATTCGGCTCTGGAACTGGAATATCAGATGGTGTTTCTACCAGATTGGGCCATGGCGGCAAGGCTAAAGAAGGAGCAGTAGGAATATTAAGCACAGATACTGTTGGGACTTCAGGCAACGTGAACGTAAGATCAGGTGGTTTTTCTGGAAAGTCCAGAACTGGTGCGGTTTCTGTGAATTCTGGGACTACAAGTGATTCAATAGCGGGGAGAATGGATGCGATTACAGATTCCATCTCACCAAGGTCCGAGTCAAGCTCATTTTTCTTGAGTTCTATCTCATCAAGCACAGCCTCAAGTTTAGTCTGCATCGAGTCAAAGGACTGATTTAACTTGACAAGCAGGACATCTAAATTACTGTCCATTTCATCTATTGGGCCATCAACCGAATCTACAGCCTGATTAACTGCCACTATATCGGAATCAACATTAAGCTGGGCAGCTTCCTGCGCCATGTTCAGTATAGATAATGCAGTATTAGCATGGTTTCCTAACTCTGCGGATACTTCCTCCAACTTCAACCCAATCTCATCAGTTTTATCCCAGGCTTTATTGATCATTAGGTCAATCTTGCTGAGCGACTCCTCTATAGATTGGGTAAGATTAGAGCTTAATTGGGGCGGATCTGGAGCGGTTCCGTCAAAAGCTGGAATATCCTCTAATTTAATATCGCTAAGTGATTTATCGACAGCGCTATCATACCCAATCGCCTTGCTTTCAAAATTGGCTACAGCATTGCTGACAGCAGTGATAATACTTTGTAGATTGTCAAGACTAACTGAGTAATTCTCCAAGGCAGAGGCGGAGTTTTGGAGGCTCTGAACATAGGTAGCCAAACTATTTGCATGGCTTGTGGCCTTCTGCTCAGCATCACTAAGCATTGAATCTACTACAGACTTAACATCATTGGCAAATTCAGTTGCCGCATTGCTAAGTGTAATTGATGGCTTAGGTGGCACTGATGGGGCTAATGACCAAGATGGGCTAAGGGTCCATTCTTCCGTTGCCATGTCACTCTCCTTTCTGTGTCATTTCGGCTACCTTATAAGGTATCCTGAAAGACACTCCTAAATCGTGTGTCATTTCAATAGTATTAGCAAAGGGAAACTTAATTGTAAATCCTGATCTATAAATATACCCACCGAAACTAATCGATGAGCCCCAAAAAGATGGAACACTCTGGTGACTGCCATCTGGCCAGTCATAGTATGGATTTTTCGCAGCGCAAAGGCAGAGGCCAGTCTCTGTGTTAATCTTGTAAGTAGGATTTAGCACGACTGGCCCAGAATTGTCCACCTCAAAAGGCCCAATTCCAATTGAAGACGGGTCTATATAACATACTGCATGATCGTAAAATGGGTCTAATGCGCAACTTCCAAGAAGATAATACTTACCGCTATGGC
>FWWL01006782.1_pt1 | contig 16228 bp, 19 predicted proteins | sample 2228331 | NCBI WGS metagenome assembly FWWL01 (sample SAMEA103939775, study PRJEB20133) | metagenome
CACTAATTCGTCAACAAGTCTCTCGGATTCCACCGGGACAGTGGCGATCGTATGTCAGTGCCAGCGCACCTCGCTGGGCGCCCCCGGAAGCTTTGTCACATCATTTTACGACGTCGTAGTCAACTGCACTGGCTTGGCGGCGACCTGTTGCCAAGCAGCGTGCAAGGGGAGTGAACCATACGTTTCTTTCAAGTGGACGGGTAGGTGGTACCTCCTCGGAACCACCGAGTCCGACGGGCCCACCGCCAATGGGATATGCTGCCGGGTAAAGCAGAGTCCCCAATGTGCCGCGTGCAACTGCCGGGATATTGAAGCCCTGTTTTCAGCCGCCGCACAGCACTCTGTCCCACTTTTCGAGGGTTTTCCTGTTGACCACTGTCACCGGTGGGCTGAGAGCTTTATTAGTTCGCAGCCACCCAGCCCGTGCTATACTCTGGAAAAGGCAGAATGGCATTATGCATTGTACGATTTGCCTCCATTCAGCTGGGACATTTTTGGGGTGGGCAAACTGGGGCACGGAGCGGTCCGCGTCCGTTTGTGTGACGGAACCGTTTTCTACTTTGACGATGGCTGGTGGGGCAGCGTTTTCTGGCCGAGCCGCGTACCGCCGTGGGTGATTGTGGACAAGTGACAATAAGATGAACCAGTTCTTGCTCCAACACGCGGTGCTGTTTGGCGCGTCCAGCTGGCCGTTCGGTCTTCTGGTGGCGTTGCCGGCAGTCCTTATGACTTTGTGGTTGTCATGGAGGTTTGGGGTGACTCCCGGCGCACGGATGGTCAATTATTGCGGGGGTCTCATTGGCTTGCTCGTCGTGGGTGCTCTGTGGAGTCGCTTTATCCCGTGGGAGATGTCAGAGAAGTTGCGCCACGGACCGTACTACCCGTTAGTTGTGTCGGCATTGGCGGCATTTAGCTCCGCGATCGGGGTAGTAGGCATCACCTTCGTGCGAAGGTCATGCATCCACGCTTGGCGTGTAGTATGGGCGCGTTGTCGCAACCCGAGCCGCTGGCACGACTGAATCGTGTCCCGTAGAGATCGAAACGGGGACGTAGCTCGTTTCGGGCGGTGGCTTGGAGCACCAACCGATGCCGGCTGCGGGCTCAAAGGCGGGGATGGCAAGGGGAATACAGGAGGTCAGGCAGAGCGTGCGTAGTGTGGCATGAGGGACTGGGGGGATGCCGGTAGACGCAGACGTGCGAGGCCGGAGCCGCCGGCACGAGCCGGCGGTGGGGAACCGGCGTCTGTCGGCGCTGGCGGAACAGCGGGCTGCCGGCCGCACCGGGGGCTGACGCCCCCGGCTCTCGGCTTCTGCCGCCGACTCTGGGGGCCGCGGCCGTGGACGGCGGGACGGCGGATTTGGTACAGTGGACGTTGACCGATCACCTGAAGACGGTGCGGGGCATCGCGAAGTACAACCCGGGTGGTTGCTGGGGAATGGCTCGACCGAAGCGCAGAGCCACGCACTAGAAAAGGGGACAAGCGCGTGGTCAACCACCTGGTGTACGACGCCTTTGGCCGGGTGACGGCCGAGACCAACCCGGCGGTGGACTCGCTGTTTCTCTTTACCGCTCGGCCCTTCGACCCGGACACCGGATTGCAATACAACCTCCACCGCTGGTATGGTGCTTCCGTCGGCCGGTGGATGAGTGAGGATCCAATCGGCTTTGCCGGTGGGGATGGGAATTTGTATCGGTATGTGGGGAATGCTGCTCTGCTGATACAGGACGCGTTCGGGCTCAGCCCAAAGGATTTGACAAACAAGCTGTTACGTGAAGCGTGTGCGCAGATTTACGGTAGAAGTTCGGCGTTTACTATTTGTTGTAAAATTGTAAGTACTTTGCGCGGCAAGACATGTAACGAACTTTTCCGTTATTGTATCCACATTCGTGATCATCGGCTTTTTGGCGCCAAGGCGCCTGAGATATGTTTGACGCTTTAAAACGCTGTGTGCTGGGGAGAATGATGACGGATTCTTGTGTCAAGCGGCTATACACCATTCATCCGGAAACGGTTTGGCTGGCCCTAAAGCAGCGAGGGAGATTGTACGTAGATCCGAAGCACTGGATTTTTGACGGTGTTCCACCTGCATACGATTGGCTCAAGATTCGCTTAGAAGAGTTTATCCCCGGTTACGGGCAACATTATCCTTGGTTTGCTTTCTTAGAACAACCTAACCTTGACGACTGGAGGGGAAGAAATGCTCTCTGGCTCGAGTCTCCTACGTGGGTGTGTATTGAGTTAGATGCAGAAAAAATTTCCTTCCTTACGTTTAGAAGCTGGGCTTGGAATCGAGTGTTTTGTCAGGATTACTTGGCCCTGACGAAGGAAGAGTATGAATGTTGGTGTGCTGGGCTTCCGGAACCGTTCAGACGCGGTGAAGAGTGGCCGCCACCAGAACCTTGGCGGAGCGAGCTGGAATTGTCCTGGAACAGGCTTTTTGATCCTAATCTCCCGTCCCATGATTGGGATGTGTCACTGCCCTGGTGCCATGTCGAGTTGTGGGAAGCCGTGTTCGAGTATCTAGACCTAGCGGACGTAGTATCGGCGCGGGTATTTGAAGTAGAGAGACCAACAGTGTGGGAGCCTTGGATGAGGGCATTTAATACAAATGTTCGCAGGAGAAAGGCGGGAAAGGTAGCGGGCCGAGAGAACTGTTGAGAGCAATCACAGTGAGTTACAAGTAATGCCGGTTTTCTTCGATCTGCTAGCCCATAATACCCTTGGCAACGTGACGTTGGAGAGTAATCCGGCGATCGATAGTCTCTTTGTATTCACCGGTAGACCATTCGATAGTGACACCCAACTGCAAAACAACCTGCACCGCTGGTACGACGCTTCCGTCGGCCGGTGGATGAGTGAGGATCCGATCGGATTCGCGGGCGGGGACGGGAATTTGTATGGGTACGTGGGGAATGGCGTGCTCCACGCGATTGACCCGATAGGGCACTGGAGGTGGCCGTGGAACTGGGGTAAACCTTCTCGCCCGCCAGTTCCGGTGCAACCGCCCGAATTGATTCCACCATTTAATCAGATTCCCGCCGGCGAAAATGCACTAAAGATCGCAAGAACTTTTTCTCATTATTTTCGAGCACATCGGACTTTGGGAGCTGCATGCGAAGAGGTTTTGAAGGCGGCGTTGCTGGCAAGGTCAAACCAACGATGTGGAGAGGCCAAACATCTAGAAGCCGTGTATGTATCGTACTGTGCGGGAATGCCTTGGGGACTTGGCTAGCGTGTTGAGAGGCTTTTGACATGTTACCACCATTTGCCTTTCGATTGGAACAATCATTTCGGGATCAGGCGTCCGAGGGCGATGAGGAGTATCAAAGCGCAATACCCGAGGTGCGGCGTATCCGCGATTTTGTTCAGCAGGCATTTTTAGCTAGATCACGAGACATCCCGCTGCCTAATAAGGGGCAGCGTTTCAGGGCGGCCCAGGATGTTGATGTCACCGCGGTAGTGTACTGGCAGCATGAAATGTGCCCAGTACTGCTTATTCCGATTGCAACCGAACCATACACATTAACAACCGGAGAGATTGTTATCCTACCCTACCAACCCAATCGCCTCCACAGCGTGGCTTGCCATGTGATTCCCGAACGCTACGTTGAATTAGAAAAGGAAGTGGTGAAACCAAATTTTCGTATGGACAAGCTGTACCTTGGATACGCGTTTAGTGTTTGGTACGACACATTGTACTCGCAATTCTTATGGCTGTAGCCAGTTTGGTCTCGGTGCGTCCATTGGAACGGGCTTTCTTTCTGACCGTAGAACTTATCATTGAGATGGCGACTGATGGGGTATCACTGCTAGCTTGGACCGGCGCCGTATTGCTAGTACGACTATGAAAACCGCTTGGTCCGCAAGTTAGCCGACCTCGATGGTGACGGCGACTACGAACAGAAGCAAAACCTGATCTACGACGGCAACCAGATCGTCATGGACTTCCGGCGGACGGGCTCCGGACTGGTTGAAACAAGTGATCTGGAGTGGCGGTATCTCTGGGGCCCGGCGGTGGACCAGATCTTGGCCGAGGAAAATGTTGACAACGGCAGTGACGAAACAGTACAGTGGACCTTAACGGACCACCTGAACACGGTCCGTGACATCGCTAAGTATAGTTCGGGCAGCGACATGACCACCGTGGTCCATCACCTCATCTACGACGCATTCGGCAAGGTGACGGCTGAGACCAACCCGGCGGTGGACTCGCTGTTTCTCTTCACCGCTCGCCCCTTCGACCCCGACACCGGCCTGCAAAACAACCTTAACCGCTGGTACGATCCTTCGGTCGGCCGCTGGCTGAGCGGCCAGCGGAGGCGCAGGTTTCTCACCGGCCGGGGCAGTGGATCGGGGTGTCGGTCTGTCTGATCGAGTCGCTTCAGAGGTGACGCGGCGGCCTGTTCCACCCCCTTGCCAAGGGGATAACGCTGTTCGAGGTATTTCCCACGCTCGGGCCCTGCGCAGCCCGCCGATCGGGTTTGTGGCGACCCGGAAAAAGCGCCCTCCGGTTTACAGCCTCGGCGCTCGACGGCGGCTAACCCGCAAGCGGCCGGTTCGCAGCCGTTCGCTTGCTGATAGCCCCCACCGAACCGGACGCGAAACCCGTAACCGTTAGGCATGACTGGACTTGCGCCATCGGCTCTCGCGCGAGTGATTACGAAGAGCGTTGCGACTGGGGAGCTTCTTCATTTTCTAGCAAACCGCCGACCGGCCAGTTGACGCCCGTGCCCCGGATTGAGGGGTTGCGGTCGTTTCGCTTTAACCCGATTTTAGGCAAGGATTTGCGTCGATTGGTCAGTCGGCCTTCGACTCTCGGTTTCGAAAGAGACCAACCGGGGGCCGAAGGCAAACCTGTAGGGTTGCCATCGCTGCCCGAACTTGCGGCCGCGAACTCTCTGACTCTCTGGTCAACAGGCGCGTGGAGTTAACAACCGGCGCGGGTCGCGCGCGACGGGGACTGCCTTCGGTCACCGCCAAGATCGGCGTGCCCATCGCACCGAGAGGGGGTATAATCGGATTGGGTAGTGTGGCAATCGGAGTCCATGAAGGCGAAACGCCGCCAGCCTGCTTGCCCCAGTAGCGTGCGAGATGAGTGCCTCAGCCAGCATCACGGTTCCGCCTGACCTTCTCGAGGCCTTGTGCCGAAGGTGGAGGGTCCGCGAACTGGCGCTTTTCGGCTCCGCAGTGCGGGATGACTTCGGCCCGCAGAGCGATGTGGACGTGCTGGTCTCCTTCGACGAAGATGCCCCGTGGAGCCTCTGGGACCTGATCACGATGCAGGACGAGTTGGCCGTCCTGTTCGGCCGGCCGGTCGATCTGGTGGAACGCGAGGGGCTGAGGAATCCTTTCCGTCGGCAACGCATTCTTGAAACCAGCCGGGTGATCTATGCCAGCGGACAGGGATGACCGCGCGTGCCTCTGGGACATGCTGACGGCGGCCCGGGCCGTGCAGACGTTCGTCGAGGACCGCGCGTTTGAGGACTATGTGGCCGATTTGATGCTGCGCAGCGCCGTGGAACGGCAGCTTAAGATCATCGGGGAAGCCGCGCGACGCGTGTCGAAGCCATTTCAGGACGCGCATCTTGAGATTCCGTGGGCGGCCGATCCAGGCCCAGCGACACGTTCTGGCGCACGAATACGGCGAGATCAAGCATGAGCGGATCTGGCGGGTGGCCACGGTTCATATTCCGGAGCTTGTCAAACAGCTCGCTGCGCTTCTTCCCGAACCGTCGCCTGGTTCCGATCCCGAAGTATGATCGCTGGCCGATGCTTGATCGCACGGCTGAGCAGACAAAAACGCATACGCATCTTCGAATCTGCGTGCGTTTTTGTCCAGGCCCGCCCCCCGAAAATTGTGACACCTCGAGCCGGCGTCCGGTAGGTTAACAGCATAGGGTCGCGCCACTGGCCTTTCCACAAACGTCGGCGGTAGGGAAAGGTCGCCTGCGGGCAGCGGCCGCCGCGACGTCATCTTGTTCCGGAGTGCCTCCATGTTCGACTACGCTCGGAGTGCGCGCCTCTCGCCCGACGAGCGCCTGGGCGAGATCGCGGCCATCCTTGCCGCTGGGCTGCTGCGGCTCGACCAGCGGGCTGCCCTGCCTGCCGAGGAATCTCCCGAGAATCCTCCGAAAAGACCGGCCGAGGGCCTTGAGGTTCCCGCGAAAACGAGGCTCAGTGTGCGTGTCGGTTGACGGTTTCCCAGACCCGTACCAGGAGCCGAGAACATGCATCTGAACGTCGAGAAGGAGTTGGCCGCGTTGCGGCGCATGTCGGTGGGCGAGCTGCGCTTGCGCTACGCCGAGGTGTTCGGCGAGCCCACCCGCAGCCGGCACAAACAGTGGCTCATCAAGCGCATCCTTTGGCGGATGCAGGCCTTGGCCGAGGGCGACCTTTCGGAGCGTGCCCGGCGCCGGGCCGAGGAACTGGCCAACGACGCCGACCTCCGCCTGCGGCCGCCTCGGGCGCCTGCCGCGGTGCCCCAGACGCAGGCGGCTCAGGCCCTGGCGAACCGCAGCTCGCGGCTCCCGCCGCCCGGCAGCATCCTCACCCGGCCCTACAAGGGCGAGACGCTCCAGGTCAAGGTGCTGCCCCAGGGATTCGAGTATGAAGGGGAGGTCTACAAGTCGCTCTCGGCCGTAGCCAAGGCGATCACCGGGAGTCACATCAACGGTTATCTGTTCTTCCGACTGGGCGGAAAGAGGGGCGACCGATGAGACGCAACGGCAACAACGGCTCCTCCCGCACCCCGCCGGTCATCCGCTGCGCCATCTACACGCGCAAGAGTACCGACGAGGGCCTGGACCAGGAGTTCAACTCGCTGGATGCCCAGCGCGAGGCGGCCGAGGCCTTCATCCGCAGCCAGGCCGGCGAAGGCTGGACCGTGCTTCCGGAGCGCTACGACGACGGCGGATTCACCGGCGGCAACATGGACCGTCCGGCCTTGCAGCGCCTGCTTTACGACATCGAGGCGGGCCGCGTCGATTGCGTCGTGGTCTACAAGGTGGACCGCCTGAGCCGCAGCCTCCTGGACTTCGCCCGGATGATGGAGACGTTCGAGCGCAAGGGCGTGTCGTTCGTCTCGGTCACGCAGCAGTTCAACACGGCCACGTCGATGGGCCGGCTGGTCCTCAACGTGCTCCTGTCCTTCGCCCAGTTCGAGCGGGAGATCATCTCCGAGCGCACTCGGGACAAGATCGCCGCCACGCGCCGCAAGGGCCGCTGGTGCGGCGGCCGGCCGATCCTCGGCTACGACTTGGACCCCCAGGGGTCGAAGCTGGTGGTCAATCCGGACGAGGCGGCCCAGGTCCGGGCCATCTTCCAGTTGTACCTGGACTACGAGCGGCTGATGCCGGTGGTCGAGGAACTGCGCCGCCGCGGCTGGCGCAACAAGCGCTGGACCACGCGCAAGGGCTTCGAGTGTGGCGGCAGGGCATTCGACAAGAACAGCCTGTGGCACCTGCTCACCAACGTCACGTACCTCGGCAAGGTCCGGTACAAGGACGAAATCCACGACGGCCAGCACGACGCCATCGTGGACGCCGATCTGTGGCAGCGCATCCAGGCCCTCTTGGCGAGAAACGGCCGGACGGGCGGGACGTGGGTCCGGAACAAGTTCGGGGCCCTGCTCAAGGGACTGCTGCACTGCGCGGCCTGCGGCTGCACGATGGTCCACACGCATACCTCGCGCAACGGCAGCAAGCGGTATCGGTACTACGTCTGCAGCGCGGCCCAGAAGCGCGGGCGGCATACCTGCCCGACCGGGTCGATCCCCGCGGGCCAGATTGAGCAGTTCGTCATCGAACAGATCAAGTGCATCGGCCGCGATCCCGCCCTGGTGGCGGCGACGGTTCGGCAGCTCCAAGCCCAAGCCTCGCGAGGGACGGAGGAGTTGGCCGCCGAAGAAGCACGGCTCCGGCGCGAGCTTGGAGAGTATGACCTCCAGTTGCACCGGATCGTCACCGAGCCCAGCACTGAGTCGGACATCGAAAGGACCACAGCGCGACTGGCCGACCTTCAGGAGCGGATCGCGGCGGCCCAGCGGCGGCTGGTCGAGGTCCACGACCAGGCCGAGCGGCTGCGGCGTGGCACGATCGATCCGGCCGAGGTCGCCCGGGCGTTGGCCGAGTTCGATTCGGTCTGGGAGTCGCTCAGTCCGCATGAGCAGGCTCGGCTCCTCCGTCTGTTGATCGAGAGGATCGACTACGACGGGCGCGACGGTCTGATCTCGATCACGTTTCACCCCAGCGGCATCAAGACGCTGGTGGATCGCCATGTAGACGGAGACGCCGCATGACCGAGGGCATCACCTTCCGAACCAGAGTCCACTTCCGCCGCGGTTCCAGGGGTCGCAAGCAACTCTGCCCGGGCGAGAACGCAGCCGCCGCGGCACCCTCCGGCCGCGTGCCCCGGGTTACGCGGCTGATGGCCCTGGCGATCCGCTTCGAGGGGCTGATCCGCTGTGGCGAGGTGGCGGACCAGGCCGAGTTGGCCCGGCTGGGGCACGTCACGCGGGCGAGGGTCACGCAAATCATGAACCTCTTGAGCCTGGCCCCGGATATCCAGGAGGAGTTGCTGTTTCTGCCTCCCGTGCAGCGCGGCCGCGACCCGCTCGTGCTGCGTGACCTGCTGGTGATCGCCGCCGAACCGGATTGGCAGCGCCAGCGGCGGCGGTGGCGGGTGCTGGCAGCGAGCTAACGCATTGCCTGACAAGGAGATGCGACTTTGACCTCCGGCCTCTTGCATTTTGGCCACTCTCGTGATAGTGTACTGATGATCACTATCAAGGAGCCGGCCGAAGGACGACTTGCGTGTCGGCGACCCTCCGGCCGATTGGTGACCATTATTGCCCCGCTTTGGGTAGGAGGTCGACGATGGCGACATTCCGTCTGAGGTACTTTTCGCGTCCCGACACCCTGCGCAGCATCGCCCCGTCCCGACTGCTCGAGTTGCTCGCCCCGTATCGCGAGGTCCTGGCGGCTGCCGGGTGCGTCTTGCCGACAGTGGCGCGGGAAGAGCTTGTGCCCTATCAGCGCCTTGGTGAACTGCTGGCGGCTGCAAGCGAGGCGCTCCCGGCGGAGCTGCTCAATGTCCTGTATCTGATTGACGAGATGGCCACGCCGGAAGGGGCCGACGCGCTGTTGGAAGCGGCATTCGAGGAGAATCTGTCGCTGGATGCCGACCAAGAGCAGACCCCGGCGGACGTGGCGGTTCAGGTATGGCTGCGGCGTCCCGAGCTGCTCGAGCGGAAACATGCCGAACGGATGACCCTTCGGCCCCGGACATTCGAGTACTACCAGACCGCCCGGGAGACGCCGCCCGTGTTCCGCGGCCTGTCCGCGTCGGCCAAGGAGCGTCTCGAACACGACCTGGACGATTGGCTGGAGCGGAGGCGGCGGGGGAGAGGCTCACGGGTGTTCGTCTTTCCGGACGAGCATGAGGTACGGTTCCTGGTTCGCCGGGGAGAGCCTTTCCGGCGCGAGGAGAGTCTCTCGGAGAAAGGTGTTTGCGGCATCTGCTATCGGCCGGTGCGATACGATGTGGTGATCTTCGACCGGCGCCTGGGCGAGCTGAGGATCAACGCCCGGTTGGCCAGCGAGAAGCGACTCTACGCGCGGCTTTTCGGCAAGCACCTGTTCGCGGACGAGGGGTGTTTCCCCGGAGGGTCGAAGTACACGCTGGAACCGCTGCGGCACGTGGGGGCAGAGGGCCTGACCTGCTTCGACATTGAGGGACTCCAGTGGATCAGGCTCGTGGAGGTCGAGGTGCTCTTCGGCGGGGCCTACCACGCCCGGGAATGCCGCAAGGCCGACGACGTGCTGGCCGACCTGGCCCAGCGCGGTCGCACGCTCCCCCAGAGCGGTCGCCTGCTGAAGGCGGTCTTCCGGGTCAAGTTCGCCGATGGGCGGACTCCGCGCTCGGTGACGATCCGCCCATCGAATGTCGCCCAATACACGCGCGACGCAGACGCGGCGATGGTCGAACGATGGCTCCAGTCGCGGGGATACATCGTTGCGGAGGAGGCTGCCGAGCATGAGACCTTTTCCGAGGTTCTGGCGAGCGCTTGAGGACACGGCCGGGGCGGCTGCCTGGGCCGAATGGAAATACCGGCTCGGCGATGACCTCCAGACCGCGCTGCCCATGCTTTCGCCGGCGGATCGGTTCGTCGAGTCGCTGCCCGACTGGGACGCCCCCTGCCGCTGGTATCGCGTCGTGCAGCACGGCCCGGGGGACTTCGTGGGCGTGCCGGAAGATGGAGGGCCGCCGCTTGCGCTTCGCCGCGAAGACGTTCTCATCTATCGCATCGACCATCCCAAGCTGGGCCGGCGGATTGCCGAAACCTTCGCCCTGGAGTTCCGATTCGCGCCGCATGCGCCGCCGAGATGCACATGGCGCATCGGCATGGGCAAGGCAGCCGTCGGCACGCCCATCGACTTCAGCCTACTGGTTCCAGCGGACGAGGACGACGTTCAACAGGCCGTCGCGTGGTACGCCGCGGGTCGCACGCCCTACGTCCTTTTGGTGCCGACGCGCCGTCGTGTGACGCCCGAGGTGGAGCGGCTCGTTCGGCACTCTTCGGGACATCTGGTCGTACTGGCCGAGGCGATCGTTTCGGATGGGGGTAAGCGGTGGATGGCAGCCGCCGAGGCGCAGGTGGCCATCAAGCGTCATCTTGAGACAGCGGCCAACTGCCCGGACGAGCCGCTTTCGGAAAGGGCCCAGCTCGTGCTGGCAGCCATGCTGGAACTGAATGCCGTGGACTCGGACCGCCGACGGCCGGTCGAAGAGATCGCCCCGCGGGCCCTGGGCCCAGAGGCGGACGCGAATGCCCTCAAGCTGGTACTGGCAGAACTTCGGGGCAAGGGGATGGCCCGGTCCAAGACCGGCCGTGGCGGAGGATTCTGGCTGACGGACAAGGGCCGGAGACGCGCCGAGCGGCTTGCCGAAACTCGGTAACTGTTTCGACACTGTTTGCGCACCGATTTCCGGCCGGCGTTGGTGGATACTTCGCTCGATGAGGATCGCTGCTTGTGGCGATCCGTCTGTCGAGCAGAAGGAGAAGCCCTATGTCCACCTCCGTCACTGTATTGGAAGGGGCGCGCAAGACCGTCGGCCCGCCCCGCACATGCGACCTGTCGCCAGCCTGCCGCAGCCTGCTGGAACTGATCTGCCGGGTGAACTTCGGACGCATCGAGGCCCTGGCGGTCCGCGGTGGCGAGCCGGTCCTCGATCCGCCCCCGCGGGTCGTCCGCGCGGTCCGGCTTGCCGAGGTCGGGCCCTCGCGCCCCGAACCCGCCGGGGCCCAATACTCTTTGAAGCGCGAGCAGATCGCGCTGGTCGAGGCACTGGCGGCCATCGGCACAGGCGTGATCGAGGTTATCAAGGTCCACGACGGCTTGCCGGTGGTCTTGGAAATCCACGAGCAGGTGTAACGGTTTCCTCTTCGTAACCACGTTCGATTCCGGACAACCGACCGACCGCACGAGCGGAGGCGTTGTGGGAGTCGCCAAACAAGTGGCGATCCACGCACGTTTCCGCTCGTGCCGCTTTCTTGCCCGAAGCTTGGCGACGGCCTGCACGCCCTTCTCGGCGGTCCGAGAAGGAGTTGCCAATGGCTGCCAAGCACAATCTCGATTGCTTCGACCAATTCACCATCCGTTTCATTCGCAGCAAGGCCCGCCAGCTCATCGGCCGGGCCGGGTTGACCGAGGCGGACCGCGAGGACCTGATTCAGGAGTTCGTCCTCGACCTGCTCGAGCGTCGCAAGCACTTCGACCCCCGCTCCGGAACCTGGGAGGCATTCGTGGTCGTGGTGTGCGAGAACTGTTTGGCCACGATCCTGGAGCGCCGGCAGGCCGAGATGCGCTCGCCCGAGCGCGAAGAGGGATCGCTCGACCGTCCGATCCAGGACGGGGAGGGCAGCCGCACGGAGTTTGGCGAAACCCTCCCCGACACCCAGCCGGGTAAACGGACCGGCCACTGGCCGCGGTCCGCCCAAGAGACCTCCGAGCTGGTCCAGGATGTCGCCACCGTGCTCCAGCCGCTGCCCGACCACCTGCGGGACATCTGCCAGCGCTTGATGGCCGGCCGGTCGAAGGCGTCGATCGCCCGTGAGCTGGGTATGTCGCGGGCGGCCCTGTACGGACTGCTTCGGGACATCCGCAAGCGTCTCGAGCGGTCGGGCCTGCGAGACTATTTGGCGTGATTTGCGACAGTTCGGCCGGCCAGCCGGTAGGTCTACTAGTAGGGGCCGCGCCGTTAGAGACCTTCGGCTGGCCGGTTCGTCTCCATGCCGGACCTCACGGGCGGCCCCAACGGCCAGCGAGCCAGGCCGCGCGGTTCCGCTCCACGACATTCCCTCGGACGAAAACAAAGGCCATTGCATGAGCGCCATCGTCGATCCGATCCTCCGCGAGTCGCACGCAGTTTATCGAGAGAAGGCGCGAGAGTACCTCACCAGCCATCAGCTTGCCGACTTCCGCCGCTGCCCGCTTCTGTACCGCAAGAAGAAGCTGGGCCTGATTGAGGACGAGGACCGGCCGGCGTTTCTGGTGGGCCGGGCCTTGCACACGCTGGTGCTCGAAGGCCGGCAGCGCTTCGAGCAAGAGTACGCCGTCGGCGGGCCGGTCAATCCCAAGACCGGCGAACTCTATGGCTCAAACACCAAGGCCTTCGCTGAGTGGGCCGCCCAGCAGGGCAAGCCCGTGCTCACCGTCCAGCAGCACGACCTGGTCCAGCGCATGGCCGAAGGGGTGCGCGGGCACGGCTTGGCCAGGGACCTCTTGAGCGAAGGCACGCCCGAGGGCGTCGTGCGGGCCGAATACTGCCAGATGCCCTGCCAGATTCGCATGGACTGGTTCGACCCGCACCGGGGCATCGTGGACCTGAAGACCTGCGACGACCTGGACTGGTTCGAGGCCGACGCCCGCCGCTACGGCTACGTCCACCAAGTGGCTTTTTATCAGGCCGTGCTGGCCAAGGCGATCGCTTTGCCCACGCCGGTCTACTTCGTGGCCGTCGAGAAGAAAGAGCCTTACCGCTGCGGCGTCTGGAAGGTCCATGAGGACGCCCTGGCGCAGGCCCGGCGGGAAAACGAGGCGGCCATCGAGTGGCTGCGGCGATGCGTGTCCACCGACACCTGGCCAAGCGGCTACGAGGAGTGCCGCGTGTTCGATTACGTCTGAGCCGGTCGCCTGTCGGGTCTTTTGAAGTTGGGTAGGCATGTCATGGACGAGGATCGCTGCCCCACCCGAAGGCGACCGGCCCTTCTTGTCAACTTCCCATTGTCCTTTCCACGGAGAACTTCGCATGCCCCTTCCTGATACCGTGATCAGCCAATCCCAGTTGCGGGCCCCGAAGGGCATCGTCTACTCCGCACCAGGGGCCGGAAAGACGACCTTCGGGGCGTCTACCGACCGGCCGCTCATCATCGACTGCGAAAACGGCGCAGCCCACGTGCAGTGCCACCGCACGCCCTACCTGGCCAGTTGGCCGGAGATTCAGCCCTGGCTCGACGGCCTGGCTGCCGGCGGCCACGAGTACCAGACCGTGGTCATCGACTCGATCGACTGGCTCCTGCGGCGGATCGAGGAGCACGTGGCGGGCGTGGACGGCACGCCCACCGGCATGAAGCAGACACTCAATCGCAGCCACGGCGGCTACGGCAATGGCCGGCAGGTCTTGAAGAACTACGTCTACCAGTACCTCTTGCCCGTCTTGGACCGGCTGGTCAACTCGGGCGTGGCCGTGCTCTTGTTGGCCCATGCCGCCCGCCGCTCGATCACCACGATCGACGGCATCGAACTGGAGAAGTCCGCCCCCGAGATTCACCCCGACCTGGCCAACACGATGATCGAGTGGTCGGACTTCGTCGGGGCGATCCGTCTGGTCGGCCAGGACCGGGAACTCGTCCTCTATGAGACGCCGCAACTCGTGGCCAAGAACCGCTATGGCATCGCGGAGAGCCTGCCTTTGTCGTGGCCGGCCTTCGTCACGGCAATCAGCAACCACAACCCGCAACCGCAAGGAGCCTGAACCCATGGCGCACCTCGGCAATTTCGACGCCTCCCAAGTGGAGCCCACCACCACGTTCGATCCCATCCCCGCCGGGAAGTACCTGGCGATGATCACCGCTTCGGAGATGAAGCCCAACAAGGCCGGCACGGGCAGCTACCTGGAGCTGGTCTTCACGATCGTTGAAGGCGAGTACAAGGGCCGGCAGCTCTGGGCGAGGCTCAACCTGGATAACCCCAACGAGCTGGCGGTGAAGATCGCCCGAGCTGAACTGTCGGCCATTTGCCGGGCCGTCGGGGTGCTCACGCCGCGCGACAGCGTGGAGCTGCACAACCTGCCGCTGGTGGTCAAGGTCGCCTGCAAGAAGCGCAAGGATACCGACGAGATTGGCAATGTCGTCAAGGGATTCGAGAAGCGAGACGCCGCGACCGGACGGCCGCAGCAGGCCCAATCGAGCACACCGCCGTGGCGGAGGCCGTGATGGGCGAGAAATCTCGACGCAAGGGCTGCCGCGGCGAACGTGAGGCGGCGGCCGAGATCGCGCGGCTGTTTCGGGTCGAGGCCCGCAGGGGCAGGCAGTACTGTGGCGACCCGGAGGCCCCCGACATCCGCACGGCCATCGCCGGAGTCCACTTCGAGGTCAAACGCTGCGAGGCCCTGCGGCTCTATGCGGCACTGGAACAGGCCGCGGCGGACGCCTGCCAGAACGTGCCGCTGGTGCTCCATCGCGCCAACGGGAGACCGTGGGTGGCCATCGTGTGGTTGGAGGACCTGCCGCGTTTGGCTGTGCAGCTTTATCTCACTCTCGCCCAACAGCAATAGGCCGAGATGGCAAAGCGCAGAAGCAAGACATTGCTGGCTTTCGGCGACGTGCATGTGCCGCACCACCACCCGGTCGCGCTGGAGGTCTTGTGCCGGGCGGCGGAGCGCATCCGGCCGGACGTGATCGTCTGCCTGGGCGACCTGTTGGATTGCGGCCAGTTCAGCGCCCATCCGCCGACCTGGGGCATGCCGCAGACGGAATACCTCGACGACCTGAACACGGCCTGTGCGTTGCTCGACCGCTTGCAGGCCACCTGTCGCCGCCTGGTGCTCTTGGAGGGCAACCACGAGTACCGTCTGGATCGCTGGGCGGCGGCCACAGCCGAAGGCCGCGGCGCGTATTCGATGCTCGCCCCGCGCCTGCGGCTCACCCACGGCCGCCAGTGCCTGTACATCCCCTACGGATCGGCCAGCGGCCGCTATCCGCACTATCGGGTCAACTCGCGGATCGTGGCCGTGCATGGCTGGTCTTACGCCCGGCACGCCACGAAGAACCATCTGACCATGAGCCAAGGCCGCAGCGTCATCCACGGACACACGCACCGCGCCGATGCGGCGATCGTCCAGAACATCTGGTCGCCGGGGCGGATCGTCGAGGCCCGCAGTGCGGGCTGTCTCTGCCGGCTGGTGCCGCTTTACGGCGCGGGCCGTCCGGTCGAGTGGGTCCACGCCTTCATCCTCGGCTACCTGGGCCGGCGGAGCGATACGCTCTACACGGTGCCGATCCTGGGGCGGCGGTGCATCCTGCCCGACGGCACGGAGGTGGCCGCATGATCGTCCGGCTGGTGGGCAAACGTTGGCGGGTCCGGTTCGTGCCTCGCATGGCCGATGAGGGCCGATGCGATCCGCCCGATCGGCCACACAAGACCATCTCGATTGCCCGCAGGCTACGCGGGGAACGGCAACTCGACGTGCTGCTGCACGAGCTGCTCCACGCATGCAACTGGCAGTTGGACGAGGAGCATATCACGCAGACGGCCACCGACATCGCCCGGGTGCTGTGGCGGCTGGGCTATCGCAAGGGCGAGTCCGCCAGGCGGAGCGATTGCGCATGAGCCACTTGCGCCCTTACCAGGAAGCGGCCGTCAAGGCCGTCTACGAGCACCTGCGGACACGGGATGACAATCCGGCCGTGGTGCTCCCCACAGCGGCCGGCAAGAGCTGGGTCATCGCCCAGTTGGTCAAAGACGCCGTGCAACAGTGGAACGGGCGCGTGCTGGTCTTGGCCCACGTGAAGGAACTGTTGGAGCAGAACGCCGAGAAGATTCGCCGGCTCTGCCCCGAGGTGGCTATCGGCCTCTACTCGGCGGGCCTGAACCGCCGCGAGACGGACAAGCGGGTGATCGTCGCCGGCATCCAGTCGGTCTACAAGCGGGCCTGCGAGCTGGACGC
>FWWL01006658.1_pt1 | contig 16220 bp, 10 predicted proteins | sample 2228331 | NCBI WGS metagenome assembly FWWL01 (sample SAMEA103939775, study PRJEB20133) | metagenome
ACTGCTGGTTGAAAATCCGAATTTTTAAGCACCCTCCAGTGGGAGAGGGGTTGGGGGAGAGGGTGAGGTTTCCCCCTCCCCGTGGGCGCAGCCCAATGGGGAGGGGGGCAGGGGGGGAGGGGCAGATAAAGCCAGCACAACTGGCCCCTTGGGTTTATCACTACCTATCAGAGTGACTACCAAATCTGTGTAATCCGTGGCAAAAACTTCCGCGTCCCTCTGTGCCTCTGTGGTTAAACCCCAACCTCAAGGAGGGAACTGTGAGTTTATCCGTTCACCACATCGCCATCGTGGTGCGCGACCTGGAGGCGGCGCTGGCCTTCTACCGGGACGCGCTGGGGCTGGAGATGAGCGGGCGCCGCGCGGTGCCCGAAGAGGGGGTGGAAATCGCCTTCCTGCCCGCCGGGGAGACGGAGATAGAACTGCTGCGCCCGCTGGACCCGGAGAGCGGCGTCGCCCGCTTCCTGGAGAAACGGGGAGAGGGGCTTCACCACATTTGCCTGCAGGTGGACAACATCGCCGCGGCGATGGAACAATTGAGGGCCGCCGGGGCGACCCTGCTGAGCGAGGAGCCCCGCGTCGGCGCAGACGGCACCCGCTACGTCTTCATCCACCCCAAATCGGCCTGTGGGGTACTGCTGGAACTCTACGAACGGGGTGAATGACCGCTTCCCGGTTTTTTTCCGGGGATGGCGCTTTTGAATCGTCCGTACCCGCAGTAGAAAGCCATGTCGCCTTTCCGGAAACCAGACGGCTGGGTCCTGATATGGAGCGTGTTGCTGGTCGTGGGAATGGGGGGATGCGTGGGAAGAATTCCGGGAACATCCGTTCCGGATGCTGTGCCCGCTGTTGACCCGTGGATACCGGAAGGCGGAGACCCTTCGCTGGAAGAACTCCCGGTCTCCCCTTTGCCTTCCGCCACCGTGACGCCATCTCTGGCCTCGCACGGGCTGACTCTCCCAACGTCCCCTCCGGAATTCGTCCCTCTCCCTCCGCCCGGTCGGGAATTTGCCACCCTGGACGATTTCTGGGACGGGAATGCCGAATGGGTGCTGGAGGAGTTTGACACCGGCCTGCCGATGGGGGAGTCCGATACCGTCTATCGGGGCGGGGGCGAGTTCTGGTCGTACCTGCATGCCAGTTTCCGGTCCGCCGGAGTGCGGGATCGGTGCGGCGACCCGGTGCCGTTCCCCGGTTGCGTCACCCTGTGGAAAAGCACCGATGGGGGGCGGCATTTTGTGCTGGAGGAACCGGTTTGCCTGTTCCCGTGCCGCACATGCCCTTGCGATTACTGGCGCGACCACGTCTGGCAGCAGCAGTATCCCCGGGTTTTCTTTGATACGGACCGCGTGTATATGGTCTACGAAACGACCGGCGCCGTTTACCTGCGCACTTCTCCCGATGGGCTTCATTGGACGGCCGCTTCGGCCGTTCCGAGGACCGGTTGGCTCTGGCAGTGTTCGCAACCGGAGGAGCGGGTGGGGACCCATCCCAGTGTGGCAAACGAGGCTGAGTATGGGATATGTCTGGCCGGCGCGCCGCCGGGGATTTTCGTGGAAGGCTCCCGGCTGTATGTCTTCGTGGGGCTGGGACGGTCGCCGGGACATATGGGCTGCCTGGTGGGGCATGCATTGGGCGGCGCGGCGGGACTCCGGCGCTGCGCTTCTAACCCTCTTTTCGGCGCGGAGAACGGTTATGGCCCGCCGGACCTCCTCGGCCCGGCGGCCAACCCGTATTTTGAGTTCCGCACCATCTCTTCTGCCGACGTGGTCCGCGTCGGAGATCGGTACTATATGGTGTACGAGGGGGTGCGGGGGCCCAGCGCTTCCCATACCGGGGATGACCAGTTCGGGTTGGGCCTGGCCCGGAGCGTGGGGCCGGAGATAGATGGGCCGTGGGAGAGGTACCCCGGCAACCCCATTCTGATGGACCTGCCTGGCAACATCGGTGTCGGGCATGGCGACCTTCTGATTGTCGGTCCGGCGACTTATCTCTACACCGCCACTTCACCCACCACCCGCGGCCGGTATGTGCTTGTGCGCAAGTAACCGGGCAGGACATGGAATTCGGTGGCTTCCCCGACTCTTTTCGCCCCTCCCCCAACCCGACCTTCGGCAACCCGTCCTTTGAGGACGCCGCGGTGCGGGTCATCATTGCGCGCCTCTCCCCGCTGCGGGATGTGGAGAGTTCTTTCTCCCACCTGCTCCTCTTCCACGAAGTCCGGCGGGCGCTGCCGGAGGCGTACGTGGACATGCTCTTCTTCCCCACGCGGGATTCCCCTCCCGTGGGAATCCAGTCCCGTCGTCCTCTGCGGGATTTCTCCGTCGTTCTCATCTCCAATGCGTACACTCTGGAACTGATCAACCTTCCAGCGCTTCTGCTTCGTTCCGGTATTCCCCTCTTTGCGGGCGGGCGTCAGGAGGACGACCCGGTTCTCCTGCTGGGCGGCTCCAACGCGATGGCCGCGCAGGCCGTTATCCGGGAGGACGGGGACGCGCTGGTGGACGGCGTCTTCTTCGGCGAAGGGGAGGGGAGGGTGGGGGAGATCGTCGCCGCGCTGGCGCGGGGCGGGGGCGACCGGCGGGCGCGGCTGGAGGCCGCCGCCCGGACGGGCGACGGGCTGTGGATTGCCGGAGACCGCCGCCGGGTGGTGAAGGCCATCTGCCGGCCCGCGCCTCATTTCCTGCCTGTCACCTACCCCATCCTCAACACCCCGGAGGCCCACACCGCCTACCTGCAGATTACCTGGGGTTGCCCGGCCTTCTGCTCCTTCTGCTTTGAGGGTTACGACCGCCGGCCCTACCGGGAACTCCCGTCGGCCGACCTCATAGCCGTCGCCCGGCAACTCAAGCGGGAACAGGGTGCGGAGGAAATCGGCCTCTACAGTTTCAACTTCAACACCCACTCCGAAATCTTCTCCCTGCTCCTGGGGTTGCACCGTCTCTTTGACCGGGTGGGGCTGAAGAGCCAGCGGGCCGATATCCTGCTCCATACGCCGGGGCTTCTGGAGGCGGAACTGGCGGCGGAGAAGCGGGAGTTCACTCTGGGGATTGAGGGGGTAAGCGCCCGTCAACGGGCCTTTCTGCACAAGAGCCTCGCCACGGACGACGTCGCCGCCCTCCTTTCCCGCCTGCTGGAGGCCCCCATCCGCCGGATCAAACTCTTCTACATCCTCACCGGCTATGAGACCGACGACGACCTGGCGGAGTTTCGGGAGTTTGTCCGCTGGCTGCGGGACGCGCGGCAGCGTTCCCCGGCCCGCCCGCGCGTCATCTTCAGTTTCGGCCGACTGGTGCGGATGCCCTTCACCCCCCTGCGGTACGACCGTCTCTTTCTGGAGGAGAAGGACTGGCGGCCCCTGGTGGGCGCGGTCAAATCCGCCTGCGATACGGCCGGGCCGGAGTTCCGCCTGGCGGCCGACTGGCCCGAATACGCCGCCGACCAGGTCCTGGCGCTGGGCGGGTACTGGCTGGTGGAGCCGCTGGTTGCCCTGGCCCGGGAGGGGTTTCTTTATGACGGCCGTCTCCCGCGCCGGTACTGGGAGGAATTGCGGGCCTGGGCGATCCGGAACGGCCACTGGGACGAGGCCTTCCTGGGCGAGAAGGGCCCTGATTACCCCTTCCCGCTGGAGTTCGTCCAGACCGACATCCCGGCGGAGTTTCTGTACCGGCAGTACCAGGAGGCGCGCGCCGGCCTGGACCGGGGGTACTGTCTGGGGGAGGCGCGGGAGCCGGGCCGCTGCCTGGGTTGCGGCGCCTGCCCGGACGAGGAGACCCGTCGGGCGATCACGCACCACCGCATCCGGTTGCCGGAGGCGGGGTATCTGGCTGCCCTGCAGGAGACCGTCTCCCGCAAGCGACGCCTCCGCCCCCTCTATTACCGCCTCCGCGTCGGCGACGGACTGACCGGGGTCCGGCCGGAATTTCTCAACGCTTTCGTCTTCCGGCAGTTGCTGAAGGCGGCGCCCGAACTGACGGAGAATCTCCTCAGCGTGCGGGAGGCACTTTTCACCGTCCCGCCCAACGACCGTCGGTTCCCGGTGATGGGCGGCGAGACGGTTTTCGCTCTGCGGGCCTGGGATGCGGAGGGGCTGGCGAAGGTGCTGGGCCGTCTCGCCGACCTCGGGGACGGGGTGGAGGTGCTGGGCCCGGCAGAGGACTTTCGCCCCGGGGCCTTCTCCCTGGCGCGGGTGGAGGTCTTTCTGCCCGGCCTGTCCTTTGCGGAGGGGCGTGTTGCTCTGGAGCAGCACCTGCGGGAGGCCTACGTTCCCTTCTCCCTGCGGCGGGAAGGGGAAACGTATGTGCTGGACGTCCCGCCTCGCGGGCAGAAGAAGAAAATCCTCCTCGGCGGGCTTCTGGAGAACCGTCCCGACGGCTTCTTCGCCGTGCTGGAGGTCGGGCCCAAGGGGGACCTGATGGACTTCCTGCGGAGGGTCGGGGAAGGGCGGACGATGGAAAGTTGCCGGGTGCGGGTTTTGATGGTAGAATGAAACTAACGACTGCCGACTAACGACTGGAAACCATGGCTATCTTCTACACCATCACCGAATCCCCTATCGGCCCGCTGTGGCTGGGGGCCACGCCCGCGGGCCTCTGTCGGATCGGGCTGCCCGGCGAGCACCCCGCCGACCGGGAACGCTGGCTCGCCCGCTGGTTCGGGCCGGAAAAACCGGAAGAGAACGCGGAGGCCCTGGCCCCCGTCGTGTCCCAACTGCGGGAGTACTTCTCCCGCATCCGGCGCCGGTTTGACCTCCCGCTGGACCTGCGCGGGACGGAGTTCCAGCGACGGGTGTGGGCCGAACTGTTGAACATCCCCTACGGCCAGACGGTCTCCTACGGCGAACTGGCCCGGCGGGTCGGGCGGCCGGAGGCGGCGCGCGCAGTGGGAGGCGCCGTCGGTGCCAACCCTATCCCGATTATCGTCCCCTGCCATCGGGTGATCGGCACCGACCGCTCTCTGGTCGGATACGGGGGCGGGCTGGACGTCAAGGCTGCCCTCCTCCGGCTGGAGGGGGTCGTTTTTCAGAGGTAGGCCCCGCAGAAAAGAACAGGGGTTTGCGACTACCCAATTACCTGGATCGCCCCCGGCCCCAGCAGGTCGGCCAGTTTCTCCCCCAGTTCGTCGCAATAGTGGGTGAAGTGGTTGGGGAACTCCAGCAGAACCTCCCCGTTTCCCGATGGACCGCCCACCAACCGGAACGTGAACCGGTCCTCCCCGGCATAGGCCGTCAGCACCTCGTGGACGGCGGAGAGGAGACGGAAATCCCGTTCGTTATCTCCGCTGCGGCGAATGGTCACCTGAACGATGCGGCCGGTGGGCGGCGGAGCGGGGGCAGGAGTGAGGGAGGGGGAGTATTCGGCCACGGGCTCCCGCACTCCCGGCAGAAGTTCCGGCTGCCGCCCGACGACGGGCTCCGGGATGGTGGGGGCCCCGTTGGAGCGCGGGCGGGCGACCTCCTCCGGCCGCTTGACCCACTCGCAGATCAGACTGGGCGGCTCCCGCCGGGCATCCACCTTCCCGCAGACGACGACGATCTGGTCCGGTTGCCACTTCTCCCGGCTCTCCGCCCACGTCCGCGGGAAGACCACCACGTCGCAGGCCCCGGTGAGGTCCTCCAGGGTGACGAAGGCCATATCCTTGCCGTCGCGGGTCTTGTGCGGGCGGACCCGTCGGACCAGACCGGCGACGGTCACCACCGCATCGTGCCGCTCCTCGTGGAGTTGCCCGGCGTAGGCGTTGACCACATCCCCCAGGTCCCGCAGCGCGCGGGTCAGCGGGTGCTCCGAGAGATAGACCCCCATCAGGTCTTTCTCCCATTCCAGGACCTCCCGATACGGGGGTTCCGGGACCGGGGGCAGGCCGATGAAGAGGCTCTTCTCGTCCTCTAACTGCACCCCCGTTACTTCGCCGAAGAGACTGAGTTGCCCGATCTCCCGCGCCTGGTGGGTTCGGGCGCTGAGGTCTATCATCCGGTCTATGGCCGAGAGCAGGCGCGCCCGCGGCCCGAAATCGTCCAGCGCCCCCGCCCGGATCAGACTCTCCAGCGCCCGCCGGTTCACCAGCCGCAGGTCCACCCGTCGGCAGAAGTCCGCCAGATCGGAGAAGGGCCGGTCGCCCCGGGCGGAGACGATCGCCATCACCGGGCCATCACCGACATTTTTGACCGCGCCCAGCCCAAAACGAATGGCACTTCCCTCTATTGTGAAAAACAGGTCGGAGCGGTTGACGCTGGGGGGCAGAACCTCTATCCCCATCCGGCGGCATTCGGTGACCAGCATACCGACCTTCTCGGTGTTGTGCCGCTCCACTGTCAGCAGGGCGGTCATATACTCCAGCGGGTAGTGGGCCTTCAGGTACGCCGTCTGGCAGGTGACCATCGCGTAGCCGGCGGCGTGGGCACGGTTGAAGCCGTAACGGGCGAAGAACTCTATGTCGTCAAAAATCCCCTCGGCGACCTGGCGGTCAATGCCCCGTGCAACACACCCCTCCACGAACTTGGTCCGGTGGGCCAGCAATGCCTCTTTCTTTTTCTTCCCTACCGCCTTGCGGATGGTATCCGCCTCGCCGGGCTCATACCCCGCCAGGTCGGTGGCGATGCGGATGATCTGCTCCTGATAGACGATGATGCCATAGGTTTCGTCCAGGATGGGGGCGAGGGCCGGGTGGCGGTACTCCACCTTCTCCTCGCCGTGCATCCGCCGGATGTAGGTGGGGATGTACTCCATCGGGCCGGGGCGGTAGAGGGCCAGCGCGGCGACGATGTGCTGGTAGTCGGTGGGGCGCATCTCCGTGAGCACCCGCCGGAAGCCCGCGCCCTCCACCTGAAACACCCCCATCACGTCGCCGCTGGAGAGCAACTGGTAGATTTTCGGGTCGTCCAGCGGGATGGAGTCCAGGTCCAGTTCCACTCCGTGCCGCTGACGGATGAGGTCGCAGGCCATCCGCATTACCGTCAGGGTGCTCAGCCCCAGGAAGTCCACCTTGAGCAGGCCGATGGCCTCCAGGTCCTCCATCGGCCACTGGGTGACGGCGCTGAGGACGACCTCCCCTCCGGCTGCCTCGCCGTTCTCCTCCTCTGCTCCTCTGCTCCTCCGCCCCTCTGCTCCTTCGCTCCTCCGCTCCTCCGCTCCTCTGCTCCTCTGCTCCCCCGCTCCCTTCTCGGCGGTGGGGCGATGGAGCGGGCAGTATTCCACCAGCGGGGCGCGGCGGTGGGGCGATGGAGCGGGCAGTATTCCACCAGCGGGGCGTCGGCGATGACGACTCCGGCGGCGTGGGTGGAGGCGTGGCGGGCTACCCCCTCCAGTTGCATCGCCGTATCCAGCAATTGACGGACGTAGGGGGTGGTCTCGTAGAGTTGCCGGAGTTCCTCCACCTGTTCCAGTGCTTCAGCGATGGAGACCGGCTTGCCGGGGATGCTGGGGATGAGTTTGGCGATGCGGTCCACCTCGGAGAGGGGGATATCCATCACCCGACCCACGTCCCGTACCGCTGCCCGGGCGCCCAGCGTCCCGAAAGTGATAATCTGGGCGACGTTCTCCTGCCCGTACTTCTGGACGGCGTACTCAATCATCTCCGCCCGCCGGTCGTCGGGGAAGTCCAGGTCAATATCGGGCATGGAGACCCGGCCGGGGTTCAGGAAACGCTCAAAGATGAGGTTGTTGCTCAGCGGGTCCACGCGGGTGATTTCCAGCGCGTAGGCGACGATGGAACCGCCGGCCGACCCGCGGGCGTTGTACCAGATGTCCCGCTCCCGCGCCGCCCGGCAGAGGTCCCAGACGATGAGGAAGTACGTATCAAACCCCATCTGGTGGATGATGTTCAGTTCGTGCTCCAGGCGGGCACGGATTTCGGGGCTGTCGGCCCGGTCGCCGTAGCGGCGGCGCAGTCCCTCGTAGCAGAGTATGCGCAGGTAGGATTGGGGGGTATGTCCCTCCGGCACCCGGAAGACGGGCAGATGGGGACGGCCGAACTCCAGTTTCACATCGCACATCTCGGCGATGCGCAGCGTGTTGGTCAGCGCCTCCGGCACTTCGGCGAAGAGCGCTGCCATCTCCTCTGCGGTGCGCATGTAGTACGTGTCCCCTTCGTAGCGCATCCGGCTGGGGTCCTTCAGCGACTTGCCCGTACCGATGGCCAGGAGGGTATCGTGGACAGGGGCCTGCTGGCGGGTCAGATAATGGACGTCGTTGGTCGCCACCAGAGGCAGGCCGAACTTCCGGGCGAAGGCGATGAGGTGGCGGTTGACGATGCGCAGGTCCTCCAGGTCGTGGTCCTGCAGTTCCAGGAAAAAGCGGCCGGGGAAATGGTCGGCGTACCAGGCGATTGTCTGTCGGGCCTCTTCCAGCCGTCCCTCAATGATGAGCCGGGGGATTTCGGAGGAGCCACAGCCCGAGGTGACGATGAGTCCCTCGCTATGGCGGGCCAGGGTTTCCTTGTCAATGCGCGGCTTGTAGTAGTATCCCTCCAGCATGGCGATGGTCGCCAGGCGGAGGAGGTTCTTGTAGCCGGTCTGGGTCTGGGCCAGGAGCAGGAGGTGGTAGGGCTTACGGTCCTCGGTGGCATTGCGCTCATACAGTCGGCGCGGGGCCAGGTAGGCCTCTATGCCGATGATGGGCTTGATCCCCGCCTCCTGGGCGGCCTGGTAGAACTCCACGACGCCGTAGAGCGCGCCGTGGTCGGTCAGGGCCAGCGCGGGCATGCCCAACTCCGCGGCCCGTTGCGCCAGCGCCGCTGGCGACGGAAGACCGTCCAGCAACGAATAGTGGCTATGGACGTGGAGATGGACGAATTCGGGCATGGCACGTATTGCGTATTGCGTATTGCGTATTCCGTAAACCGTAATCACGAATCACGAATCACGAATCACGAATCACAAATCAGGGCGTGCTTCTCCGCATGCAGGCGCAGCACTTTTCCCTGCACTTCGGCGAGATAGCGGCCCCGCAGGGGAAACCAGCGCAGGATGACCGCGCCCAGGATGAGGGCCAGGCCCGGGATGGGGCCGATAAGGGCACGGATACCGAAGAGGGCGCTGGCCGGTTGGTTCAGATAGATTTGCCCGCCAAAGGCCTCCCGCGGGACAAAACCGGTCGCTTCCAGGACGAAGGGGATCAGGGTCAGTGCCACCGATTGGGCCGGTTTGGTCAGCAGGGCGTTGACGCCGAAGAAGGCCCCCTCCCGGCGCACACCGGAGCGGAGTTCGTCCTCATCCGCCACCTGGGCGAAGAGGACGTTGGTGAGCGTCTGGGGGCCGGCCAATCCGAAACCGGCCACGGCCAGGCATACCAGGATCAGCGGCTTCGGGACGACCGCAATCAACGTCAGCGCGATCCCGGCGGTCAGCAGGAGAGCCTGCTGCGCCCCGGCGACGCCCAATTTCTGGCGGAACCACGATGTTGCCGGGACGCCCAGGAAGAGGGGGATGAAGACGCAGGCCAGAAGGAGGATGGCGTTCATCTGAAGGACGTAGTCCGCCAGGTAAAAGAGCATCCCCACGACCAGCGACTGCATCAGGATGGACATGAAATTCTGGGCGACCAGGAGCAGGAAGGACTTGCTGGTGAAAGTATAGCGGATGGCTTCTTTCAGCGGCAGGGGCTGATCCACCTGATAGAACTCCGGGCGTTCTTTGACTTTCAGAGTGGTGGCGATGACCAGCAGCGCGCTGACGCCGCCGACGACCGCCATGGAAATCTGGAGGGGCAGGAAAGAGGGAGAGGTCCCGGCCTTCGGGCGGAACATCTCCGGGATGATGAAACCCAGCAGGAAGCCCAGGAGGCCGAAGAGGGACGCCGAAATCTGCAGGTGGTTCCGTTCGGCGTCCGATTCGCTCACTTCCGGCAGAAGGGCCGAGTAGACCAGGCCGACGATGGTGTAGCAGGTATCGTAGAGGAGCATGGTGACCAGCATCCACCAGAAGAGCGCCACCTGACCGGCGCGGGCCGGCGCCAGCCAGACCAGGAGGAAGGTGAGGCCGAGGAAGGGGGCCGTGTAGCGCATATAGGGGATGCGCCGGCCCCGCCGGGAGCGGGTGCTGTCGGTGATGTAGCCGAAGAGAGGGTCGTTCAGGGCGTTCCAGACCGCGTAGATGACCGAGGCGATCCCGATCCAGCGGGCCTGAAGCCCCAGGTAGTCCTGGTAGAAGATGGGGAGCAGGGCGCCGTAGGTGCCGGAGACCAGCGACGTCCCCAGCGCCGCCAGTCCCCAGATAACCTTGTAACCGGTGCTGAGGCGGACCGGTGCGATGGTTTCGGCCGATGCTGGTAGCATAATGGGCCTCCGGTGAAGTTTTCTCGCCGAACACTCTGGGACAGCAGGTCCTGGAGAACTGCCCTTTTGCCGGACGGGGTAGGAGGGACCACGTCCATTGCCATCGGTGATTGCAGGTACTTTGGGTTCCCGAACGGGAGCAGAGAAGGGGACTTTGTTCCGTCCTGATTATAGCACTGAATGGGGAGAAGGCAATATGGGGGGTAATCGGGCTTTTGCAGATGATCCCCTTTGGGGAAAAATGCCCGTGAAAAAAAAGGGGAGACGCGAGATTTGCAGGGCGGCACCACCGCCCTGCAACCCCACTTTTCTCCTCCTTCCCCGTGCGGCGCGCTGCTGCGGAGAGGGAAAGGGCGGTTCGCTGCCTGCTGCTATCCCCGATAGGTCATTGCTCCCGCTGTCGGGGGGGGCGCGGGGCTGGGTGATATGGCATTGGGATGAACTCCACCCCCGGACGCTGCTGGGACGTCTGGGGATAGAGGTCCATCAGGTCGTAGACCTCGCGGGGCATCTCGTCGCTGACGGGCAGGCCCATAGAGCGCGCTTGCTCAAAGTCAATCGGGTAATCGTGCGTCCACCGCCCCTCGCTGAGCGCCCGTGCCACTTCGCGCGCCTGATCTTCGGGCATCTTATCCCGCACCAGAGCGTACACGGTCTCGTAGACCTGCTGGAGCGCCTTGCGGGCCACGTCCCCCAGAATCAGGGTATGGTCGTCCCGGTTGGGATTGGGCTGTTCCAGCGCTTTGAGGATGGAGGCCGCGGGATAGTAATTGCCCTGCGGGCCGCCCAGTTGCGGGTCTACCGGCCCCAGGACGGCGTTCGGGTCCATCACAATCTCGTCCGCCGCCAGCGCGATCAGGGTGCCTCCGGAAAGGGCGTAGTGGGGAACGAAGACGGTCACTTTGCCCGGATGGCGCTTCAGCGCGCAGGCGATCTGTTCGGAGGCCAGTACCAGCCCGCCGGGCGTGTGCAGAACCAGGTCAATGGGCATTTCCGGCGGGGTGAGACGGATGGCCCGCAGGACCTGCTCGGAGTCCTCAATGCTGATGTAGCGGGCAATGGGGAACCCCAGCAGACTCATTGTCTCCTGACGGTGGATCATAGTGATGACCCGGCTTTTTCGCTTATTCTCAATGGCGCGGATCGCCATCTGCCGCCGGGTGGCGAGCAGTTGCTTCTGAAACAACGGGACAAAAGCCTGAAGGAGAATCAGGAGCCAGAGAATGCTCAGAATGCTATCCATGCGACCTCCTTGAGTATTTTCAGGCCTGGTCACCTGATAGTTTTTCACAGAACGCGGATGAACACAGATTCACGCGGATAATTTTTATAAATTTTCAGACGGATGACGAGGAAAATCCGCGTCCTGGCTACCGGACAGTTTGCAATAGCACGCAGATAAACGCCGATGAACGCTGACAGACGCAGGTAAACGGAATTTTATGTTATAAAAAATCAGCGTTCATCTGCGTGAGTCGGCGTCCAATTTCAGAAGTGTCCGGTAGCCAGATCCGCGTCCGATCAGGTCGGATTCCGGCGCAGCCAGTACCAGACGGCACGGGGGCCGGAGGGGTCTTCGCCTCCCTCTTGCCGTTCCACCGTGAAGTCCGGGCAGAAGAGACGACGGACTTCCTCCGGAGAGATGCCCCGCCGCTGGTCACGGCGAGGCAGGAAGGCGTAGAGCATATAAAGGCCGTCGGGGCGCGTTAACCGACGGACCTCGGCGGCATAGCGTTCCCATCCTTCCGGCGGGAGTCCGTGCAGACAGCCAATGTCCAGCACGAAGTCAAAGGGGACGGAGAGAAAATGCAGATCGGTGACATCGGCGCGGTAGAAGCGGACGGCGACGCCGGCCTGGCGGGCCCGCCGCCGAGCTTGCAGGATGGCGAGGAAGGAGAAGTCCACCCCCACCACCTCCCAGCCGTGCCGGGCCAGGTAGATGCTGTTGGTTCCGGTGCCGCATCCCAGGTCCAGCGCCCGGCCGGGAGAAAGTTCCCTGCTTTCTATCTGCTCCACTACTTCCGGCGGAGTGATCCCGGTATCCCACGGGGCGCGGCCCCAAAGGTAACGGAGTTCAAAGAACAGCGCCCGGCGGTTCATCGGACCGTCTCCACGCACACGGAACACGCAATACGTAATACGTAATAAAGTAAAACGTAATGCATATTGCGTATTCCGTACTCCGTATTCTGTTCACGGCTCAATAACTACCGGAATCTCCCACTGTCCTGCTGTCGGGACAACTTCAAAGAAGGTGTTGCCCACTTTCAGCGGGATGGGGTTGCCGATGGGGTCGGTCAGGGTGAGCATGTCCCAGCGGGCCTCCCGATTCCAGATGCCTTCTATGGCCACGCCGTCCCGCAGGATGATCGCGCGCCGATAGGGGTTATCCTGGTTCCAGAGCGCCCACTGGATGGAGAGCAGGCCACTGTGGGGCTCCTCCACGATGTTGGTCAGCCATTGGGAAACGTAGAGGACGACGACGTTGGCCGCGCTCAACTGTTTCCCGTCCAGCGCATCTACGTGAGGAATCCCGTTAGAAAACCGGAGGTATCGTCCGGAGGCGGGGTCATACTGCCATTCCGCATCCAGTTGGTGCCAGTTGATGACGAGGCGGCGGGCGGGCGCTCCTTCTATAGGGGGGTCGTTGGAAAAGACCATCCCCTCCAATCCCTGCTGCCGCCCGCGGATGCCGTGAGCGTCGGCCCAGGCACGCACCCGCGCCGGGTCGGTGTAGCCGGTGTGTTCCAGCGGGACGTCCCGGCTGAAGTCGCGGTAGAAGGGATCGGGATGGAGCGTCTCCGGGAGACTGTAGGAGACGAGGCGGTTCGGGTAGAGGTCGGAGTCGCGCATAATGTCCCGCACGCCGTCGCTGAAGCCCCAGCAGGCGAAGACCGCCTTGTAGATGGCGGTCAGTTCCAGATCAATCAAGCGGCCACTGCGCGTTGGCCCTACGCGTGCCGGGTCCTTGCCCAGATAGATCGCCGTCCAGCGGGTGCTGTAGCGGAAGCCTTCGTTGTAGTGCTCAAAGATGAGATCGGCGCTGTTGATACCCGCCTGCGGCCACACATACTGAGGGGGATAATTGGAAATCTTGATGGCGACGGGCACCCGTTCCAGGAGCGTCTTATCCAGCACTACCTCGCCAGTGAGTGGGTTGACGTTCTCTGGGATAGGCGTCGGGGTTGGCGTGGGGGGCGGGGTTGAGGTTGGGGTAGGGGACGGCGGGATAGGAGAGGCGGTGGGGCGGGGCGTGCGGGTCGGGGTGGGGGTAGGGGCGTTGGTCGCTCCACCGCAGCCGGCAAGGCTGCCCAGAAGTGCGACCAGCGCCAGCAACATCGTAACTCCAACCAGAAGACGCCAGAGAGGGAAGTGGGACGAGTTCATGGGTTTATCCCTCCGCAGAAAGTGGGTGGCTTATGACTTAACCATCGGACGGACGGGCGGTCGCAGATACGCAATGGCTTTTTCCTCTTCGCTGTTCATCACGACCTCTACGAGCCGCCCTTTGCAGACCGAGGGCACGTGGATGACGCGTACATATTCAGCCAGCGGAGCATCCGCGGGGAGGAGATCAGACAGAAAATTGGGGCTTTCCTCAAAGAAAGCGCGATTGAAGAACTCATCTGGCTCGTCGGGGTAGAGTGCCAGCGGATAGATATTGGCCTCTACCAGGTCCTGGAAAAAATGGGTTCCGTAGGAGGCCTCCGGAGTCCCGGCGGGACCAGCAAAAGCGATCTCAATGAGCATAGATGTATTGTAGATATCGGCGTAACCCACCTTGACGCCCAGAGAGATATTGGACGTTCCCCACCGGCCTGGTCCCATGAGGATGTACCGGTGCCCCGTCAATCGCTGGTTGATTCTCCCCACCAACCGCCCAATTTCGTAACGGGTGCTGTCATCGGGGAGGGTCGCATACCGATGGGGGTCCACGTACACGATGTACTCAATGCCCGAAACGACACCGTCGGGAACCAGGCGGGTCGCGATGAAGAGGATGTCTTCAGGGGCCAGAGACGTGGGGATCGCGCGGGTGGTAGCAGCCTCCCGGCTGCTGAGCGGCCGGCACTGGAGCAGGTAGAGGGTGAAACGGGGGTGCGGACGGCCCGGGACAATCTCCAGGGCGAACTCCACATCTACCGGGCGACCGTATGCCTGGGAGAGGCGGTGTAAAACGGCGCGCATCAGGTCAGTGAACAGGGAGTCCCGCAGAAGACGGTCAAAAGTGAGGACGATCTCCCCACCCCCCAGCATGCCGGGCCGAGAGAAATCGGTAAGGTAATCGTCCCGAAAGAGAGAGGCCAGGTATTCCAATCCGGGGTAATCGCTGCCGAGGACCTGGAGGATAGGGAGGGTGCGGAACGCGTTGTCCTGCAGGTCAATGACGTCTATCAGGTGCTGGGAGTACTTGCGGATGTCCTGCGGGGTGGTTTCGGGCCGCAGAGTGGGATGGCTCAGGGCGACCATTCGGGGGTAGTCCCCGGCAACACGCTCCACCGCCCGGGTTCCCAACCCGCAGACGATGCGTATAAAGCCTTCCTCCGGGCGAATGCGGGGCGTCCAGCGGAAAGGATTGCGGCTGAAGGCAACGCCTGCTACCGTCGGAAAGTAAAACCGTCCGTATCGGGAGCCCGCCACCCGCTGGATGAGCACGGCCATACGCTCGTCGTAATCCAGCAATCCCACCTGGCGGCGGTAGAGGAGCGCATCGGGGTTCAGCGTGCTGGCATACACCCGGCGGATGGCATCCAGCAGCGCGTGCAGGTTCTCCCGAGGGGTGCCCTGGTTGGGGCAGAAGACACTCTCGTACTTGCCCGCGAAGGAAGTGCCGAAGTTATCCTCCAGCAGACTGGAGGAGCGGACGATGAGTGGGGAATTCCCCAGGCGGTCCAGTTCTCTCTCCAGCGCCTCTACGACATACCCGGGGAACTCACTCTCAGCAAAGCGACGCTGGATTTCCGGATACTCTTCGCGGATTTCCGTCTCCGTTTTGTATTTCTGATCAAAAAACGGATAGAGGTTGTTATGGGCAATGAAATCGTAAAAGACGTCCGCGCCCAGGAAGACCGATTCCGGGATGACCACGTGTTCCTGGAGGGGGATACGGCTTTCTTCGTCCGTCCGGAGGATTTTATACGCCAGCATCATACCGGCGGCCTTGCCGCCGATTTTTCCCCGTCCGATCCGGTGACGACGGATTTCCTTGAGGTCGGCAACAGAAAAATATCGCTGCGCGACCCCAATGAAGCCCAGTTGGTCGCTGATCATCCCGCGGATGAGAACAACGTTAATCTGCCGGAGGTGATGGCGGATCTTTTCTTTCTTCTCTGGGGATAGACGTTCGTACTCCTCGGCCTGGGCGAAGAGGATGTCCCATGGCGCCAGTTCCGGATTGAAGGTGAGCGTGATTTCTTCTTCCGGCCTGCGTGGGCGAAGGGCGGAGCGGACGATTCCCTCAAACAGCGAGTAGGGGAGGTTCATTGCGAAGTAGAAATCGGTGAGGTGGTCGCGGACGATGCGCAATCGTTCCTCCCACTCCTCTGCCGATTCCTGAAACATCGGGTCGGTCAGCCCTTCTTCGCGCTGGGTCAGGATGGCTTTGGCGCGCACTTCTTCTTCAAACTGCTCCGGAGTGATAATGCCGCGCGCGAAGATTTCCTGGCGCATCCGCTCCCGAATCTGGCGGGCCAGGATAGGGTATTCGGAGAGCGCCAGATAGATGGTGAGCACTTTGGGCCACTCGCGCGGGCCGACCGGTTCGGAATTCATATTGCTTCCCCAAAGCCGGAGTGTGCAGAAGATTATAACATAATCCGGTCGGAGATGCCACTTATTGCACTGCCCTTTTCCCTTCCAGGGCAAACGCCCCGGTAGTCACTCTGATAGGTAGTGATAAACCCAAGGGGCCAGTTGTGCTGGCTTTATCTGCCCCTCCCCCCCCTGCCCCC
>FWWL01006785.1_pt1 | contig 16218 bp, 16 predicted proteins | sample 2228331 | NCBI WGS metagenome assembly FWWL01 (sample SAMEA103939775, study PRJEB20133) | metagenome
TCTTCCTGCTCGTGGTCCAGCTGCAGGTGGTCTCCGGCTTCTCCGCGCTGGCCGCTGGGACCGCGCTGCTGCCCACCACCGTGCTCATGCTGCTGCTCTCGGCCCGATCCGGGGCACTCGCTGCCCGGATCGGGCCCCGGCTCCAGATGGCGGTCGGTCCGGTCGTGTGCGCGCTCGGTGTCCTGCTGATGCTGCGCATCGGCGCCGACGCGGGCTACGTCTCCGACGTCCTGCCGGCGGTCGTCGTCCTCGGTGCGGGACTGACCCTCATGGTCTCCCCGCTCACCGCGACCGCCCTGGCGGCGGCCCCGCCCGAGCACGCGGGCATGGCCTCGGGGGTCAACAACGCCGTGGCCCGCACCGCCGGGCTCGTCGCCATCGCGCTCCTCCCGGCGCTCGCCGGACTCTCGGGCCGCGTCTACGAGCAGCCGGCCGCCTTCGACGACGGGTTCGCGGTGGTCGTGCTGGTCTCCGCAGGACTGTTGGCCGCGGGAGGCCTGCTGGCCGCGGCCAGCATCCGCAACGACGTGCTCGAGGACGGAGCGGGGACCCGCCCGGCCACGGACATCGGTGATGAACAGGCGCTGCGGCACTGCGGTGGACCCGGCGGCCCGCCCCTGGCGACCCGGGTGGCGCGCACCGGCCGCGCCGACTGCGACTGCTGAGCACGGGCGAGGCCCCGCCGCACCGCCAGGTGCTATCTCGACGCCGTCGGCGAGAGCCCGGATGTGGCCACCCGGCCATCCGGTGGCGAGGCGGCGCGTGGACAGCGCTGATCGCGTACGGGTGTGTGGTCGTCGAGTCGCGACGCGATGAGATGAGTGGCTTGACTCATCATGCGGTCGGGTCTAGCCTCGCCACATGGCGAGTCGACCGACTCGCCGCGTGTGACGGCGGCGCCGTTCGCGCGTGATCGACACACCAGAGGGAACACCCATGACTCGCTTCACCGCAAAGACCGTTCTCGTCACAGGAGGGACCGGCGGGCAGGGCGAGAGCCACGTCCGGGCCTTCCACGCCGAGGGTGCGAACGTGGTGATCGGTGACATCGACGGCGCCCGCGGCGCGGCACTTGCCGACGAGCTCGGTGCGCGAGCGCGCTTCAGCCACCTCGACGTGACTGACGAGACGGCGTGGGTCGACGCGATCCGCGGCGCGGAGGGAGCCTTCGGCGGGCTGGACGTGCTGGTCAACAACGCGGGCGTCCAGAATCCGCCGGCGCCGATCGAGCACACCGACTCTGCGACCTTCTCGAGGATCGTGGACATCAACCTCGCCGGCACGTTCCTCGGGATGAAGGCCGCGATACCCGCCATGCGTCGGTCAGGGGGAGGCGCCATCGTCAACATCGCATCGACCATGGGCGTCGGCGGGACTGCGCACTACGCACCGTACGTAGCCAGCAAGTGGGCGGTCCGAGGGCTGACCCGCACCGCTGCGCTCGAGCTCGGCTGCGACGGAATCCGCGTGAACACGATCCACCCCGGCGTGATCTCGACCCCGTTCATCAACGAACCTGCAGCCGGCGCGACGGCGGCGATCGCCGACTTCTACTCGCCTGAGCCCTTCGCCATCCCGCGCCTCGGGGAGCCGGCCGATGTGACCCAGCTCCTCCTGTTCCTGAGCTCGGAGCATGCGGCGTTCATCACGGGGTCTGAGTACGTGATCGATGGCGGTCTCCTCCTCGGACCCGCCCTCCAGGCAGAGTCGGCATGACGACCGCGGGGGCAGGCGGGCCGGACGACCCGGGGGAGAGCTCGCTGGCACACCTTGCCGACGGCATCCGACGGGCGATCGAGCTCACTCCTGCCGCCGGCACCCGCGAGCGGATCATCGACATCACGACCCGGGGTCGACGCACAGGGCGGCCGCGTCGACTCGAGATCTTCTTCTACCGGGCTAGCGGGAGGACGTACCTCTGCAGCGGGGCCGGCGGGGGACCTACCGACTGGCATGCGAACCTGCTCGCCAACCCCGACTTCACCTTCCATCTGAAGAACGGGGTGCGAGCGGACGTCGCCGCACGAGCCACGCCGGTCACGGATCCGATCGAGCGCCAGAACGTTCTCGCGGAGATCGTGGCGGACCTCAACCAGCCGCACGACCCCGGCACCATCCGGCCCACCAGGCTGGAGGACTGGTCGAACAGCAGGTTGATGCGCATCACCTTCCCTGCGGGGTGTCCAACGTGGGCGCGTCCCGGGCGCTCATGACGACGTGAGGCCAAGCCGGATCGGAATGTGCTCTGGCGCCGCGTTGAACCGTTGGGCAGCAGCGTCATCCGGACCTGCGGTACGTCGCCGACCGGGGGCGGTGGCGTCTCAGTCGACGGCGATGCGAGCAGCCGTCGTCGTCGCGGCCTCGGCGACCACCGCCGCTTGGCGCTCCGCAGTGACCGACCATCCCGGGATGAGCAGCGTCGGCCAGAGAAGGTAGTTGGCGATCATGCCCAGGAACTGGGTGCTCGTCAGATCGAGGTCCGGCACGGATGCTGTCCCTGCGGCCGCCTCGGACTCCAAGTAGTCGCGCACCCGCTGGAAGTAGGGCATCTTGCCGAGCGAGAACTGCGCACCCGCCAGCTCGGGAAAGCGCGGCAGCTCCGAGATGACGATCCGGATCAAGTCGGTCATCTCGCGCGTCGATATCAACGCCGCGTACCGGGTCCCGATCTCGACGAGCCCCGCCTGGACATCACCTGCCGGCGGCGAGAAGTGGTCGTCGTCTTCGTCCGTCCTCCACGACTGGCGGACCATGTCGTCGAACAGACTCGCCTTGGACGGGAACTGCTTGAACAACGTCGCCCGCGAGACGTCGGCCCGCTCCGCGATCTTCGCCAACGACGTGCGGTCGTAGCCCAGCTCCAGAAAGAGCTGCGACGCGGCGTCCAGGATGGCACTCCGCTTCTGCTGGGCGACCTGCTGGTGGTAGGTGACGTCTACGGGCGGCATGAGCACAGTGTAGGAGCGGGTGGTGATATGAGCCACTCGGCTCGATATCGTCGGGGCGCTCCCGCCGGTTGGCTGAGTCGGTCGAGAACACGACCACCTCGGCGACAGGCTGGCTCCAAGTCCCCTGCATCGCGACGACGATGCGCCATCTGTCCCGGAAACGAGTGCGGCGTCCAGTTGCCCTCGCCGCCTGACGCGGCTCGTGCGAACCGCAGTCATCGCGGGTCGCGGTGTCGGTATCGAGGCCGGCCTGCTGTCCTCGGATGATGCTCGGGCGTTCGTCGCCTTCGGTGCGACACGGTGGTGCGTGCGGGTGATGGTTGAGACGTTGGACGCGGACCCTGAGGCCGCAGCTGCTCATGCTGCGGCCATCGAAGAGCTCGTGACCGACGCGGGGATCGCGCTCGAGCAGGTGCACCACGATGATGGGATCGCGTCGTGGGTGGTCAACCAGCGCGCGGTGCGACTGGGGCACGGGATCCTAACCAGGCTCGAGGACACTCCCGTTCTTCCAGGTGGTCGTCAGGCCCGCGACAACGCGAAACGTCCCTCAACGATGCGAATCGTTGAGGGACGTCTCTGCGGGTAGATCGGGATCTTCTACCTTCTACTGCAGGTCAGGGGCCTGCTGCTTCTAGATGTCGTAGTACTGACTGACTAACCCATGCTGACCTGCGCAAACGTCGAGGATGGCCGGCTGTTTGTACCGGAGTTGTAACAGGCTACCCCGTGCTGCTCCGACCTAGTTCGGAGCAATGTGCCTAGCTTCGTCGCGAAATCGGCGGCTTTCTAGGTTCCCCGGGGTTGACGGACAACTTCGCTTGAGCGAACATGTATGTCATGTCGTTGCTCGCCGTTTCCGAGGCCGCTGAGCGGCTCGGTGTCTCGACGCGACAGGTCCAGCACCTGGTTGCGCGGGGTGAGTTGCGTTCGCTGGCCAGGGGAGTGGTCGACGAGACCTCGGTCGAACGCCTGCTGGCCGTCCGCCGCGGTTCACATACGAGGGCGTGGGCCGAGTCGACGGCATGGGCCGCCGTGGCCCTGCTGTCTGCGCATGAGGCGGGGTGGCTGGGGGAGAGTCAGCGGTCCCGACTCAGAGGACGACTCCGTGGTCTCGAATCTGAGGAGCTCGTCGAGCGCGCGCGTGGGCGGGCCAGCGTGAGCCGGTACGTCGCGCATCGCAGCGCGGGGGAGCGGCTGCGCGCGGAGCTGGTTGACACCTCGTCGGCGGCCGCCCGGCTGGGGCTGGCAGCGACGAACGCGATCGACGGCTATCTGGCCACGCCCGACCTGAAGGCGCTCGTGGCGCGTCATGGGTTGATTCGCGATGACACCGGGAGCGTGACTCTGCGCGCGACTTCCATGGACCTCAACGTGGTCCGCGCCCTGGTCCGCGCCAGAGGTGTCCTCGCCGCACTCGATCTGGCCGAGTCCCTCGACGTCCGCGAACGCCGAGCCGGAATCGACGCGCTCGACCGAGCGCTGGGGGAGTTCCGTGGCTGAGAGGCCGACTATCGACGTCCTAACGCCCGCTGGCGGCTGGGGCGTGCCGTGGCCGAACGTCGCCGAGATCGAGGCAGTTCTGCCGCACGGCAAGTGGACGCTCGTCGGTGGCCTGATGGCGCAGCTGCACGGCATCCACGCAGGTATCGACGCCGTGCGCCCCACCAACGACGTCGACATCGTCCTCCACGTCGAGACCACCCGCGGCATAGCCTCCGAGACCGCAGGAGCTCTCGAGTCGCTTGGCTACGAGCTGGCGCCGTCCATCGACGCACGAAACGACACCGCCCACCGGTTCAAGCGAGGGGAGTCGGCGGTCGACGTCGTGACCAGCGGTCCCGACGTGGTCGACGTCCTGGTCGCTGACCATGCCGCACCGCGAGTGGTCGAGAAGCTTCGTGGTCGCACGATGGTCGCCATCGAGGGCGGCACCCAGGCCCTGCGTAGAACGATCAACGCACGGCTCCAGATCGCCGCTGGCCGCGCCACCACGGTGAGCGTCCCGTCGCCGTTCGGCGCAGTGATCCTCAAAGCCGCCGCCTACCAGACTGACTCCCGCGACCGAGAACGGCATCTCCAAGACGCCGCGCTCCTGCTCGCGGTCATCGAAGATCCCTACGCCGAACGCGAGCAGCTCGCCGGCTCGGACCGCTCGCGACTCCAGGCGTTGGCGCGCGCACTCCCAGACTCTGCGGCTCAATGGCGAACGCTTGCAGATGAAGTCCGCATCAACGGCCAAGTCGCGCTGCGGATCCTGAACGCCTGAGCCACGGTGGGCGCGTCACTCCCGGCTGCAGATGCCGCCGCTCGGTGTAAGGATCCGAGGGCCGTGATCGCAGTCGCTTAGCCGAGCGCCTCGATCACCTCGAGCGCTGCACGGTTCCCGGCTTCGATCGCACCGTCAAGGTACCCAGGGTGGTCGGTGGCGGTCTCGGAGCCGGCCCAGTGGAGGTGGCCGACGGGGGTCCGAGGTGCCGGCCAGGCTCCTGGGCCGGCGCCGAGGTCGGGCAGCACGATGTAGCCGCCGCCCGCGTGCTCGTCGAGGTGCCACGCCTTCTCGTGCCAGCTTGCCGGCTGGAGTACTGCAGGGCCCAAGTGTTCGGCGATGGGGCCGAGCACCGCTGTGCGACGCTCAGCGATGCCCAATTCGTCGAGGGCACGTGCCTGGGGGCCGCCGACCAGGATGGCCAGATGTCCCGGACCGTCGGGTGGGCTGGAGTCGAAGACTGCGCACCCTGGCTTGCCCAGCATGATGAGCTCAGCGCTGCGACTGTCGCGCCACCAGGGCCGCTCGTAGACGGCGATCGCCTTGTAGACCGAGCCCATGTGGGTGTGCTGCTCGACGTGCTCACGCCATTCAGGCAGCGGAGGCTCGTGAGTCATCCGTGCCGCGACCGGAGGTGGGACGGTCACGATGACCTTTGCGGCGCGCCATTCCTGCGACGGCGTACGAATGGTGACGCCGGCCTCGTCTCGGTGCAGTGAGATGACCGGCTGGCCAAGGCGCACCCGTTGCCCCAGCTCGGCGGCGAGCCGTTCGGCCATGGTCCCGGCCCCCTCGACGAGGAGACCGTCCTGGGCGCCGCCCTTGGTCGACAGCATCGTCTTGAGCCCGCCTTGGTGGCGGATCAGCGAGGCTGCTGCAGAGACCGACAGTCGATCCAGATCGGCGGTCCAGGAGATCAGCGCGATGACTTCCAGCAACCGCCGGGCGCGGCGGCTGGGCACCTTGGCCACAGCGTCCTGGACCAGGAGCGTGTCCCAACGGCGTGGTGTCCCGAACCGCGCCAGCGCGCCCATCGTGGCGAGCGCAGCGGCCGCCACGACGGTGGAGGGCGAAGTGATCCGGAGCCTCCGCGCGCCGTCGAGCACGGTGGGCACTCGGCCGGTGTGCATGGTGAACGGGCTCAGTCCCAACTCCGCGGCCAGCTCCTTGGCCCGGTGGTGGTCGTGCCCGATCCACTGTCCGCCGACATCGAGGCGTGAACCCAGCGCAGAGGTGGCGCTCATCGCGCGGCCGCCGACCCTGTCGGACGCCTCGAGCACGAACACGTCCACGCCGCGACGCTGCAGTTCACGCGCGGCGACAAGGCCCGAGAGGCCCGCGCCCACCACCGCGACCTGGTCCACCGCTGCCGGGGTGACATGCGATGCATTGTTCGGTTCCGTCATCGTGCTCGCTCCAGACTAGAGGTTCTAGTTGATCAGACTAGAGGCTCTAGTTATAGTCCGCAACTGAGAGAGCACGATGGGAGGACTGTGATGGCACGCCCGAGCGGTACACCGCTAACGCGAGAGTCGATCTTCCGGAGCGCATTGCAGTTAGTCGATGATCACGGCCCGGACGCTCTGTCGACGAACCGCATCGCCGCCGAACTCGGTGTGAAGGGTCCCTCGCTCTACAACCACGTCAGCGGGCGGCGGGACATCATCGAAGGCATGCTGGAACTTGTCGTCGCTGAGATGGATTTCTCCGGCGCCGACCTGCGCCCGTGGACGATTGCCTGCGAGCACCTGACCCGCGCGTACCGCGACACGCTGGCAGCACATCCCCACCTCCTTCCCCTCATCGCGGACCTTCCCATCCGATCCCCCGATCTACTCGATGCCTACGAGCGAGCCTTCGCGGTGCTTCGCGATGCCGGGTGGGACGAGATCCAGCTCATGCCCCTCGTGCGATCGATGGAGTACCTCGCCATCGGCTCTGCGCTGGACCGATCCTTCGACAGTCCCAGCGAAGCAAGCCAGGCCTTCGAGTTCGGGCTCGCCTCGATGCTCGCCGGCCTCGAGATCCGCCTTGCCGCCATTGCGGGTTGATGATGGCGCCCCATTGGTCAACCCCGTCAACTGACCTCCGGTAGAGCGGCGCGCCGGCGAAATGACGATGGCCCCGGGGAGACACAGGGGCCATCGCGTTGATCGAATATGAGTAATTCGATCGGTTTACGACCTAAATGTCGTAGTAGAGCTCGAACTCGTGCGGGTGCGGACGCAGCTGCACGGGCGCGATCTCGTGGGTGCGCTTGTAGTCGATCCAGGTCTCGATCAGGTCCGGGGTGAAGACGTTGCCCACGGTGAGGTAGTCGTGGTCGGCCTCGAGCGCGTCGAGGACGGCGTTCAGGCTCGTCGGGACCTGCTCGATCTCGGCCATCTCGTCCGGCGGGAGCTCGTAGATGTCCTTGTCGATCGGCGCGGGCGGCTCGATCTTGTTCTTGATGCCGTCGACACCGGCGAGCATCAGCGCGGAGAAGGCGAGGTAGGGGTTCGCCGACGGGTCGGGGAACCGCGCCTCGACGCGCTTGGCCTTGGGGTTGGCACCCGTGATCGGGATGCGGACCGAGGCCGAGCGGTTGCGCGAGGAGTACACCAGCGAGATCGGAGCCTCGTAGCCGGGGACCAGGCGGTGGAAGGAGTTCACCGACGGGTTGGTGAAGGCCAGCAGCGACGGCGCGTGCTTGAGGATGCCGCCGATGTACCAGCGGGCGACGTCGGAGAGGCCGCCGTAGCCGGTCTCGGAGTAGAACAGGGGGTCCCCGTCCTTCCACAGCGACTGGTGCACGTGCATGCCCGAGCCGTTGTCGCCGAAGATCGGCTTGGGCATGAAGGTGACCGACTTGTTGGCGTGCCAGGCGGTGTTCTTGATGATGTACTTGAACTTCATCACGTCGTCGGCGGCCTTGAGCAGCGTGTCGAAGCGGTAGTTGATCTCCGCCTGGCCCGCCGTGCCGACCTCGTGGTGGGCGCGCTCGACGAGCAGGCCCGACGCCTCGAGGTTCTTGACCATGTCGTCGCGCAGGTCGCCGTAGTGGTCGTAGGGGGCCACGGGGAAGTAGCCGCCCTTGAACCGGGTCTTGTAGCCGCGGTTGTCACCCTCCTTGCCGGAGTTCCACCACCCCTCCTCGGAGTCGATGTGGAAGTAGCCCTCGTTGGGACCGGTGGAGTAGCGCACCGAGTCGAAGATGTAGAACTCCGCCTCCGGCGCGAAGAACGCGGTGTCGGCGATGCCGGTCGTCGACAGGTAGGCCAGCGCCTTGCGCGCGATGTTGCGCGGGTCGCGCGAGTAGGCCTCGCCCGAGATCGGGTCGTGGATGAAGAAGTTGAGCGCCAGCGTCTTCGACGTCCGGAACGGGTCGATGTAGGCCGTCGTCGGGTCCGGGAACAGCGACATGTCGGACTCGTTGATCGCCTGGAACCCGCGGATCGAGGAGCCGTCGAAGGCCAGCCCGTCCGTGGCGACCGACTCGTCGAACGAGGAGACCGGGACCGTGAAGTGCTGCATGATGCCGGGAAGGTCGCAGAAGCGGATGTCGATCATCTCGACACCCTCGTCCTTCACGTACTTGAGGAGCTCGTCGAAGCTCTGGAACATTCGTCCTCCTGTGGCGCGCCCAGCGGGGCAACCGGCCGATCTGAGAAGAGTGGACAGCCCTCGGCGACGTTGCCGCAGACGTGTGCCCTCACCCTAGGAGGGGGAGGGTTTCTCGACCGTATCGGAAGTGTTTCCGGGATGTAACAGCACGTCCGGGGCTGGCGCCCTGTGCTGAGGCGGGCTCCCGGCGGCCACCTAGGCTGGGGCCGTGACCGCACCCGTCGCGCTCGAGGCCGCCAGCTGGCCGCGCCGCATGCTCGCCCTGGCCGTCGACTGGTTCGCCTGCACGCTGATCCTCATCTTCTTCGTCGGGAGCGACGTCTGGCTCGACGGCGACTGGACCAACTTCGTGGTGCTGGGCATCTTCGTCCTGGAGTCGGCGCTGCTCACCGCCACCGTCGGCGGATCCTTCGGCCAGGTCGCGACCCGGCTGCGGGTCGTGCGCGCCAACGGCGACCCGCGACCCGTCGACCTGCTGCCGGCCGTCGGTCGACAGCTGCTCGTCGCGATGGTGGTGCCACCGCTGGTCTTCCGGCCCGACGGCCGCGGCCTGCACGACCTGGCCACCGGCACCGTGTGCGTGACACTGCAGACCTCCCTCGGGCGGGCCACGGCCGCGCGCTGAGCCTCCCGGGCCCGCCCGTGCTGGCATACGCTCGCTGCATGCGCACCCGCCTGGCCTCGATCGCCCTCACCGTCCCCCTCGGCCTCGCCGCCCTGACCGGCTGCGGAGGGGAGGACGCCGCGGACGACGCCGCGCCGGCGGGTTCGGGCGCCAGCGCGGGCGACGACGCCTCGCAGGACCCCGAGAAGGCCGGCGACTCCGACGAGACCTCGGTCGCCGAGGGCGAGGAGATCAGCGCCGAGGACTTCACCGACCTCATGGTCGACGCCTTCGACAAGGCCACGACCGCGGACGTCACCATGGAGATGAGCGCCGGCGGCCAGGAGATCGAGGCCGTCGGAGAGGCCGACTACAGCACGCAGTCGCCCTCGATGCGCATGGAGATGAGCGGCATGGGCGGCATGGGCGAGATGACCATGGTCATGGTCGACGACGTCATGTACGTGAAGGTCGCCCAGATGGGCGACACGTTCATCAAGGTCGACCTCGACGACCCCGCCAACCCGATGGGCGACTCCTTCGCCGGGCAGCTCGACCCGCGTGCCCAGGCCGAGGTCATCGAGGCCGGCCTCGTGTCCGCGACGTACGTCGGTGAGGAGGACGTCGAGGGGCAGGACCTCGACCGCTACACGGCGGTCGTGGACTCGCAGGCGATGTTCGAGCAGATGGAGCTCGACCCGGCCGCCGCGGGCGCCCTGCCCGAGGAGGTCACCTACGACCTCTGGTTCGACGACGAGGGCCGGTTCGCCCAGATGGTCGTCGACATGGGTGCCACGGCCGGCGAGGTGCTGATCCGGTTCGAGAACTGGGGCACCGACGTCGAGATCCAGGCCCCGCCCGCCAGCGAGGTCACCGACATGGGTGCGGTGACGGGCGTGGGCTGAGCGACCCGCGGCAGGGGCGGGCTCAGCGCCCGCGCATCTGCGAGCGCAGGCCCTTCATGCTGGTCGGGACCGGGCCCTTGGGCAGCGGGATCGCCCCGCGGGTCGCGTCGAGCGCCTTGATCCGGTTGAGCACGTCGGTCATGTCCGCCGGGCGGAGGGTGCGCTTCTTCTTCTGGATGTGGCGCATCAGCTTGGGCAGCGGGATCTCGCCCTCGCCGCGTCCGCAGACGACCTCGTGGATGGTGATCTCCGAGGCGACCCGCTCGTGCTTGCGGCGCTCGGAGGCCAGCAGCGAGCGCACCCGGCTGGGCTGGCCCTCACCGACGAGCACGATGCCCGGGGGACCGACCACGCGGTGGACGACGTCCTGCTGCTTGGTGAAGCCGACCGCCGGGTCGACCTTCCAGCCGCGACGCAGCATGTTGAGCGCCGCGGCGGCCGCACCGGGCTGCCCCTCCATCTGGGAGTAGGCGGCCTTCTGGGCGCGCCGGCTGAAGACGATGAGCACCGCGAGGGTGCCGAACAGGGTGCCGCCGACGATCGCGAGGATCCACTCCAGGACACCGCTGCCGGGCAGGATCCAGAACAGCGCGAAGCCGGCGAGACCCACGACCAGGAACGTCGCCAGGAGGACGAGCCCGATGCGCTTGTCGCTGCGCTTGGTGATCCGGTAGGTCTCCACCAGCTGCTGGCGGCGGTTCATCGAACCGGGGGCCGGGGGAGCGGCCTGCTCGGCCTTCTTCGAGCGGGCGGACTTCTCGCTGCGTGCCATCGGCGGTGCGTGCCTCGTTCTTCTCTGGCGGCCTGGGGCGGGCGCCCCGGTGGTCGGACGGGTCAGACGGCGGCGCCCTGGCGGGCGTCCATCGCCTGACGGTACAGCCGACCGGCGCGGTAGGACGAACGCACCAGGGGTCCGGACATGACGCCGGAGAACCCGATCTCCTCGGCCTCGGCGGCCAGCTCGACGAACTCCTCCGGCTTGACCCACCGCTCCACGGGGTGGTGGCGCAGCGAGGGGCGGAGGTACTGCGTGATGGTGATGAGCTCGCAGCCCGCGGCGTGCAGGTCGACCAGCGCCTGGCTGACCTCCTCGCGGGTCTCGCCCATGCCCAGGATGAGGTTGGACTTGGTCACCAGGCCGAAGTCGCGGGCCTGCGTGATCACGTCGAGGGAGCGCTCGTAGCGGAACGCCGGGCGGATCCGCTTGAAGATCCGGGGCACGGTCTCGACGTTGTGCGCCAGGACCTCGGGGCGGGACTCGAAGACCTCGGCGAGCAGGTCCGGCTTGCCGTTGAAGTCGGGGATGAGGTTCTCGACGCCGGTGTCCGGGTTGAGCTCGTGGATGACGCGGACGGTCTCGGCGTACAGCCAGGCGCCGCCGTCCTCGAGGTCGTCGCGCGCGACCCCTGTGATGGTGGCGTAGCGCAGGCCCATGGTGCGCACGGACTCCGCGACCCGGCGCGGCTCGTCGCGGTCCAGCGGCTCGGGCTTGCCGGTGTCGATCTGGCAGAAGTCGCAGCGCCGCGTGCACTGGTCGCCGCCGATGAGGAAGGTCGCCTCGCGGTCCTCCCAGCACTCGAAGATGTTGGGGCAGCCGGCCTCCTGGCACACCGTGTGCAGGCCCTCGGACTTCACCAGGCCCTGGAGCTCCTTGTAGGCCGGGCCCATCTTCGCCCTGGTCTTGATCCACTCCGGCTTGCGCTCGATCGGGGTCTCCGCGTTGCGGACCTCCAGTCGGAGGAGCTTCCTGCCGTCGGGTACCGGTGCCTGTGCCACGACCTCGACTGTACGCCGGTGGGCCAGGTCACCGGACATCGGTCACCGGCCCGCGGGGCGCTCCTCAGGGGACGTCGCGGCGGCGGAACGAGACGACCGAGGCGACCGTGACGAGAAGCAGCCCGGCGCCGAGGTAGAGGCCACCGTCCGTGGCGCTGATCGTCCGTTCCCCGCTGCACTCGACCCCGAGCCCGGCGGACCGGCCGGTGAAGCACTCCGCAGGCACCGAGGACTCGTCGTAGTAGCTCACGTCGTCCTGGACGACGGCGACGACGTTGAGCGGCGGGGTCCAGCGCGCGCTGCCCTGGCCGACGATGCCGAGCACCGCACCGCTGGCGACCGCGAGCGCGAAGAGGACGCCGACGGTGGCGACGGTGCTCCGGAACAGCATGGTGAGGGCGTAGCCGCCGAGCGCTCCGGCGGCCCCGAGCGCACCGGTGCGCAGCACCTGCTCGAAGCCGTCGCCGACCACGCCGTCGGGCACGGTCAGGTCGCGGCTCGCGGCCAGGCCCAGCAGCCCCGACCAGTACGCCGTCAGCACGGCCGTCCCGAGCAGGCCGGCGACCAGCACGAGGGCGGCGGCCTTGGTCGCCCACACGCGGCCGCGGCGCGGCTCGAAGAGCAGCTGGTTGCTCATCGACCCGGTGTTCCAGTCGTGGCCCACGAACGTGGTGCCGGCCAGCAGCAGCAGGAGCAGCACGAGGGTGCTGGCCGCCAGCAGCCCGTCGTCGAGCTCGCGCTCGACCGAGAGCGGCTGGCGGCCGCCGTACCAGCCGGCGACGAGGAGACGGCACTGCTCAGGATCGGTGAAGGAGGTCTCGCCGCTCATCTCGGAGTAGGAGCCCGGACGGCGCTCGCACTTCGTGACCTCGCGCTGGGCGAACCGGTCGGAGACGATCGCGTCGACCTCGGCCTCGCTCATGGGGCGGCTGGACCAGGCGGTGCCAGCGAGCAGCAGTGCGGGCAGGACCACCGCCGCCACGAGCAGCAGCAGGATCGCGCGGCGCCAGCGCAGCCGGGTCAGCTCGACGCGCACCTGGCCGAGCGGCGAGGCGCTCACGACGCGCGCCCCTGGTCACGGGGCGCCAGGCCCTCGCCCGCGGTGAGGGAGAGGAAGTAGGACTCCAGGTCCTGCCGGGCGGGGGCCAGCTCGGTGACCCACACGTCCTCGCGCGCCAGCAGCCGGGTGAGGCCCGCGGGGTCGTCGGTCTCCACGACCAGGGCGTCGCCCGGGAGGTCGGCGTGCTCGGTGGCGACCGCGAGCCCGGCGGTGCGCAGGATGCCCGCAGCGGCAGCGGGGTCGGTGGTGCGCACCCGGAAGCGGTCGGCGGTGCCGAGCAGTCCCTCGACGGGACCGGAGGCCAGCACCCGCCCCTGGCCGATGATCGTGACCGAGGAGCAGACCTGCTGGACCTCGGCGAGGATGTGGGAGCTCAGCAGCACGGTGGTGCCTGACTCGCCCAGCGTCCGGATGGTCTCGCGCACCTCCCGGATGCCGGCCGGGTCCAGGCCGTTGGTCGGCTCGTCGAGGATGAGCAGCGTCGGCTGCTTGAGCAGCGTGGCGGCGATCGCGAGCCGCTGCTTCATGCCGAGGGAGTAGGCCTTGTAGCGGTCGCGCTCGCGGCCGGCCAGGCCCACCGTCTCCACGGCTGCGTCGACGGCGGTGTCGGGGGCGCCGATCGAGCGGGCGAGCAGCAGGAGGTTCCGCCGGCCCGAGAGGTTCGGGGAGAACTTCGGGGACTCCACCACGGCGCCGACCCGGTCCACCACCTGCGGGAGCCGGTCGGGCACCGGCTCGCCGAGCAGCCGCATCGTGCCGGCGCTGGCGCGGGCCAGCCCGAGCAGCATCCGGATGGTGGTGGTCTTGCCGGAGCCGTTGGGGCCGAGGAAGCCGTGGACCCCACCCGCCTCGACGTGCAGGTCCAGGCCCGCGACGGCCAGCCGCGTCCCGTGGCGGGTGCGGAACTCCTTGCGCAGGCCTGTGGTCTCGATGACCGGCCCCGAGTGAGATCGGACCGCGGCAGCGTGCCACGGAGCGGGTGGGCTGGCGGCCCGCCGCGCCGGGGGGTCAGGCCGGGGTCGAGGGCGAGAGGACCTCGATGCGCGGCCCGCCCACAGCGGCGCGCCCGGGCTCGGGCCGCGGGTCGTAGTCGGGCGTGGCGGCGTACTCCTCCCAGCGCAGGAGGCGCTCCAGCTCGCCCCGCAGGACCGGCAGCACCTCGGTGACGGGCACGTCGCGGCCGGTCTCCAGGCTCAGCGAGGTGACGCCGGCGTCGCTGATGCCGCAGGGCACGAACCGGTCGTACCAGGACATGTCGACGTCGCAGTTGAGCGAGATGCCGTGCATGGTCACGCCGCGGGAGACGCGGATCCCGATGGCGCCGATCTTGCGCTCGGGGCGGGTCGCGTCGGCGCGCAGCCAGACGCCACTGCGGCCCGGCACCCGGGCGGTCGCGACGCCGAACGCCGCGCAGGTGCCGATCATCGCCTCCTCCATCCGGCGCACGAAGTCGACGACCAGCACGTGCTGGGGGAGCCGGACGATCGGGTACGCCACCAGCTGGCCGGGGCCGTGGTAGGTGATCTTGCCGCCGCGGTCGACGTCGATGACCGGGGCGCCGCCGGGGTCCGCGGGTCGCTCGTGCGGGTCGGTGCGCTTGCCGGCGGTGTACGTCGGGGGGTGCTCGAGCAGCAGCACGGTGTCGGGACGGGTGCCGTCGACGACCTCGGCGTGCACCGCGCGCTGCAGGTCCCAGGCCTCGAGGTAGTCCACGGCGCGGGCGGGGGAGTCGCCGAGCCCGACGACCTCGAAGGTGGTCATGGCTCCGAGCCTACGCCTGCGGTCGTGCGTGAGCCCGCTGGCCGTGCGGCGCCTCAGGGGTCGAGGCGGTCCAGCCCCGCGCGCACCACGGCGGCCACGTCGGGGTCGCGGAAGACGAAGCCGTGGTCGAGCAGCGCGGCGGGACGCGCGTTGACCGAGCCCAGCAGCTCGGGGGCCATCGGGCCGGCGGCCACCTCCAGCACCTTGCTCGGCACGGTGGCGAACGAGGGGCGGCGCAGCGCCGTGGCGAGGGTCTTGGTGAACTCGGCGTTGGTGGGGGTCTCCACGCAGCAGAGGTTGACGGGGCCGTGGGCGTCGTCGTCCTGGGCGAGGTGGACGACCGCGGAGACCCAGTCGCGCAGGGAGATCATCGGCATCCGCTGCTTGCCGCTGCCGAGCCTGCCGCCCAGCCCGGTCTTGAACAGGGTGGACAGCGGGCCCAGCGGGGCGCTGCGCCGGTCCATGACGGGCGCGGTGCGCAGGACGACGACCCGGGCGCCGGCGTCGCGGGCGGCGGCGGTGGCGTCCTCCCAGTCGCGGGTGACCCCGGTGAGCAGCGCGTCGCCGCGGCTGTCGGAGGTCTCGGTGAGGACCTCCTCGCCGCGGTCGCCGTAGTAGGCGATGCCGTTGCCGGCCAGGAAGGCGGCCGGCTTCTCGGTCTCCGCGATCGCCCGGGCCAGCAGCCGGGTCGTGGTGACCCGGCTCTCCCGCACGTCGTGCGCCCACTTCTTCGAGTGGACGTTGCCGATCAGCGGAGCGCCGGCCAGGTTGACCACCACGTCGGCCGAGGCGAGGACGTCGCGGTCGTAGACGTCGGCGTACGGGTCCCAGGTGGACTCGCCCGGACCGGAGGCGGGCCGGCGCACCAGGCGCGTGGTGCGGTGCCCGGCCCGGTCGAGGGCGGCGGTCAGGTGGGTGCCCAGGAACCCGGAGGCACCGGCGACGACGACGTGGAGAGCCATGTCGCCAGCGTGCCAGGGGCCCGGCTCACCCGGCCAGGTGCGACCAGCGCGCCGACAGCTGCGACCACGGTCCGGACTCGACGACCCGGCCCTCGGCCAGCACCACCACCTGGTCGGCGCGCGCGAGCGCCGCGGCCTTCGAGGTCGCGCCGATCACCGTGGCACCGCGCTCGCGCAGCGACTCCCACAGCTCGATCTCGGTGGCGGCGTCCAGGGCGGAGGAGACGTCGTCGGCGAGCAGCAGCTCGGCGTCGCAGGCCAGGGCCCGGGCCAGCGCGAGGCGCTGGACCTGGCCGCCGGAGAGCCGGACGCCGCGGTGCCCCACCAGCG
>FWWL01006771.1_pt1 | contig 16216 bp, 12 predicted proteins | sample 2228331 | NCBI WGS metagenome assembly FWWL01 (sample SAMEA103939775, study PRJEB20133) | metagenome
TGGCGGTGGACAGGCGGAACGTGTACTTCTACGCGGAGACGCGCGAGCGCCTGACCCCGCACACGGACCCGCACTGGATGCTGCTCCTCATCGACGCCGACCGCGACCCGTCCACCGGATGGTATGGCTACGACTTCCTAATGAACAAAAGCATCCCGGACGAGCGGACCACCACCGTCATGCGATGGGACGGCGGAGAGTGGGTGGAGGCGGCTCGGGTCCCGATGCGCTGCTCGGGCAAGCGGCTGGAGCTGGCCGTCCCCAGAGAGCTGCTGGGGCTCACGAAGGAGTCCTTCAGCTTCGACTTCAAGTGGGCCGACAACCCCGCCGACCTGAAGGACCCCATCTCCCTGTGCACCCACGGCGACACCGCCCCGAACCGCCGGTTCAACTATCGCTGCATCTGGAGCCTGCTGAGTCCCTGACCGGCCGGACGGGGGAAGGTCACTGAAGCGTGGAAGTGGCGCCTCCGTCCACCACCACCAGCGACCCGGTGGTCCAGGCGGCCTCTTCCGAGGCGAGGAACAGCACCGCGCCCACGATATCGCCGGGACTGCCCAGCCGCCCGGCGGGCGTCCCGGCGACCAGCCGCGCCCGCAGCGCCGGGTCCTTCAGCGCCTCACGGTTGATGTCGGTCTCCACCGTGCCGGGCAGCACCGAGTTGCAGGTGATGCCGTGGGGCGCGAGACTGAGCGCCATGCTCTTGATGAGCAGGTTCTGGCCGGCCTTGGACGCGCAGTAGTGCGCCTGCCGGGTGCCCCCCACCAGGCTGGAGATGCTCCCGACCGCCACCACGCGGCCGCCGCCCCCGCGCTCCACCATATGCCGCGCCACCGCCTGCCCCACCAGGAAGGACCCCTTGAGGTTCACGTCGATGACGCGGTCCCAGAGGTCCTCCGGCATCTCCAGGAAGTCCATGAACGGGCAGATGCCGGCGTTCAGCACTACGGTGTCGATGCGCCCGAACCTCCGGAGCACGGCCTCCACCATGGCCCGGACCTGGGCCGCATCCGCCACGTCGGCCTGCGCCTCCATGGCCTCCGCTCCCGTCTCGCGGATGAGCCGCATCGTCTCGCGCAGACCGTCGGAGGGCTGCGTGAAGTTCACCGCAACGCGGGCGCCGGCAGCGGCGAAACCCCTGGCGATGCCCGCGCCGATGCCCCGGGAGCCGCCGGTCACCAGCGCCACCGGAGGCTCCCCCCTGACCGAAGAGAACAGCGTCAGCAATGGTATCCTATCCTCCCTCCCGGATGGTCCTCGAGCACCCGCAGGTCGTACATCGGGACCAGGATGTCGGCCGTGCGGCGGATGCGCTCATAGGCCGCCAGCGCCTCGTAGATGTTCTCGTTGATGCCGAGCACGCGCCCTTCCGTGATGTTCTCGTACCGGAAGAAGCAGTCGGAGAAGACCACCGTGCCCTCCCGCGTGGGCACCTGCACGGCCACGCTGCTCCGATGATGCACCCCCGTCCAGAACACGCGCACTCCCGGCGCCAGCTCGTGCTCGTTCTCCATCATGGTCAGGCGCTCCCAGGCGTCCACGAAGGCGTAGGTGATGAGCCGGGGGACGATGCACATGTGCAGCCTGTCGTGAGGGTGCGGCTTCCAGCGCGGCGCGAACAGCTCCCCCCACCCGTAGCGGTTGACGCAGATGCGGGCGTTCGGGAACAGGTCCATCCCTCCGGTCGCGTAGCTCTGAAGAGGGGTCAGCACGAGGGTCTGCACGTCGGCGGGGTCCACGTGCAGGGCGGCCAGACGGTCCAGGATGCGGTCCTCATCGCGGACGACCAGCTTCTGGCGTCCGCCCGTGCCCTCCATCCAGATCTCGTTCAGCGCCTCGAGTTCATCCAGCGGAGGACCGCTGTTCACCAGGATGGTGTGCCCTCCCCCTCGCACCAGCATCGCGTAGACGGCCAGAGGCTCCCACTGGTCGTCGCCCAGGTTGCTCATCCAGAAGAGCTGAGCCCCCGGGCAGGCCGTGAACTCTCCGACCTTCAGGACATCGATCTGATAGAACATTGCCAGCCTCCCGTCACCGGGGCGCCGGATGCCGCGGGACGGCCATCCCGGAGCACATTCTGGAGCGCCGCCCGGGAGCTTGCTCCGCAGGCAGACGCCCGGCAAAGCCGCAGGCAGCCGCCGGGCCGCCCCGGTCAGTCCATCCGGATGCCCCCGTTGATGTCGATGGTCGCGCCGGTGATGTAGCCGGCCCGGTCGCTGGCCAGGAACACCGCCGCCCCCGCGATATCCTCCGGCGTCCCCAGCCTCCCCAGAAGAACGGTGGAGCGGATGCGCTCCAGAAGCTCCGGACTTCCCCACGAACGGGACAGCTCCGTGTCCGTCAGTCCCGGAGCGATGGCGTTCGCGGTCCCGTAAGGCGCAAGGTATCTGGCGAACGACTTCGTGAGGGCCAGCAGTCCCGCCTTCGCCGCGCAGTAGACCGGGATGTCCGCGGCCCCTCCCGTCTTCGCGCCCACGCTGGAGATGTTAATGATCCTCCCCCCGCGCCGCTCGCGCATGTGCACCGCCGCCTCCTGCGACAGGAAGAAGGCTCCGCGCAGGTTCACCGCGATGAGCCTGTCGAAGAACTCCCGGTCCACCTCCCCGATGTCCCTGAGCGGGCAGATGCCGGCGTTGTTCACCAGGATGTCCAGGGCTCCCTTCGAGCGGATGACCTGCCGGACGGCCGTGCGGCAGGCGTCCACATCCGAGACGTCCAGCACCATCGCGTCCGCCCCCTCGCCGAGGGCATCCGCCGCCGACCTCACCCCCTCCGCATCGAGATCCGCCAGGACCACGGACGCACCCGAGGAGAGCATCGCGCGCGCAATGGCCAGCCCGATGCCTCGCGCCGCTCCCGTCACCAGCGCCGACCTGCCGTCCAGCCGCAGATCCATCTCACCGGAGCAGTTCGGCCCCCGCAGGGGGGCTCCCTGCTGAAAAGGCTCCTTTTCGGCTAGAATCAGCCAGGTTCTGACTCAGCTTTTCGAGCGCAGGAGGTCCGTGATCGTTGACTTCGTCCTCTCCTTCCTCTTCACTGGCACAGGTCCGTCAGGCGCGGCTCGACAAGATACGCCGGCTCCGCGAGATGGGTCTGGACCCCTACCCGTCGCGGGCATCGCGGACGCATTTCTGCGCAGACATCCTGGAGCGGTTCGAAGAGCTTGAAGGACAGACGGCCATCGTGGCCGGCCGCCTGATGTCCTGGCGCAAGCACGGGGCACTGTCCTTCGGACACGTGCAGGACCAGAGCGGCCGCGTGCAACTGTACGTGCGGCGGGACACGCTCCTGCCCACCGACCCGGCCGGCAACTCTCTGGGATACGAATACCTGAACCTGCTGGATGTCGGCGACATCGTGGAGGCGGAAGGAGAGGTGGTGCGCACGGAGCGGGGGGAGATCTCCGTGAAGGCCCGGCGCATCCGCCTGCTGACGAAGTCCATCCGGCCCCTCCCCGAGAAATGGCACGGCATCCAGGACCGCGAGATCATCCTGCGCAAGCGCTACCTGGACGTCACGCACAACCCGGAACAGCTGAAGCGCTACGAGGCCATCTCGCGGATGGTGTTCGAAGTGCGCCGCTTCCTGGACTCCAAGGGGTTCCTGGAGTTCCAGACCCCGGTCATCCAGCCGCAGTACGGCGGAGGGACCGCCCGGCCCTTCACGACCCACGTCAACGCGCTGGACTGCGACATGTACCTGGCCATCAGCCACGAACTGTATCTCAAGAGGCTGGTGGCGGCCGGCTTCGACCGGGTCTACACAGTGGGCCGCTACTTCCGCAACGAGGGCATCGACCGGACGCATCATCCCGAGTTCTCCATGGTGGAGACCATGACCGCGTACGCGGACTACACCTTCAACATGGACCTCATCGAGGAGATGTTCCGGCACCTGGCCACGACCGTGTTCGGGAGGACGGTCTTCCGTGTGGCCGGCCATTCCATCGATTTCGGCTCCCCGTGGAAGCGCATCTCCATGGCCGAGGCGGTGCGGGAGGCGACGGGAGTGGACTTCCTGAGCATCGGGTCGGCGGAGGAGGCGAACGCCAGACTGAGGGAGATGGGCCTCACGGAGGAGCAGCCGACCCCGGGACACGCCCTGGCGTACGCCTTCGAGGAGCGCGCCGCCCCCGGCCTCATCGGGCCCGCACTGGTCTACGGGCACCCGGTGGAGATATCCCCGCTCGCCAAGCCGGTGGCGGAGGATCCCCGGCTCGCGGAGCGCTTTGAGATATTCATCGCCGGGATGGAGTGCGGGGACAACTGGAGCGAGCAGAACGACCCCGTCACGCTTCTGGAGCGCTGGAAGCAGGCCCGCGCGCTGGCCGGCGCCGACCCGGAGGAGCACCACCCTCTGGACTACGACTTCATCGAGGTGCTGGAGCACGGCATCCCGCCGACCACCGGCATCGGGCCGGGCATCGAGCGGATGGCGATGATCTTCCTGGAGCTGGAGAACATCGACGACGTCATCTTCTTCCCGCTGATGAAGCCGGTGGTGTCCCCGGTCAACCGCGCCATCTACGGCATCGACGAGCGTCCCGGGCTGCCCTCCCGGCTGCCGGCCGTCACCCTGGACCCGGACAGCTTCATCCGGCTGGTGCGCGACGATGTGTTCCGGCCGCTCGTGAAGACCATCCTCGTCCGTCCGCATCTGCAGGTGTGGGCTCAGGGCGCCCCGCGGAAAGCCTGGCACGCCACCGTGTCCTACGAGATCGGAGGGCTGCTGGACCACAACCGTCTGGTGGTGACCGGCCCCACCCTCACCGCTCCGAGCGAGGAGGAGTTCGAGAAGATGTGCCAGGCGGCCGCCGGAGACGGGGCGGACGGGGTCATGAACGCTCTCAAAGAGAAGTTCAAAGGCTGCCGGGTGGAGTTCGCCCCGGTCTCGCGGGAGCACGCCCCGCGTGTCGCGCCCGAAGGGTAGGCAGGCTGCGGTGCTGGTCAATCTGTTCCATTTCAGCTTCACCGTCTCGGACATCGAGCGGAGCGTGCGCTTCTACCGCGACATCCTGGGGCTCCGGCTGGTCCACCGGATGGTGCACGACCAGCCCTACACCAGCCGGCAGGTGGGCTTCGAGAACGCGCTGCTGAAAGTGGCGCTGTTCACCATCGACGGCTTCCCGTCCACTCCGTCCGGGCATCTGCTGGAGCTCATCGAATACGTCAACCCCCGCGGGGAGCCTCTGGACCCCGCCACGAACCGGCCGGGCGCCGCCCATATGGCCTTCCAGGTGGACGACATCCACGCGGAGTACCGGCGGATGAAGGAGCTGGGGGTGCGGTTCCGGAGCGAGCCGGTGCATATCACGGCAGGGCGCAACCGGGGCGGATGGACGGTGTATTTCCTGGACCCGGACGGCATCACGCTGGAGATGGTGCAGCCAGCGCAGTCCCCGCCGGCGGGCGGAGAAGGGCCGGACAACAAATAAGCGGGAAGCCGGCAAGCGCCCGTTTCCCGCTTACATTCTCCTTTCCCTGCCCAGCACTTGGAGGTTATCCCAGAGAGCCGGGCCTGTCACCTGTCAAATATACCGGTTTCGCACCGCGCAGGGCCTGATATCACTCCCTGCGGAGCACATCCTCGATGAGGCGGCGATGCACGGCCGGGTTCCCGGCCACGATGTCGAGCCGCGGGGTCAGGATGTCGAACCGGCCGCCCTGCATATCCGTCACCAGCCCCCCCGCCTCGCGCACCAGCAGCGTCCCGGCGGCGATATCCCACGGGCAGATGCCGGCCTGGATGTAGCCGTCGAACCGGCCTGTGGCCACGTTGGCCAGGACGAGCGCGGCGCTGCCGATGCGGCGGAAGTAGGAGGTGTGGACGGCCACGCGCGCCACGATGCGGACATACTCCTCGATATCGCGCCGCTGCGGCGACCAGCTCACGGAGATGAGGGCATCGTTCAGGTCCGGCGTGTCGGACACGCGCACCGGCCTGCCGTCCTGGAACGCACCCTTGCCGCTCTCGGCGTGGTACATCACATCGTGCACAGGGTCGTAGACGGCGCCGAGCAGGATCTCGCCGCCCGCCACGCAGGCAAGCGACACGCAGTAGACCGGGACTCCCAGGGCGAAGTTGCGGGTGCCGTCCACCGGGTCCAGCACCCAGACGGGAGCATCCTGCTCACCCTTCACCCAGCCCCGCTCCTCCGTCAGGAGGCTGTGTCCGGGAAGCTCTTCGGCCAGCCGCCTGACCACCAGCGCCTCGACGGCGTGATCGGCTTCGGTGACGATGTCCCCCCGGCTGGTCTTCTCTGTCCACTCGCGGACGCGGCCGAAATACTGAAGCGTGAGAGCGCCCGCCTCGCGGCAGACGTCGTGAAGAAACGCGGCCTCCCGGCCAGTCAGTCCCGGTCTCAAGAACTCCTCCCCGTGGTCCGGGCGCAGCCATCACGAAGGGGCGCGCCCGCGCACACTATAGCCCGAACCCGTCCGTCCGGGCACCCCCGGGGGCAGTGGACCGGCCTCGCGCGCTACGCCGCCGGAGGAAGCGACCTGAGAGAGCGTCCCTCCAGACCGGACTCCAGCCTGCCGAGCGCAAGGTCGTACAGCGAACGCCAGCCGGAGGCCTCCTCCGGGAATGTTGCGCCCGCCGTCGCCGGAGCGACCCGCGCGCGGCAGCCGGTCGAAAACTCGCGCAGCAGGGGCCTCAGCGCATCATGAAGGCGGGTCTCCAGCCGCTGCAACGCCTCGGGACCCGCGAACGGCAGCGCCGCGAGGAGCCCGTCGGCCCCCAGGTCCACCACGACGTCGGTCTCCCGCAGAGAGCGGCAGACGGAGCGAAGCGCCGGCCGGTTCCACTCTCCCAGGAGGGCCGCGCCGATGACGGGGCTGTCTCCCTGGCTGAACGCGAGCGCCGGACGCATCAACAGGATGGAGAACGGGTAATCCCCCCGGCGCGCCCTGCTGACCTCACGGGCGAGCAGGCCGGCGACCCTGTTCGCGACCGGCTCGGGAAGCACGGGAAAAGGCGGCTCCAGGGCGGCGGCCGCGGCGAAGAAAGCCGCGAGGTCGCGCTCCGCCACCGGACGCTCGAGGACCGGGACGGAGCTCTCCACCGCCAGGTGAGGCGGACGCTCCTTCCTGCCCGTGACGGCCGCCAGAGGCACGCACGCCCACCGCTCCGATGCCGTCAGCCAGTTCACCAGCCGGCACCCGGCCATGGCGGGGAGGTCCAGCGACACCACGAACGCATCCACGCGTGCGACGCACAGGTCCGAGACGGAATCCGGCGGGAAGGGGAGAAAGAACAGCTCGTCCGGGCAGGCGAAGGCCTCCGCCTCCCAGCCGCAGGACTGCGCGGCCGAGATAGCCGTCTGGCGGGCGGCGGGACAATCGTCCACAATGACCGCGACTGGCGCGGGACGGTGCTGTCGGGACATGATGACCGGACTCCCTCCCGCATGTTCGGAGAGAGCAAGCCCGGACTTTACCGCACCGCCTGCCCGATGACAGCCCGCCTTCCTTCACAATCCCCGACGCCGCCGCAGACCCCGCCCCCACCCCCGGTGCCGGAGCGGGAGGCGCGGCTGCTGGGAGGGGCGTTCTTCGCGCAGTACGCGGCGGTGGGGCTGATGATGATGCTGCCCCTGGTGCTGAGCGGCCGGGGACTGGCGGACCATCAGATCGGACTCCTGGCGGCCATCTTCGCCGCCTCCGGCGCCCTGACACAGGTGTGGCTGGGAAGCCTCTCCGACAGGCTCGGCAGGCGTCGGCCGTTCGTGGCGGCGCCGGGCGTCCTGCTCGCCGTCCTTTACGCGATGCTGGGGAAGGCCACATCCTTCCAGGCGGTGGCCATCATCTACGCGCTCGCCGGAGCGGCGTTCCACTCGGCGGTCATGGCGGTCACGGCGATGATTGCGGACTGGTCCGCGGCGTCGGGGAGGACTCCGTCGTCGTTCGCGCGCATCCGCCTCTGGGGGTCGGCAGGGTTTGTGGCATCGCTCGCGCTATTCTCGCCCTGGCTGACGAGCGACGCTCTGGTCATCGGGGGCACGTCGCTTCTGTTCCTGGCCACCGGCATCATCGGCGCGGCGGCTCGCGAGCCGGGCGCATCGGCCCGCACGGCTCCGTCACTGGACGGCGGGGCTCGCCGGCTGTTCCGGGACCGCACCCTGGTCGTCTTCCTGCTGACGTACCTCCTCTTCAAGATAGCGGAGAGCGGGGCGATGGCGTTCTTCGCGCTCCGCATCCAGGAGCTGGGCGGGGGAAGGCAGCTGGCGGCGTGGGCGCTGGTGCTGAACGCCGTCTGTGAGATGCCCCTGATGCTGGCCGCCGGACCGCTGAGCGAGCGCGCCGGGCCGGGGGCCGCTGTCCTGACCGCGCTCGCCGTCCAGCCGTTCCGCCTGCTGGCGTACGGAGTGATGCCGTCCGTGGCCTGGGTCTGGCCTGTGCAGGTGTTCCACGGGTTCACGTACGCTTTCATGCTGGTCGGGGCGGTGACCTTCGTGGACCGGCGGGCGCCGGAGGACCTCCGCGCCACCGCTCAGGGGATGCTGGGAATGGCCACTGCGGCCGGAATGGCGGCAGGGCCGCTGGCTGGCTCGCTGCTCGCGCGCAGGATGCCCCTCGGCCCTCTCTATCTCTTCTTCGCGGGCGTCTCGGCACTGGCTTTCCTGCTTTTCGCGGCGGCGGCGCGCGGGCAGGGAGGCATCATGCGGCCGAAGAAGTCAGAACCCGGCTAGAAAACGGGGCCGGACGGAGGCATCCCCTATGCAACGGCTCATCGCTCTGGGAGCCGCGGGCATCGTGCTGGCGGCGGCGCAGGGTCCGGGAGCAGCTCAGGAGAGTGGCACATTGGACAGCGGAAACGCACCGGCGGTCATCCGCACCCTCGACACGCACCATCCCTTCCATCCTCCCGCCACACTGAAGGAGTGGGAGGCGCGCTCGGAACATCTCCGGCGCCAGATCCTGTTCAGCGCGGGACTGTGGCCGATGCCGGAGCGCACTCCGCTGGAGCCGCTCCGGACCGGCATCGAGGAGATCGAGGGCTGCATCATCGAGAAGGTGGCCATCCGGACCCTTCCGGGCTTCTATCTCTGCGGCAACCTGTACCGCCCGGCCAGCGGAACGGGACCGTTCCCGGCCGTGGCCAACCCGCACGGCCACACGCGCGAGGGACGGCTGGCGATGATGCCGGACGTGGAGAAGGCAGACCCGGATGCTCCGACGCCGGCCCCGGGGCGCAACAACCTTGTGGCCATCGGCGTGAACCTGGCCCGGCAGGGCTTCGTGGTGTTCGCGTACGACATGGTGGGCTACAACGACACGGACCAGTTCCCGGACCACAGGAAGATCTTTGCGGACCTGCGGCCGTGGCTGTGGGGCGCGAGTCTGATGGGACTGCAGCTGTGGAACAGCATCCGGGCGGTAGACTTCCTGGAAAGCCTGCCTTATGTGGACCGCTCGCGCATCGGCGCGACCGGCGGGTCGGGCGGAGGAAGCCAGACGTTCCTGCTGACCGCCGTGGACCGGCGCATCGGCGCGGCGGCTCCGGTGAACATGGTGAGTCATTACATGCAGGGAGGCTGCCTGTGCGAGAACGGTCCCAGGCTGAGTCTTGGAACTGACAATGCGGAGATTGCGGCGATGGCCGCCCCGCGTCCCCTCCTGCTGGTTGCGGCGACCGGCGACTGGACGCGCGAGAACCCCCGGGAGGAGTGGCCCGCCATCAGAAAGGTGTACGAACTGTACGGCGCGGGCGACCGCACAGCGGTGGAGCAGTTCAACTACCAGCACAACTTCAACCGCGAAAGCCGGGAGGCCGTCTACCGCTGGTTTGCCCGGTGGCTGAATCCCCGCCCGAACGCTTCCACAGAGGAGACGCCGTTCGAACTGCAGCCGGACCGCCTGCGGGTCTGGAGCGCGGAGCAGCCGAGACCGTCGGACGCCGTGAGCGAAGAGGAGCTGCTGGAATATCTCACCGCCCGCAGCGACGAGCAGCTCCGGCGGCGCCTGCCCGCCGACTCTGCCGGACTGCGCAGATTCCGTGAGGTGTACGGTGCGGCTCTGGAGTTGTCGCTGGGACTGGAGAAGCCGAGGGAGACTCAGCTTCCGGCTCTGGAAGGGCCGAAGGAGGGAGAGGTCGTGCTGGTGGTCTGCGGGCCGGGGGACCGCTATGCCGGCGAGCTGCGTTCAGCATTGCACAGGTCCGGGGCTGCAACTTTTACATTGGATGTGGCACCCGATGCGGCAACGGCCGAGGACCTCTGGAAGGATTTCTTCACCTGCTACAACCGCACTCCGGCGGGCGAAGCCGTGCAGCAGGTGATGGACGCGGCTGCCGCTGCCCGCGCGGCGGGCATCCGGCTGCGGAAGATTGCCGGAACGGGGCAGGCGGGAGCAGTGGCGCTCCTGGCGGCCGCGCTGGACGGAGGGTTCGAGACGATCGCCGTGGACCTGGACAGCGCTCCATGGGAGCGGGACGAAGCCTTCATCCCCGGCTTCTATGCTCCCGGGCTTCGCCGGGCCGGCGACCTGCGCTCGGCGGCAGTCCTCTGCCGGGGACGGCTGATGCTGCACAATGCCGGCGGGACGTCCGCCTTCCAGGAAGCGCTTGCGGCCCGGGCGGCCATCGGAGCAGAGACGCTCTACCGGAAGGCCCGGATGACCGCGGCGGAACTGGCTCGGGAGCTGGCCGGCCGGCGATGAGCCGCTTCCGGGCCCATCAGTGGTCCATCGGGTTCCATTCGACGGGACCGCGCGGCGGCACGGCGCCCCTTATCCTCAGCACGTGACGGCCCGGGCGGGAAGAGACCGCCTCGTAAAACCCGTCCCCGAGGCCGGAGACCGACCAAGCGTCTCCCGCCTTCAATCCCGGGTCCGGCGCGTCCGCGGTCCAGAAGACGACCCGGAAGGGCACGGACGCCGCGCCTGCGAGCGCCTCCGGGCACTGAAGGACGACCTCCAGCTCCCTTCCCTGACGCTCGATCTTCTCCACATAGCAGATGCCGCTGTCCAGCACGCGCGCCCCGCGGCGCGGGAACACCAGCACCAGCCCCTGCCGGTCCGTAAAGCCGCTCACAGGAGTCCGGTCCGACAGGTGGAACGCAGCAAAGCGGTCGGGGATGCGAAGCAGCCCGCCATCCTCGACGCAGTGGAGTCCTTCACGGCGGGCCACGGTCTCCGACGTCACGAGGGCGACCTCCGGCCGCTCCCCGGGCAGGGCCTGCCCGCCTCCGGCCGCCAGCAGGTGAAGGGAGTTCCGCCACCTTGCGAGCTCAGAGGCCATCCCTTCCATCCCGCTCACCGGGTCGTCGAAGACGGCCGCTGCCGCGCCGCCCTGCAGGGCGCGGGCCCAGAACATCCCGAACGCGGCAGGGGACGCCGTGTCCAGACTACCGGTGGGATGCGTGTCCAGCAGGACAGGCCGCCGGCCGTCCCCGGAGGCCCATCGCAGAGCGGCCGACAGGGCCTCTCCGTCAAAAGACGGGCCTGAGGGGCCGGTCAGGACGTCGCGCAGAGCCCCTTCTCCGTCCAGCGGACGACATCCGCACCGGGCCTGCCACCAGTTGGCGGTCTCGATGAGAGAAGCGTGAGTGCCCGCCGCCTCCAGGAGCGGACGGTCTATCTCGACCAGGTCTCCTCGGGCGTCGCGCGATGCTCCCGGCGACACATCGAAGCGCAGCCGCACGCGCGAGCCGGCCCACTGAGACAGGTCCAGAGCGGCCTCGACGGTCTCGCCCCCGGGAGCAAGCTCGCGCTCCCACAGGACCTCGGGCTTCAGAGAGCCCGAAAGCCGCACCGACAGCCCGGCTCCGTCGCCTTCCCGTCCGGCGTTGCGGGCCGAGAACGTGAGGGTGACTCCCGGCGGCAGGGTGACGTCCCACTCCACGAAGGCTCTTCCCCCGGAGAGCGGCGGCGCGATGCGCAGCAGGTCGCCCCGGCGCTCGATGAGCAGACCGGCAGGCCGGCCGGAGGAGGGACCTTCAGAAGGGCGGACCGGCAGGAGCCGGACTGCCACCGCAGGGGCATAGGACGCTGTGAGGAGGGGAGGCAGCGCCCCTTCCGGCTGCCCGGCCACCGGGACCACCGGCTCGCCCGGCGCGTCCGGACACGCCTCCGAGCCCGGGCCGGCCGCCAGCCAGCCCAGACGATGCGTGCCCGGAAGCGGCTGAGCGCGCATTTCGGAGCCGCACTCGCCCACCCAGGGAACGCCCGCCTGTTCGCAGGTCAGGGCGGCGGGCGGACCGGAGACCACCACGAAGTCGACGGCCTCGCGCCACAGCGCCAGCCTGGCGCGGTCCTCGGATTCCAGCGTCCCCGGACGGAAGCGGACCGCCACCAGCGGGCGCAGGTGGTCCGGCGCGCCGAACACGTTCCGCGACGTCCGCCCCTCCAGCATCCGCTTCCCCGATGCGGAGACGGCTGCAGAGCGCGCAAGGTCCTCCAGCGTGGCCCCAGGCGCGCCGCAGACCGTCCCGGACAGGAGCAGGACCGGCAACACCATCAGGATGCTTCCGCGGGCGCTCATCCTTCCGAAGGCCCCTCCCGGAACCGCCGCACCACCGCCAGCAGGGAGCCGAGCCCGGCCAGAGCCGAACCCAGCCAGAGCAGACTGATGAGCGGCTTCGTCGAGACGGACAGGCTGACGGAGCCGCCCGCGACCGCTTCCTCCTGCGGGGGTTCCTCGCCCGCATCCGGGGCCTTGCCAAGAGGCGGAGCGTCTCCCCGCGCCGGCGCCACGTTGATCAGGGCCGTCGCCCGCAGGGCGCCCGTCCGGTCCTCTTCCATCGGCCCGTAGCGCTCGAACTGGATATCCAGCCCCCCGACCCTCTCCACCTGACCCTTCTCCAGCGTGAGGCGCCGCGGCTCCCCGCCTTTCGGCGTGACGGTGACATCGACGCTGCCGGCTTCCACGCTCATCCGCTCGAGCGTCACGGTCACCGAGCCGTCGGGAGCGCTCGCCGGCACCGGCTCCATCCCGCGGTCCCCCACGACCAGAGCCGGAGCCAGCTGCACCGAGCCCTCGAGCGGCCTGACGTCCGGAGACGGACGGCGGGCCGTCCCCGTGGCGGGCACCATCTGGTGGGGAGCAAAATAGACGTCCATCAGGGGACCCCTGTGGATGAACGGCTTGAAGGCGTATCCCTGGCCGCCGGGCATCGGCTTCCCGGTGATGACGACCGTCCTGGCCGGCTCCTTCCCCCTGCCGACCTGCAGCTGCGCGCTCAGGACTGCGTCCGGCGATGCGTCCACGGTGTCCAACTTTATGGTCCATCCCAGGACAGACGTGGACTCTCCTGGATGGAGCTGGACGGACTCCTCCGGATGCCCGAGATTGCTCCCCGCAATCCCCACGAACATCAGCCCGACGCCCGCGTGCGCCAGATAGGCTCCTGCAGCCAGCACTCCGGCGGTCGCCGATGCCCGCAGGAACCGCCAGCCGTTGACGGCAAGCGCGGCAGCCCCCAGGACCCCGAGCGACCACAGCGAGCCCCGCCCCGCTCCCAGTGTGAACAGCAGGACCAGCACGGCCGCGAAGGCCGCGACCGCAGCCAGACCACAGACCTTGCCCACCGCCCTCGCGGCGGCGTCCTTCGCGGCCCGCGGGGACCAGCTCATGAGCGGGCACAGGGCGATGAGCACCAGCAACGCGAACGCAAGCGGCGCGCCGGTCACGTTGTAGAACCGGGTCTGGACACCTGAAGGGCGTTCCGGGTCCAGCAGTCCCGTGATGAGGGGCGTGCTGGTGCCGAGCAGGACGAAGAAGGCAATGGCGGAGAGGACCCAGGATGTCAGGTAGTGGTTCATCTCCTTCCCGGACCCGTCCTCGACGATGGAGGGCGCGGGAATGCGGGAGAACCGCCAGATGAGCAGACCGATGAACACCGCGATGACGGCGCCGATCGCCCCCGCCAGCACGCCGGCCACGCCCAGGGCGCTGAAGCTGTGGACCGAGAAGTCGCCCAGCACCCCGCTGCGGGTCAGGAAGGTGGAATAGAGGATGAGCACGTAGGTCAGCAGGGCGTAGATGACGTTCGGACGCTGCGCCGTGCCCCTGAGACGCTGAAGGATGAGCCCGTGGAGCAGGACGGTGCCGGTCAGCCACGGCACCAGCGAAGAGTTCTCCACCGGGTCCCACCCCCAGTATCCGCCCCACCCCAGCGTCTCGTAGGCCCAGAGCCCTCCCAGGACCAGCCCGGCGCCCAGCGACAGCCACCCCAGCGAGGCCCACGGCAGCGACAGAGCCGCCCAGCGGTCGAACCGGCCCGTCACCAGGCCCGCGGCCGCGAATGCGGCGGGGACGCTGAACACCACGAACCCGACGAACAGCACCGGCGGATGGATGGCCATCCACGGGTCCTGAAGGATGGGGTTCAGACCCGCGCCGTCCGGCGGCGAGGCTCCCAGCGGCGCGAAGGGCGAGTTGATGAGGAGCATGGCCGAGAGGAGCCCCTGGAAAAGGCACCAGAACGCCATTGCGGCGGGCTCCAGGTCCTTTGCCGTCCGAGAGACGAAGATGCCCGTCCACGCCCCGACCAGCGCCCAGAACAGGAAGGACCCCTCAGGCCCGGCCCAGAAGGCGGAGAGCAGATAACCCGCCGGGAGGTCGCGGGAGGTGTATCCGTAGACGTAGGCCACATCGAACCGGTGGCCGAACAACAGGACCCACAGGACTCCCGAGGCCGCCGTGAAGCCGGCTACGGAGACCAGGTAGCCCAGCCGGGCGGCACGCAGAGAAGAGCTGCTGCCCGTCAGGACAGCTCGCAGATTCAGAGCAAGACTGAGGACGAGGGCGGCCGCCGCCAGCCAGAGAGAAAGGTCGCCTGGAGTCATTCCGTGTCCGCTTCCGGGCAGGCACATGGGAGAGCGCCGCAGCGGCGCTTCGGCCTGCCTGCCGGGAGTTTGGCACGCCGGCCGCCGGACGTCAAGCGCGCAGAGCGCCGGAGGCGCCCGCCGCTACTCCTCGGCGCGCGGCTCCAGCACCAGGCAGACCGAGTTGATGCAGTATCTCTTTCCGGTGGGCTCGGGACCGTCGTCGAACACGTGTCCCAGATGAGCCCCGCACCGCGCGCAGAGCACTTCCGTCCGCACCATCCCGTGGCTGAGGTCGGTGCGGTATTCGATGCGCCCTTCCGCTGCCGGGCGGAAGAAGCTGGGCCACCCGGAACCGGAATCGAACTTGGTGGCGGAGTCGAACAGGTCTATCCCGCAGCCGGCGCAGCGATAGATGCCGGGCGTCTTCTCATCCACGTAAGCCCCCGTGAACGGCGGCTCCGTCCCCTTGAGCCGCATGACACGGAACTGTTCGGGAGTCAGGCAGGCTTTCCACTCTTCTTCGGACTTGACGACCTTTTCCAAGGCGGACGCATCGGACATCAGCGGACCTCCTGAAGCTTCGGGGGCGCAGCAGCCTGCCTCCGGCGGCTTCGCCTCCGGTTGATGGGGAGGCGCAGTGGACGACCGGGCCGTCCAGAGGAAGACGGCGGCCGCGCCGGCGAGGATAAGGCTGGACGCCAGAGGCATTCTCATCTCACTCTCCTGCAAGCTCTGTCTGAGACAACGGCGCACGGGCGACGGGTGTTCCCGGGAGGTGGAAAGGCGGCGGCCGGAGAAGGGCAGGATGGCAGACCGGACCGGAAAGGAGCCGCAATGCAATGTCCGAGGGACGCAGGATCCGCAGACGAAGCTTCCTCAAAGGCGCCGCGGCGACGCTGGCGCTTCCCGTCATCGTCCGGGAGGGCGTCATCGCAAGGAACGGAAAGCCGGGCGCCAATGACCGCATCGTCATCGCCAACATCGGCGTGGGAGGGATGGGCCGCAACCACGTCCGGCCGGACTCGGCCGCGCTCTGCGACGTGGACGACAATCATCTGGCCGAAGCGGCCCGGCGCGTGACGGAAGGCACTCCGGCGCTCTACAAAGATTACAGGCGGCTGCTGGAGCGCAGGGACATCGACGCGGTCGTCATCGCCACGCCTGACCACTGGCACGCGCTGATGACCGTACACGCCTGTCAGGCGGGCAAGCACGTGCTGTGCGAGAAGCCGACGGCCAGGACCATCCTGGAGGGCCGCGCCATGGTCAATGCCGCCCGCCACTACCGGCGGGTGGTCCAGATCAACGCGCAGGGACGCTCGCATCCGAACGCCCGGCTCGCCTGCAACTTCGTGAGGAACGGGATGCTGGGCCGCGTGCGGCGGGTGGACGTCTGGCACCCCCCGAACTTCCGGCCCGACAGCTGGGGGGAGCCGCAGAGGGTCCCC
>FWWL01006788.1_pt1 | contig 16211 bp, 18 predicted proteins | sample 2228331 | NCBI WGS metagenome assembly FWWL01 (sample SAMEA103939775, study PRJEB20133) | metagenome
CCCCCACTGGAGGAGGAAGGTCCCCCCAATCCCAAAGAGGTTGACCAGGGTGGTGGCCCGGCCCACCCCGTGGGGGGGGACGAGGCTTCGGGCCTGGGTTAGGGTGAGGATATTCATCCCCCCCATAAGCCCCATGAGGAGGTAGCCGGGCCCCAAGGCCCCCAGGAGGGCCAGGCCCAGGCCCAGGCCAAACCCCACCCCTCCCGCCGGGAGGACCCGGCCTGTCCCGAACCGGTCGGCCAGGGGCCCAGCCAGGAGGTACCCCACCACCGCCCCCCCGCTATAGAGGAAGAGGAGGTTCCCCACGGCTATGGCCTCGAGGCCCCTGTGGTAGGCATAGGCCCCGGCCCAGAGGGTCTGTAAGGCCAGGAAGCTTCCTGAAAAGGCCAAGGAGAGGAAGGCTACCCGGAAGAGGTCTAAGGAGAGGATCCCCTTTAGCCCTCCGCTCCCTTCCCCCTTGGGCCAGGCCACCCCAGGTGGTGTGTTCCGCACCCCGAGGGCGATGAGCATGGCCACCAGGACCACGACCCCGCCCCCCCAGAGAAAAACCCCCCGCCAGCCTAGGGCCTCCTTGAGGAGGGCCAAGGGGGTGGCGGCCATGAGCCCCCCCGTGGCCCCGAGGCCCACCAACAGGGTGGAGACCGTGGCGTACCGCTTGGGAAACCAGAGGCTAAAGGCCTTCAAGGCCCCCATCAGGGCCCCGGCCATCCCCATCCCAATCAGGGCCCGGCCCAGCGCCAAAGCGGGGAAGCCTTGGGCCAGGCCAAAGAGGAGGCTGCCCAGGGCGGCCAAAAAGAAAAGCCCCGGGGTCACTAGCCTGGGACCGAACCGGTCTAGGAGGTTCCCTAAGGGAAGCTGGACCGCGGCAAAGGCCAGGTAAAAGAGGCTGGTCATGAGGCCAAGCTCCCTGGGTCCTAGACCCAGGTCCTGGCTTAGGTCCTGGGCTAGGACTGCGTTGGCCGAGCGGTAAAAGTAGGAGAGGAAATACCCCAGGGTGAAAAGGAGGAAAACCCTTAAGGCCACGGCCTACCTCCGGTTTAAGGCTACACCCAAAAGGATGAGGACCCCGCCCAAAACCCCCTCTGGGCTTAAGGGCTCCCCAGCCAAGGGCACGGCGAAGAGGGCCCCGGAGACCGGTTCCAGCATGGCGATGAGGGTGGCCTGCCGGGCTGGTACGGTCCGGGCCCCGAGCAGGAAAAGGCTAAAGGGTAGAATAGTCCCGAAGACCACCAGGTAAAGGATCCCGCCCCACTGCGTGGGGGTTAGGGCGGGGAGAAGGGGGAGGTGAAGAAGGAGAACCGGTAGGGCTAGAAGACTCCCCACCCCCGTGGCCACCCCGAGGCCCACAAGGGGCGGGGTCCTAAGCCCATGGGCGAAGAGGGCGTAAAGGGCGAAGGAAAGGGCGGCCATTAGGCCATACCCCACCCCTAGGGGGCCGCCTTTAAGCCCCGCGGGTCCCGCCACCAGGAGGTAGGCCCCCAAGAGGGCCACCCCCACCCCTAAAACCGCCCGGGCGGGAAGCCTCTCCCCCCTAAGGAGGGCCCAGAGGGTGAGGAGGGCCGGGGCCAGGTACTGGAGGAAGATCCCCGTGGCCACGCTGGTGGCGTGGATGGCCAGGTAGTAAAAGGCCTGGGCCCCGGCCAGGGCCACCCCCACCTTCAAAAGCCGACCCATCTCCCCCTTAGGGGGGTGGTGCAGGACCAGGGGCAGGAGGAGGAGGAAACTTAGGAGAAACCGCAAGGGGATGAGGAGGCCCGGGGGGATGTCCTGCATCGCCCGGCCGGCCACCGCCCCGCCCAGACCCCAGAGGAGGGCGGCCAAAAGGATGGGGATCACCGCCTACCCCCCACCACCGCAAGCCCTGCCCCCAGGAGGACCAGGCCTCCCCCCAGGAGGACCCTAGGCCCCGGGGCTTCTTCCAGGAGGAGGAAGGCGAGGAAGCTCGCCCCCACCGGCTCCAGGAGGATGACTAGGCTTACCAAGACCGGAGGGATGTACCGGGTGGCCCAGTTGAAGCTGGTGTGCCCCACAAGCTGGGGGCCTAGGGCCATGAGGAGGAGGTAGAGGTACACGGGCCAAGGGTGTCCCAGGTACCCGCCGCCAAAGAGCCAGGGCAAGGGGAAAAGGAGGAGGGCGGCCATGGTGTAGGCCAGCCGGATATGCCCGAGGAGGGGGAGCCCCCGCCTTTGGGCCTCCCGGCCCAGGAGGAAGTAAATGGCCACGGCCACCCCGCCCAGGAGGGCCAGGGGATTCCCCAAGGCGGGGTTAGCCCCAGGGGTATCCCCTCCTCCCGCGAGCAAAACCCCTCCGAGGAAGGCCACCCCCACCCCTAGGAGGGTGGGGCCTGTGGGAGCCTCCTTAAGGAAGGCCCAGGCCAGGAGGGTGATCCACAAGGGGTGGGTGTTGACCAGAACCGTGCTGGCGGCCACGGAGGTGTAGCTTAGGGAGCTAATCCAGAAGGCGAAGTGGAGGGCTAGGAAGATCCCAGCTAAGAGGCTCAAGGGGAGGGCCTGGAGTGGGGGAAAGCCCTTCCAGCCGGGCAGGAGCAGGAGGGCGGCCAGGCCCATCCGGCCTGCACTTAGAAAAAGGCTGAACTCAGGACCTCCCTCCGGCACCTGGTTTAGGGCCAGCCGGACTAGGATGCTTCCAAAGCTGATGGCCAAAACCCCCGCGGCGAGGACCAGGAAGACCTTAAGCCCAGAAGGGCGCATGGGCCTATTCTTCCCCTGGGTAGGACGGATGTCCAGGCCCTGGGTGGTATACTGCCTCCGGGTAAGGGAGGTGAGGATGGTCACGATCGCAGTCCCTAAGGAACGGGCCCCAGGGGAACGCCGGGTGGCCCTGGTGCCCGAGGTGGTGGCCCGCCTGGTCAAGGGGGGAGCCCGGATCCGGGTGGAGCGAAGCGCAGGGGAAGGGGCGTATTACCCCGATGCCCTCTATGAGGCCGCCGGGGCCGAGGTGGTGGAGGAAGGGCGGCTTCTAGAGGGGGCCCAGATTCTCTTCACGGTTCAGGTCCCTTCGGGGGAGCTCTTGGACCGCCTCGAGGCTGGCACCCTGGTGGTGGGCTTTGTCCAAGCCCACAAGGACCCAGACCGGGTCCGGGCCCTAAGCCAAAGGAAGGCCACGGTCCTCGCCATGGAGCTCATCCCCCGGATTACCCGGGCCCAGGCCATGGACGCCCTCTCCAGCCAGGCCACGGTGGCGGGGTATCTGGCCGCCCTCCACGCCGCAAGGCTTTCCCCAAGGTTTTTCCCCATGCTCACCACCGCCGCCGGGACCATCCGGCCGGCCAAGGTCTTGGTCATGGGGGTGGGGGTGGCGGGGCTTATGGCCATCGCCACGGCCAAGCGCCTGGGGGCTCAGGTCTTCGCCTACGATGTGCGCAAGGCTGCCCTGGAGCAGGCCCTTTCCCTGGGAGCTAAGCCTATTGAGCTCCCCATCAGTGCTGAGGGGGAAGGGGGGTACGCCCGGGAGCTCACCGAGGAGGAAAAGCGCATCCAGCACGAGGCCCTGCGGGAGCATGTGGCGGGGATGGACGCCATCATCACCACGGCCCAGGTCCCGGGCCGCCGGGCCCCAACCCTCCTCACGGAGGACATGATGGAAAGGCTGAAGCCGGGCACCGTGGTGGTAGACCTGGCCGCGGAGAGTGGGGGGAACTGCGTCCTCACCCGGCCTGGGGAGGTGGTGGAGGTGAGGGGGGTGCGGGTCTATGGGCCTCTGAACCTACCCAGCGAGCTTTCTGTCCACGCCTCGGAGATGTACGCCAAGAACCTCCTTAATCTCTCCAGCCTCCTTGTGGAAAAGGGTGAGTTCGCGCCCAAGTGGGAGGACGAGATCCTTAAGGCTGCCCTTCTCATGAAGGAAGGGGAGATTCTGCACGGGCCCACCCGGGCCCTCTTGGGAGGTGCGTGATGGAAGCGCTGGAGTTTGGCTTTTGGGCTTCCCTCTATATCTTTATCCTTACGGCCTTCCTAGGGTATGAGCTCATCACCCGGGTCCCCGTAATCCTCCACACCCCCCTGATGTCCGGTTCTAACTTCATCCACGGGGTAGTGGTGGTGGGGGCCATGGTGGTCCTGGGGCATGCGGATACGGCCTTGGAAAAGGTCATCGGCTTCCTGGGGGTCATCCTGGGGGCGGCCAACGCCGCCGGGGGGTACGCGGTGACCGTGCGCATGCTGGAGATGTTCCAGAAACCTGGGGGGAAGCGGGGGTGAGGTATGGACCTAATCCAGTTGGCCTATTTTGCGGTAGCCGTGCTCTTTATCGTGGGCCTCAAGATGATGGCCCACCCCACCACGGCCAAGACGGGGATCGTCTGGGCAGGGGCAGGGATGGTCCTGGCCGTCCTCGCCACCTTCTTTTGGCCAGGGATGGGGAATTTTGGCCTCATCCTGGTGGCCCTCATCGTAGGTACGGTGGTGGCCTGGTGGGCCGCGGTCCGGGTGGCCATGACGGATATGCCCCAGATGGTGGCCATCTACAACGGCATGGGGGGTGGGGCGGCGGCCACCATCGCCGCGGTGGAGCTCTTGAAGGGGGCCTTCGATACCTGGGGGCTTATGTTCCTGGCCATCCTGGGGGGGCTGATTGGGAGCGTGGCCTTTACCGGGAGCCTCATCGCCTTCGCCAAGCTCCAGGGGATTATGGGAAGCCGGCCCCTCCTCTTCCCCGGGCAGAAGCCTTTGAACGCCCTGGTCCTTCTCCTTACCTTCGCCCTAGGCCTTTCCCTCCTCTGGAACGACGCCACGCCTTCCATTCTCCTTTTCTTCCTCCTGGCCCTGGCCTTTGGGGTTCTCATGACCCTGCCCATTGGGGGTGGGGATATGCCCGTGGCCATCTCCTTCTATAACGCCTTCACCGGGATGGCGGTGGGGTTTGAGGGGTTTGCCGTGGGCAACCCCGCCCTGATGGTGGCCGGGACCCTGGTGGGGGCGGCGGGCACCCTGCTTACCGTCCTCATGGCCCGGGCCATGAACCGCACGGTCTGGAGCGTCCTCATGGGTGGGTTTGGGGTGGAGCAGGCCGGAGGGGAGATCCAGGGAAGCCTCAAGCCCATTGACGTGGAAGACGCGGCGGTGATGCTGGCTTACGCCAACAAGGTGGTCTTCGTACCGGGGTACGGGATGGCCCTTTCCCAGGCCCAGCATAAGGTCAAAGAGCTGGCCGACCTCCTCGAGGCCCGGGGGGTACAGGTCCAGTTCGCCATCCACCCCGTGGCCGGCCGGATGCCTGGGCATATGAACGTCCTCCTGGCCGAGGCGGGGGTGGAGTACGAGAAACTTAAGGACTTGGAGGAGATCAACCCCGAGTTCCCCACGGTGGATGTGGCCGTGGTCATTGGGGCCAACGACGTGGTGAACCCCGCGGCCCGCCGCCCGGGTAGCCCCCTTTATGGGATGCCCATCCTAGACGTGGACAAGGCCAGGAACGTCATCGTCATCAAGCGGGGGCAGGGCAAGGGTTTTGCCGGGGTGGAGAATGAGCTCTTCTACGCGGACAACACCCGGATGCTCTACGGGGACGCCCAAAGCGTCCTGGCCCAGCTCGTCCAGGCCCTGAAGAAGCTTTAGGCCTTTCCCCCTGGGGCTTGACGGGCCCCAGGGGGGTTGGTATATTGGGTCTTGCGGTCGGTCCGCGGTAGCTCAGCAGGTAGAGCGGCCGGCTGTTAACCGGTTGGTCGCAGGTTCGAATCCTGCCCGCGGAGCCAGATGGGGGGCCAAGGGCCCCCCTGGGTCTTTTATGGGGACCCCTTTTGGAGTATAATTTCCCCTCGTGGCCTGCCGGGCCATCTCGGAGGTGAAGCTTTGCGGAAGTACGAGATCAACGTCCTCTTAAGCCCCAACCTGGACCCGAACCAGCTGAACCTGGAGAAGGAGATCATCGCCCGGGCCCTCGAGGCCCACGGGGCCCAGGTGGAGCAGGTGGAGGAGCTGGGGATGCGCCGTCTGGCCTACCCCATCGCCAAGGAGCGCCAGGCCTACTTTTTGGTCTATCGGGTGAACGTCCCCGAGGATAAGGCCAACGCCCTAGCCCAGGAGCTCCGCCTGCGGGACAACGTCCACCGGGTGATGCTGGTCCGGGCGGCCGAGCCCTATCTGGCCAAGGGGTAAGGCATGGCCCGGGGCCTGAACCGCGTCTACCTCATCGGGACCCTCACGGATACCCCGGAGATGCGCTACACCCCGGGGGGCTTAGCCATCCTGGAGATCACCCTGGCTGGACAGGATACCCTCCTGGACGAGACGGGGGCGAGCCGGGAGATTCCCTGGTACCACCGGGTCCGGCTTCTGGGCCGGCAGGCCGAGCTCTGGGGGGATTACCTCAAGGGGGGTCAGGTGGTCCTGGTGGAGGGCCGGCTGGAGTACCGCCAGTGGGACAAAAACGGGGAGCGCCAGAGCCGTCTGGAGATCCGGGCGGATTTCCTGGACCTGCTGGATCCCCGGGAAAGGGAGTTCCAGGAGGACGGGCGGGGCCAGCCCCGGCTCAAGCATGCCCTTAACCAGGCCTACCTGATGGGCAACCTCACCCGGGACCCCGAGCTCCGCTACACCCCCCAGGGGGTGGCCGTGGTCCGTCTGGGCCTGGCGGTGAACGAAAAGCGCCGTGGCCAGACGGGGGGGCCGATGGAGGAGAAGACGCATTTCCTCGAGGTTCAGGCCTGGCGGGCCCTGGCCGAATGGGCCGCGGAGCTCAAAAAAGGGGACGGGCTTTTCGTCATCGGTCGGTTGGTCAACGACTCCTGGACAAGCTCCACCGGGGAGCGCCGCTCCCAGCTTAGGGTAGAGGCGCAGCGGTTGGAGCGCCCCACCCGTGGGCCCGTTCAAGCCGGCGGAGGCGGGCCCCAGAAAGCCCAAACGGGTGGGGTGGATATCGATGAAGGTCTAGAAGACTTCCCGCCGGAGGAGGATTTACCATTTTGAGCAAGGAAGCTAAGACCAAACAAGCGCGCCCTGTGCGCAAGAAGGCCAAGGTTGTCAAGTCTAGCCTTGGGGAGTTTGACCTTAGGGACTACCGGAACGCGGAGGTCCTGAAGCGGTTCCTCTCGGAGACGGGGAAGATCCTGCCCCGCCGCCGCACGGGCCTTTCCGCTAAGGAGCAGAGGATCCTGGCCAAGAGCATCAAAAGGGCCCGGATCCTTGGGCTTCTCCCCTTCACGGAGAAGCTGGTCCGGAAGTAGGAGGTGGCGGTGAAGGTCATCCTGCTGGAACCCGTGGAGAACCTGGGGGATGTGGGCCAGGTGGTCCAGGTCCGCCCGGGGTACGCCCGGAACTACCTCCTGCCCCGGGGCCTGGCCGTTTTGGCCACGGAAGGGAATCTCAAGGCCCTCGAGGCCAAGATCCGCGCCCAGGCCAAGCGCTTAGCCGAGCGCAAGGCCGAGGCGGAAAGGCTTAAGGAGCTCCTCGAGGCCTTAACCCTCACCATCCCGGTCCGGGCGGGGGAGAGCAAAATCTATGGCTCCGTCACCGCCAAGGACATCGCCGAGGCCTTAGAGAGGCAGCACGGCATCGCCATTGACCCCAAGCGCCTGGACCTCAAACGGCCCATCAAGGAGCTCGGGGAGTACACCCTCACCTACAAGCCCCACCCCGAGGTCTCCATCGCCCTCAAGGTCAGCGTGGTGGCCCAGGAGTAAGGCCCTTGGTCCCGGCAGGCCCATAGGCCCCCTTGGGGGGCCTATTTTTTGCCCCTAGCGCATGATTTCCACAAGCGCTAAGGCGGCGGGGTTAGTCAGCCCTTTGGGATAGATGAGCCAGAAGTAGCGCCTCACCTCCCCCACAGGGGGGGCAAACCTGAGGGCCTTGAGGTTACCCACCTTGAGGTTCGGCTGGACCACCACCCGGCTTACAATCCCCACCCCAGTCCCAGAGAGGACCAGGCGCTTGGTCACCTCGTTGTTGTCCGTGTAAAAGGTGGGCTGGACCCCCACACCGGCTTGCGCCAAAGCCCTTTCTAGGACCCGCCAGGTCATGGACCCCGGTTTGCGCACGACAAGGGTCTCCTCCTTTAGCCACCCTGGGGGGATGGCCTCGTGACGAGCCCAGGGGTGGTCTGGGGGTACGATGATGACTAGCTCGTCTTCGTAAAAGAGGCTCCGCTCGTACCCTTCCCAGCTTTCCACCCCCTCTAAGATGGCGAGTTCCAACTCCCCCGCCCTCAGGCGTTCGGCCAGGCGCTCTGAGCTGCCGCTTTCCACGTGGAAACGGACCCCAGGATGGGCCTGGTGGAAGGCCCTGAGGTAGGTGGGAAGGACATAGGTGGCCATGGTGGTGGAGGCCCCAAGGGTGACCTCCCCTTGGTCCAACCGGCCTAGGGCCTGGGCCACCTGCTGGAAGCCTTCCAGGGCTTGGACCACCCTGCGGGCCTCAGGGAGAAGGGCTTTGCCCATCTGCGAGAGGACAAGGTTCCGGCCCCGCCGCTCAAACAGGGGGTAGCCTACCGTCTCTTCCAACCCCCTAAGGTGCTGGCTTACAGCGGGTTGGGAGATCCCTAGGGCCAGGGCGGCCCGTCCCACCCCGCCTTCCTCCACCACGGTGAGGAAGACCTTTAAGGCCAAAGGGTTTGGCCAGCGGTGGGCTTTTGATATGAGCATATGCTTATGCTAAAACAACAAGCCTGCGATTGCAATTATGCCTGCCCTCCCTTACGGTGGAGGCATGGCGATGCCCCCCACGCGCAACCTAGGCCTGGACCTCATGCGGGCTACGGAGGCGGCGGCCTTGGCCTCGGCCCGGCATGTGGGCCGGGGGGACAAGGAGGCCGGGGACCGGGCGGCTGTGGAGGCCATGCGCCTTATCCTTTCCAGTCTGGATTTCCGTGGCCGGGTGGTCATTGGGGAGGGGGAGAAGGACCAAGCCCCCATGCTTTACAACGGCGAGGTCTTGGGCCAAGGGGAAGGAGAGCCCTGGGATCTGGCTGTGGACCCCGTAGAGGGCACAAGGCTCTTGGCCTTGGGCCGGTACGGAGCGATCAGCGTAATCGCCGCGGCGCCCCCAGGGAGCCTTCTGGATCCAGGGCCGGCCTTCTACGCCGCCAAGCTGGTGGTGGGGCCCAGGGCCAAGGAGGCCATAGACCTTAGGGCTTCGGTGGCGGACAACCTTAAGGAAGTAGCCCAGGCTTTGGGCAAATCCCTGCGGGAGCTCACGGTTTTTGTCCTGGATAAGCCCCGGCATGCGGGGCTCATTGATGAGATCCGTTGGGCCGGTGCCCGGATCACCCTCCAAACGGATGGGGATGTGGCTGGGGCCCTGGCCGCCCTTCTTCCGGATACGGGGGTGGACCTCCTTATGGGTACCGGGGGGACGCCCGAAGGGGTTATCGCCGCCGTGGCCGTCCGGGCCCTGGGGGGTGGGATGCAGATGCGCCTAGACCCGCAGAGCGAAAAGGAAAGGCAGAACCTCCTCGAGGCCGGCTTTGACCTGGACCGGGTCTATACCCTTGAGGAAATCTGTGCCTCCGACGACACCCATTTTGCCGCTACCGGCATCACGGACGGCCCCTTCCTAAAGGGGGTGCGGTACCAGGACCAGGGGGCCTGGACCGAGAGCCTTGTGGTCCGGGGGAAAACGGGGACGATGCGCCTGATCTCGGCCTGGCACACCTTGGGGAAGCTTCGGGGCCTAAGCCCCGTGGCCTATTAGGAGGTGAGGGATGGAGGACAAAAGGCAGTTCTACAAAAAGGGCGGGGTGGTGGAGTACAAGCGGATGGGCTACTGGAACCCCGACTATGAGCCCAAGGATACAGATGTCCTGGCCCTTTTCCGCGTCACCCCCCAGCCCGGCGTGGAGCCAGAGGAGGCGGCCGCTGCGGTGGCTGGGGAGTCCTCCACCGCCACCTGGACCGTGGTCTGGACGGACCGGCTTACGGACCTGGACCGGTACCAGGCCAAGGCCTACCGGGTGGAGCCCGTTCCTGGAAACCCCGGCCAGTATTTCGCCTGGATCGCCTACGACCTGGCCCTGTTTGAGGAAGGGTCCATCGCCAACATGACCTCCTCCATTATCGGCAACGTCTTCGGGTTTAAGGCCTTAAAGGCCCTCCGCTTAGAGGACCTAAGGATCCCTGTGGCCTACCTCAAAACCTTTAAGGGGGCTCCTCACGGCATCCCCGTGGAGCGGGACATGTTGGGCAAATGGGGCCGGCCTCTTTTAGGGGCTACGGTGAAGCCCAAGCTGGGCCTTTCGGGCCGGAACTACGGGCGGGTGATCTACGAGGCCTTGGCGGGAGGCTTGGATTTCACCAAGGACGACGAGAACATCAACTCCCAGCCCTTTATGCGCTGGCGGGACCGGTTCCTTTACTCCCAGGAAGCGGTGATGAAGGCCGAGGAGGCCACTGGGGAGCGGAAGGGGCATTACCTCAACGTCACCGCCGCCGACATGGAGCAGGTCTACGAGCGGGCCGAGTTCGCCAAGGAGATAGGGGCTATCATCATCATGGCCGACCTGACCATGGGGTATACGGCCCTGCAGAGCCTTTCCAACTGGTGCCATAAGAATGGGATGCTTCTCCACATGCATCGGGCCAGCCACGCCACCTTTACCCGGCAGAAGAGCCATGGGGTGAGCTTCCGGGTCCTGGCCAAGTGGCTCCGGATGCTGGGGGTGGACCACCTGCATGCGGGCACCGTTGTGGGGAAGCTAGAGGGGGACCCCAACCTGGTCCGAGGGTATTACGACATCCTGCGGGAACAGTACGTCCGGGCCGACCCCCTCAAGGGCATTTTCTTTGACCAGGATTGGGCCTATTTGCCCGCGGTGATGCCCGTGGCCAGCGGGGGGATTCATGCGGGGCAGATGCACCTTCTCTTGCACCTTTTTGGGGACGATGTGGTTCTCCAGTTCGGTGGGGGTACGATCGGCCACCCCATGGGCATCCAGGCCGGGGCCACGGCCAACCGAGTGGCCCTCGAGGCCATGGTCAAGGCCCGCAACGAGGGCCGGGACATCCTGGCCGAGGGGCCGGAGATCCTAAAGGCGGCGGCCAAGCATAGCCCCGCTTTGGCCATGGCCTTGGACACCTGGGGAAGCGTGACCTTTGACTACGAGTCCACGGATACCCCTGATGTCCTGCCCACCCCAAGCTAGAGGAGGTTGAGGATGCGGATCACCCAAGGGACCTTTTCCTACCTGCCGGATCTGACGGACGCGGAGATCGAGGCCCAGGTGGCCTACATCATCCGGAACGGCTGGGCCGTATCCGTTGAGTATACGGACGACCCCAGCCCTTACAACATCTATTGGAACATGTGGGGCCTGCCCATGTTTGACCTCGAGGATCCCGCCCCCGCCATGTACGAGTTCCGCAAGTGCCGGGAGGCCTTCCCCAACGCCTACATCCGGATCAATGGCTTTGACCCCTCCCCCATGTGGCAGGCCCAGCGGGCGAGCTTCATCGCCCACCGGCCTAAGGAGGAGCCCGGCTTCCGCCTGAACCGCCAACTCTACTCCGATGGCCGCCGTCTCCGCTACACCCTAGAGGCCTACGCCACCATGAAACCCCCGGGCCGCCGGTACCAGGAGTAGACCATGTTCGCCCAAGGCCCTTCCCATGAGATCCTCCTGGCTCCCGACCCTGGGGTGGAGGAGGTGCTGAGGGAGCTGGAGGAGGAACTGGTCGGCCTGGCGCCGGTGAAGCGCCGGGTGCGGGAGATGGCGGCCTATTTGGTGGTAGAAAAGCTCCGCCACAGCCTGGGCCTTACCGCCGACCGCCCCACTTTGCACATGGCCTTCCTGGGCCCACCCGGCACTGGCAAAACCACCGTGGCCTTGCGCATGGCCAGCCTGCTCCACCGCCTGGGGTACATCCGCCGGGACCACCTGGTGGTGGCGAGCCGGGACGACCTGGTAGGGCAGTACGTAGGGCACACCGCCCCCAAGACCAAGGAGGTCCTCAAGCGGGCGATGGGGGGGGTTCTTTTCATCGATGAGGCCTACAGCCTCTACCGGCCGGAAAACGAAAGGGATTACGGCCAAGAGGCCATAGAAATCCTCCTTCAGGCCATGGAGGACCACCGGGAAGACCTGGTGGTCATCCTTGCTGGGTACCGTGACCGGATGGAACGGTTTTTTAGCTCTAACCCCGGGATGCGGTCCCGGATCGCCCACCACCTGGACTTCCCCCCTTACACCCTGGAGGAGCTTGTGGAGATCGCCCACAGGTTCCTCCAACGCCAGGGGTACCGGTTCAGCCCCGAAGCCGAAGGGGCTTTCCAGGAGTACCTCTTGCGCCGGATGGACCAACCCAATTTTGCCTATGCCCGGAGCGTGCGCAACGCCTTGGACCGGTTCAAGCTCCGCCAGGCCCATCGGCTCTACCAAAGGGGAGGGCGTCTTACCCGGGAGGACCTGATGACGATCGAGGCCGAGGACATCTACGCCAGCTCGGTCTTCAAGGAGGGGGAAAATGCCACATAGGCCCTTCATGTTGGGCATTGCGGGAGACTCGGGGGCTGGCAAGACCACGATCTCCAAGGGCATCGCCCGGCTTCTGGGGGAAGAGAGGACCACCCATATCTGCGTAGACGATTACCATAAGTACGATCGGAAGCAGCGGGCGGTTTTGGGGATTACCCCTTTGAATCCGGAGTGCAACTACATGGACATCATGGAGCAGCATGTCCGCCTGCTCGCCGAGGGGGAGCCTATCCTCAAACCCGTTTACAACCACTCCACCGGAACCTTTGATCCCCCGGTCTATGTCCCCGCCCCCCGGGCCGTGGAGGAGGGGGGAAGGCTCATCCCCCGGCTGGTCCTTTTGGAAGGCCTCCTAACCCTTTACACCCCTGCCTTGAGGAGCCGATACCACCTTATGGTCTACCTGAACCCGGAGGAGGAGCTTCGCCGGGAGTGGAAGATCCGCCGGGATGTGGCTAAGCGGGGGTACACCCCGGAGGAGGTGGTAGCGGACATCGAAAGGCGGATGCCGGATTCCCAGGCCTACATCTGGCCCCAAAAGGAGCATGCAGATATCGTGGTCCGGTTCTACCGTCCCCCCGGGTACGATCCAGACAACCCCAGCACCCTTAATGTCCGCATTGCGCTCAAGCACACCCTGCCCCGGTTGGACCTCTCCGAGGTCCTGCACTCGGCCTATGAGGACGAGGCCCTGATCCGCCTCGAGGCCCGTAAGGGGGCGGATGTGCTGGACATCACCGGCAACCTAACCCCCGAGCAGGCCCGGGCTTTTGAGCGGATCATCTGGGACCAGTTAGGCCCCCACGCCGAGCATTTTGACCCTAGCCTGGTGGGGACGTTTTGGGACCGGGCGGGGCAGAGCTACCCTTTGGCCCTAACCCAGCTCATCATCGCCTACTATCTGGTCAAGATGCGGGAATTGGCCTTAGAACGGGGCCGGCTCCAGGTGGGCTAAGCTAGAGGTATGCTCATCGCCCCCTCGATCCTTACCGCGGATTTCGCCCGCTTGGGAGAGGTCATCCGGGAGGCGGAGGAGGCTGGGGTGGACTGGATCCACCTGGACGTCATGGACGGGGTCTTCGTCCCCAACCTCACCTTTGGCCCCTTGGTGGTGGAGGCGGTCCGTCGTTCCACCCGGCTCCCTTTGGATGTCCACCTCATGATCCAGGCCCCGGAGCGGTACCTCAAGGATTTCGCCCAGGCTGGGGCTGACCGGATCACCGTCCATTTTGAGGCCACCCCTCACGCCCACCGGGCGGTGCAACAGATCAAGGAGCTCGGCCTCAAGGCCGGCCTGGCCATCAACCCCGCCACCCCTTTGGAGGCCTTTGAGCCCCTTTTGCCCGAGCTGGACCTGGCCCTCCTCATGAGCGTGAACCCAGGGTTTGGGGGGCAGAGGTATATCCCGGGTTCCACCCCCCGGCTCAAGCGGCTTAGGGCCATGCGGGATGCCCTGAACCCAGGTTGTCTCATCCAGGTGGACGGGGGGATCAACCGGGAGACCATCCGGGCGGTGTTCCAGGCGGGGGCGGATGTGGCGGTGGCCGGGAGTGCGCTTTTCAATGGGAGACCGGTTCGGGAGAACCTTTTGGCGCTGAAGGAGGTGTTGGATGCCCTTGGTCGTGGGTAAGGAGGTTCTGGATAAGGCGCGGCGGGAAGGGTATGCGGTGCCTAGCTTCAACACCAATAACCTCGAGACCACCCAGGCTATCCTTGAGGTGGCCGAAGAGCTTAGGGCCCCGGTTTTTATCCAGGTCTCAGACGGGGCTCGGAAGTACGCGGGGATGGAGAACCTGGCCAACCTGGTCCGGGACATGGCCAGCCGGGTCCGGGTTCCTGTGGTCCTCCACCTGGACCACGGTTCCAGCTACAGGATGATCATCGAGGCTCTGCGCGCTGGGTTCACCAGCGTGATGATCGACGCCAGTCACCACCCCTTTGCGGAGAACGTGGCCGAGACCAAAAAGGTGGTGGAGGCGGCCCACGCCGTGGGGGTGAGCGTGGAAGCGGAGCTAGGACGGCTCCAGGGGATTGAGGACAACATCCAGGTCTCCGCCGCTGAGGCTTTTCTCACCGATCCTGAGGAGGCCGAGCGGTTTGTAGCAGAGACAGGGATTGACTACCTGGCCATCGCCATCGGCACGAGCCACGGGGCCTATAAGGGCAAGGGGCGGCCCTATATAGACCATCCCCGCCTCGAGGCCATCGCCCGTCGCGTGGCCATCCCCTTAGTCCTTCATGGGGCAAGCGGGGTCCCCCCCTGGCTTAAGGAAAGGCTTCTGGCCACGGGGGCTGAGCTTAAGGAAGCCACGGGGATTCACGACGAGGATATCCGAAAGGCCATCCCCAACGGCATCGCCAAGATCAACATCGACACCGACCTCCGTCTGGCCATGACCCTGGGGATCCGGGAGGTGGTCCTGAATAACCCCAAGGAGTTTGATCCCCGAAAGATCATCGGCCAGGGTCGGAGCTACATGAAGGAGGTCATCCGGCAGAAGTTTGAGCTCATGGGGACGGTGGGCCGGGCTTAAGGCTAGACCTAGCTAGCCCCCCTGCCTTAGGCAGGGGGGCTTTCTGGTCGGGGAGGCCGGATTTGAACCGACGACCACACGCACCCCAAGCGTGTGCGCTACCAGGCTGCGCTACTCCCCGGCGCAGCAAGCCTTAGTTTAGGCCCTGGAGGGGGGGTCCGTCAAGTAGACTTGGGGCATGGAGATCCAAGACCTGAAACGCCTGGCCCGGTTTAACCGGGAGAGGATGGCCAAGATCCCCGTTTTTGACTCCCCGTATATGTTCTACGACCTCTACGCCCTCCTCCCGGGCCAGGCCCAAAGGCCCCACGCGCATCCGGAGGCGGATAAGGTTTACCTGGTCCTCGAGGGGGAGGTCCTGGTCCAGGTGGGGGAGGAGGAGGCCCTCCTAAGCCCGGGGATGGCTGCCCGGGCCCCCGCGGGCCAGGTCCACGGTGTGCGGAACGAGTCCAGTGCCCCGGCCCTCCTCCTGGTAGTCATGGCCCCCCGGCCTTAACCGGGTTTTCACAGCCGGGGTTTAGCCTGAAACCGAGATGCCCCTACACACCCCGCCCAAGGACCTGGGCTTCCTGGCCGAGCTTTTGGACCGCTACCCCGTCCAGCTCGTCTACGGGGGGGAGGTCTTACCCCAGGAACCCTTGCGCGGGGCCAAGCTTTGGCAGGAGGGGGAGCTAGCCCTCTACTGGCACGGCCCCCCACCCCCCAAACCCCTCCTGGACTCCCTGGGCCTTCTCCTCAAGGCTTTCCATGAGCTCCTTCTCCTGCGGGAAAGGGAGCTTGCCCTCCTAAAGGCCCAGGGGGAGGCGGCCCGGCTTTTCCGCCTCCTCCTCCACGAGATTAAAAACCCCCTGATGAGCCTCCTCGGGGCCTTGGAGCTTCTGGGGGAGGAAGGGCTTACCCGTGAGCAGAAGGAGCTTTTGGAAATCGCCCAGCGCTCTGCGGAAAGAATCCGGAACCTCCTGGCCCGGGCCCAGGAGTACCTGCGCCTGGGGGAGGGGGTTCGGCTTAAGAGCGAGCGCCTGGACCTCAAGGCCTTGCTGGCTCAGGCCGTGGAGGAGATCCGGCCCCTGGCCCGGCGTAAGGGCATCCGCCTCGCCTTGAGCCTGCCCCGGGGAGAGGCCTGGGTCTATGGGGACCGGGACTGGTTGTACCAGGCCGTGCTCAATGTACTGAATAATGCAGTGAAGTACACCCCCGAGGGAGGGAGGGTGGGGGTGCGGCTCCTTTTGGGCCGGGACCGGTATGGGATCGCGGTCT
>FWWL01006789.1_pt1 | contig 16204 bp, 11 predicted proteins | sample 2228331 | NCBI WGS metagenome assembly FWWL01 (sample SAMEA103939775, study PRJEB20133) | metagenome
GTGTCAATCTATCTGATATCTTGGGAAGTGTCAAATGGATTGCCAGGACAAGCTAAAAATTAATAAAATTTAAAGATTTTTTAATAATTTTAAAATTTGACAATCTTATAGTAATATGCTATAATTTTATTTAGATCCTAAGGTTTGTTGAATATTATCAACAAGCTTTAGGATTTTTTTATGATTAAAAAAATCCTTTTAATACTTATTACAGGTATTATTATATTATCTTTAAATAACCCTATAAACGCAGAGATCAATGCTGGTCATTCAGCAACCTTATCTTCTTTTTTGATTAATAACCAAATAAAACAGTCTTTTGATAATTTTTTTATTAAAGAACAGACTATTCGTTCAGTTTTAAAAAAATATCAATCACCTCTTGTTGACGAAGCAAAAAATTTTGTTATTTATGCAAATAAATATCAACTTGAACCTTATCTTTTACCTTCAATTGCTGGTTTAGAATCAACTTTTGGCCGATTTATTCTTCATAATTCATTTAATCCTTTTGGTTGGGGAGGAGGGTATATAATTTTTCAAAACTGGGAAGAGGCTATTAATACCGTTAGCAAAGGTTTAAGATATTATTATATTAATAAAGGCGCCGATAATATTTACTCTATTGGAAAAATTTATTCTGAAAGTCCAACTTGGATCACAAGAGTTAATTGGTTTATTAATCAATTTAAGTTAGAAGAAGAAAATATCATATTGTATTATTCAAATTTTCAGGTAAAATTATAAAAATATGTATCAATATCAAATAAAAAAACTTCTTAAATCAACAATTGAAGTTATTATCGATATTCCAAAAGCTGATTTAGAAGAAGAAAAAAAACAAGCTTTTAAAAATCTAGCTAAAGATTTAGTAGTTGATGGTTATCGTAAGGGCAAGGTTCCTGAAGCAATTGCTAAAAACTATATAAAAAATGAACGAATTTTTGAAGAGGCGGTTAAAACTTTACTTTCAAGAATTTATTCAGAAATTATTGAAAAAGAAAACTTAAAACCAATTATCAATCCAAAAATAGATTTTATCAAAGCTAAAGATAAAGAAGATTGGAAGATTAAGATTACTTTAGCAGAAAAACCTTTAGTTAAACTTAATAATTATAAAGAAGCAATTAAAAAATTAAAAGCTGATAAAAAAAAGACACAGATTTGGGTTCCCGGAAAAGATAAAGAGAAAACTGAAGAAAAACAAGATCAAAATAAATTAATTAATGAAATTTTAGAAACTGTATTAAAAGAAACTAAAGTAGAAATCTCTGATTTAATTATTGAAAACGAGTTAGAGTATCGTCTATCTCGTTTAGTTGATGATATTAATAAAATTGGTTTAACTGTTGATGCCTATTTAAAATCCAAAAATTTAACTTTAGAACAACTTAAAGAATCATACAAAAAAGAAATAGAAGATACTTATAAATTAGAATTTGTTTTAGCAGAAATTGCAGATAAAGAAAATATTGTTATTGAATCTGAAGAAATTAATAAAATCTTAGCTAATATTAAAGATGAAAAAGAAAGAGCAGAGGCGCAAAAAAACAACTATATTTATGCGTCAATTTTAAGAAAACAAAAAATTATTGACTTTCTTATAAACCTATAGTATCATATAATAAATGAACACTTCTAATAATCATAACACTGGCAAAGCTAAATCTTATAAAAACCCATTTGAAGCAATCTCTGATCTAGGTTCTTCTACTGTTAAATCAACCGTTGATTCATTTAAAAAAATGGGTAGTAGTATTGTAAATGATTTAATTGGTTATCATAAATCAGATGATAATAACGATTATTTTGAACAAGGTAAACCAATTACTAAAGAAAAAATAGATAAAAAATTAAAACAATTAAAAAATGAAAATAAAAAAGGTAATATTTTTAATTTTAGTGAATACCGAGAAAACGTCTTAATTAAAAGACAAATTCAGGAATTAACTAAACAAATAAGACGAGAAATTGAGGCACTTAAAAAAATCGACAAGTCAATGCTTAATGAAGTTAGAGATGTTGAACAATTAGCGATAAATGATCTACCAGAAAAACCCGGTGTTTATCATATAAGATTTTTAGAAATTGTTCTAAGTATTTTAAGAGCAGTTAGAAGTAAAGTCTTTGAGTCACGAACGTGGCTTCAAGCATTAATCTCAAAAAAGAAAAAACGCGGTTCACTTTTTATCGTAAGATCAAAAGAAAAAGGCACTCAATATTCATTATCCCAAGAATTAAGTAATGCTAGATCAGTGCAGTAATTGATATTGAAGATACCAAGTTAAAATCGCCGCAAAATAACTAATTAAAGCAGGAATAAAAGCAATCCTAAAATATTTTTCGAATGTCAGATCTTTAATCATTCCCATTACTATTACGCCAGCCACACTACCTATTAAAAGTAATGACCCACCAACTCCAACAGTTATTGCTAATAAAACCCATAATTGAGGATCAGTTGTTTTAACAATATCAATGGCTATAGCAGTTAAAGGAACATTATCAATTAATGCTGATAAAACCCCTAATATTACATTTCCAAATACTAATCTTGTAAAATTAGGAGTTGATGTATATAAAAAAAATGATAATTTCTCTAAAATTCCTAATGTATTTAAAGCAGATACTGATAATAAAATACCAATAAAAAATTTTAAAGATGCAATATCGGTTTTTCTTAATAAAATATCAATTTCAGCTTCTAAATGTGTTTTTATTTGTGATCTTATTTGAATTAATTCAATAATACTCCATACTAAACCTAGTCCTAATAAAAAACCAATATATGGAGGTAATCCTAAAGTATTCATAATAAGAGGGAAAGTAAATGAAATTAATGAGATAAAAATCACTAATTTTTCTCCGCGAGTAAATTTTATTTCAGTTTCTTCTTTTTTATCGGAAGTATCTTTTTTTATATTTTTTAAAAGATAAAAACTAGAAAATAAACCAAATATAAACGAAGGTATAAAACCATACTTTATTATTTCAACAGCATTAAACTTATTATTCAACCATAACATAATTGTTGTTACATCTCCTAATGGTGACCAAGCTCCTCCTGCATTTGCCATTAAAATAATTGATGAGGCGACAATTAATAAATTTTCTTTTCTAAAAAATCTTCTTGCAATCTGAGCCATTACAATACTAACAGTTAAATTATCTAGTATAGCAGAAAGAAAAAAAGTCAAAAAACTTATTATTAAGAATTGAAAATTATCTTTTAAATTTAATTTATAAAGTTTAATTTTTATAAAATCAAAAAAATTGTAGTGAATTAAAATTTCAACTAACGTCATTGCCGATAGTAAAAAAATTACTATTTCAAATATTTCTGAAGCGGTTTTTTCTAATAAATGCGATATTTTTTCATGGTTAATTTTTGACAAAACAACTAAAATCCAAAGTATACCTGCAGTAGAAAGAGAGATAGCTGACTTATTTATTTTAAAACGATGTTCTAACGTAATCAATAAATAACTTAAAACAAAAAAAGCAACTGATAAAAATGGTATGTAATTAGCAAAATTAATCATAAAAAATTTATTTTAAAAAAAAATTAAATTATTGTCAATAAGATTTTTATTCTAAAGCTTTTAAGAAAGTGTTGACGCCAAAAGCCCAGCTGCCATTAGATGACGGTGTATATTTTTTCATTATTTGAGAGGCAGTAACTAATCCTTTATCTATATAATGAGTCTTTAATCCTTTAGCAACTATTTCTATTGCTTCATCGTAATTTTTAAATCTTAAGACCTGATCTCCATATATACCCCAACCCCAACAATTATAAGAGTTTTCTGGAATATATTTACATAAGTTTGATTCTTGCATGGCGATCGCTGGAATTAATCGGTAATCAAATTGGTATCTATCTGAAACCTCAACAATTTTTTCTGCATGGTCGTAAAGGGGGGAATTATATTTTCTAAAAAATGCTTTAAGATTAGCTACTCGACCATCTTTAACTGAAATACCAGTGGTTATTTTATTTTTCTCTAAATCTTCATATCCTGAATTAACAATGGCTGATAAAATAACTTCAATATTATCATGGTTCTGAATATTTTTCGCTAAAATTAAAAATAAATTTACGTTAACAATTACTAAAAAAATAAATAAAAATAAATTAAAGACTATTTTTTTTAAAAGCTTCTTCATATTATTATAATAAAATATCAAAATTCAAAAATCAAAATTCAAAACCATATATTAAAATCTATAAATAATTAAAAATTAAAAATTTAAAATTAAAAATCATACTTCTGCAACTTGAAAATCTTTTTGTTATTCTGAACGTAGTGAAGAATCCCTAATGAGTGTTTTGCTTCGCTTAACATGACAAAGAATGGATTCCTACTTTCGCAGAAATGACAAAAAGAGCATATTACAAAACAATTCAATAATTAAATAATTTATTTAACATTCTACATTTAATTTTATGCGTTTTACTTTCACCTTCAATATTTCATGTTTTTTTATGTTTTATATTAAATTTGCAAAATATTGGTTATTTATTTAGACTAATTTATATGAGCTTAAAAAAAGCTTTAATAATTTTTTGGATTTTTCTAACAATTTTTTCCTTAAGATTAAATTTAAATTTTTACTATCAATTAAATAAGAATAAATTTACAAAAAATAAATCATCCACAAGTAAAAGTAATTAAAATTATAGTTGATGATACTTTTGATATCGATGATGAACGAGTACGAATTTATGAAATTGATGCACCAGAATATCATCAAGGATGCTTGGGAATTGATGCTAAAAATCGTTTAACTGATTTAATTAATAATCAAATAATTAAATATCAAAAAATTTCTTAAGATAATCTTGGTCGAATATTAGCTTATGTTTATTTTAAAGATATATTTATTAATGAACTAATAATTGAAGAGGGATTAGCAGTATATGCTAAAGGAAAAACTATTACGGAAAAATCATTAACTCTTAAAAAAATGCAAGAAAAAACAAAAATTACTAAAAGAGGATTTGATCTAATTATTGTCAGACTTAAAAACCTGGCTGCTTAATTAAAGGAAATTATCGTGAGTCAGATAATACCCGACTATATCATACTCCTGATTGTTATAATTATGAAAAAATCACTATTCGTCCAAACTCTTCTGATCGTTGGTTTTGTACCGAGAAAGAAGCTCAAAAAGCTGGATTTACTAAATCAAAAGATTGCCCAAAAAAATAAAAATATTAATATTTTAGTGGTCGCGAGAGGACTTGAACCTCTGACCTTTTCAATGTCAATGAAACGCTCTAGCCAACTGAGCTACGCGACCAAATAAAAATATTATACAATAAAAAATTATTAAATAATAAAAATATTTACAACTTAAAATCCAAAATTATTAAAAAATCTTGAATTTTAATATTTTTTAGCTTGTTCCAGCCATCCGTTAGGCAACCTGTCAGGTTCCTTACGGATTGGCACAAGGCTCTAAGAATAATTAAAAATTAAAAATTTAAAATTAAAAATCAAAAACCACATATTAAAATCTAAAAATAATTAAAATAATTAAAAATTTAAAATTTAAAATTACAATTAAAAATCAACATTAAAAATTAAATAAAACTAATAACTCAACAATTAAACAATTAAACAATTTAACCTTTTATCAATAATTAAATAATGACGCTTAAAACTTGATGTTTGAAGTTTATTATGAAACTTGAAGATTGATTATTTTATGTTTCTCTTATCATTCTGAGGCGCTTCAGGCGCCGAAGAATCCCAGACGAGATCCTTCGGTGTCTATGGCACCTCAGGATGACAAGTTTAAACAATTTAGCAATTTAACAATTTAACAATATTTTTTTACGTTCCACGTTCCAAGTTCTACGTTATATATTTTCATGTTTTATTAAATTATCTCTTCTTTTCTTTTTCTTACAAAATTAATCCACTCTTCAACAATCTCAAAAAGTAGTTTAAATGGTGCTTCAATAATAAAATCAAAAATAAAAATAAAAAAGTTTAATTTCGAAATTTCTTGGGAAAAAAACTTACCTAATGATAATATTGGCATAAAGAAAAAATCAATAATTGGAGTAAAAACGCTTTCTTTTTCTTCAAGAAATAATTCTTTAGTCACTTGTTTAATTCTAAAAGAAAAAAATGTTACCACGCTTACAAAAAATATAAAAATTGCTTGACTAATTAAATTAAAGTTTAAATAAGTTAGCAATTCATAAATTAATGACAATGTAACAAGGAAAGTAATTGAATAAAAAACCGTAAATCCAAAAATTAATAAGGGTTTTTTTGGTTTTGATTTTTTTGGAACAAAAGCAATTTTTGTTTCAAAAGATTTATTTTTATCAATAATATCAATAATTCTTTGATAAATTTTTTTTGTATTGCTTTCTCCAGGAATTTTAAAAAACATTAAAATTAATGTCATTAAAAAAGGAGGGAATAACGTATTAATCAAGATTGAACGATATTCTATTTTTCCGTAAAAAAATTTTGATAGAGGAAATTCTAAAATTAAGGCAAAAATCATCTTAGTTAAAAGAATATAAATAAAGCTTCTTATTGCTAAATTTTTTACTCGATCCTTAAGTTTTTGATATTTTTCTCGACAAATTTGATCAATTTCTATCCATAGTTTTTCTTTATTAGTTAAAATTTGTTCAATATCTTTAAATTTTGTTTTTATTAAATCAAACAAAATAATAAAAGGAGGAAGTTGTTTACGTGTAAATTTTATTAAATTATCAACGTATGAATTATTAGTAATTTCATCAATTTTTTTAAAAATTTTTAGTAAATCAACTGAAAATTTTTCTAACTCTTTATTAGTAAATTCAGATAAAGGTTTGTAAAAAGTTGTAAATAAATGATAATGTATATAAGCTTTATCACTTTTTCGAAAAACCTTTTCAATCGCTACTAAAAAATATGCATCTTTTTTTTCTTCTGATAATTCTTCTATTTTTATCTTTTGTCTTAATACTTGATAAATAAAAAATCCTAAAATTGTTTGAGTTTGTGCTGATTTTGGATTTAAATATTCCTCTATTTCACAAGTTAAAATATCGAGTAAAAATTGATTTAAATATATTTTAGTTTCTTCAGGTTGGCCAATAATCAACTTATTTTTTAAAAAAACATATTTATCTATCAAGGTCTGAATTTTACTAATATCCTCTCCGCCTAAACTACCATTATCAAAATAACGCGCCCATAATAATTCGCGAAGTAAATTTTCACCTTCACCTTTACCTTCAGAATTGATAGAAAATCTTCTTCTTAAAATTCTTTCAATGGCTGCTCTTAAAATTAAATGATCTTCTCGAAACTCAACTGCGTTTCTCACTTTTTCATAAGCTAAAGCAAAAAAAGAGACAGTCTGAGAAACTGATAAAGCTGATAAATCATCTGGTCTAGAACGAGGTTTAATACTTTTTAAAGCACTAAGAAGAGCTGTTGTATATTCTGACAAAACAATATTGTCCGACATGTTGATATTATAACATTTTTAATAAAAATAATCTTTTTTATGTTCTTTATATTATTCCTAAATTAATTACTATGTTTTTTAGATTTTTATTATGCTGAAATTGATTCAAAATTCTTTTACCAAAAACATTCAATTGACTTCAATAGAATACTATCCCTTCAAATATTAACATAGAGAACGAGTTAAGGATGACATAAATGCCAGTTAAAAATGAATAGTTTAAATGTAATTTAAAATTTTATCCTCCGAATTAGAGGAAAAATTACAATTTAAAATTAAATTTAGAATTATTAAAAATCTTTAAATTTTATTAATTTTTAACTTATTCTAGTTATCCCATTAAACACCTCTTAAGATGTCAGATGGATTGGTATAAGAGTTTGAAAAATAATAAAAAACATAAAAAATATCAAAGAATACTTTATAATATATTTATGATTTATATAATTTGTGGAGAAGATTCAATTAACTCTTATAATTATTATCTTCAATTAAAAAAAAATTATCAACAAAAAAATTATCAAATTTTTGATATTAATTTTAATCAATTAGAAGACATTTATCAATGGTTAGGTGAGTCTTTATCTTTATTTAATGAAAAAAAAGTATTTTTCTCACAAAATTTAAATAAAAAAATTAATAAAAAAAATCAAAAAATAATAAATATTATCAATCAAATTATTAATGATAAAAATATTAAATTAATTAGTTGGGAAGAAGCGGTTAATTCAAAATATTTAAAATATCCTAAAGGCATTATTATTAAAGAATTTAAACCAATTGAAAATATTTTTAAACTTCAAGAATCGTTATATCCAGGAAATTTAAATAATTTTTTAAATCTATTAAATAAAGTAAGTGAAACTGAAAATGAAAATTTTATTTTTACAATGTTAATTAAACATGTTAGAAATTTAATATTAGTAGCTAATAGACAAACTAAAAAAGCTAATCTAAAAGATTGGCAAATATATAAATTAGAAAACCAAACAAAAAAATGGGATTACTATAATTTAATTTCTTTTTATCAGAGCCTTTATCAAATAGAATTAAAAACAAAAACCTCAACTAATCCATTAGATATAATTAAATTATTACAAATTATTACTAGTTATTATTTATAAAATTATGATAAACCCAAAAATATTTAAAGCTTATGATATTAGGGGAATTTATCCTAATGAAATAAATGAAAATAATGTTGAAATCATTACTAAGGCAATAATTAAATTTTTTATCGAAGAGCTAAATAAAAAAAATTTAAATTTTGTCGTGGGTTATGATATGCGACTTTCTTCACCAAAAATATTTGAAACTGTTAAAAATACTTTACTAAAATACGGTCAAAATGTAATTAATATTGGTTTATCTACTACTCCAACTGTATATTTTTATACTTTTCAACATAATTATGATGTTGGAATTCAAATATCAGCTTCTCACAATCCAAAGGAATATAACGGAATTAAAATGCTTTTTATTAAAGATAATAAATTATATAAAGTATCAGCAGATTTAGGAATGGATAAAATTAAAAATTACTCATTAAAAAACGATTTTAATTTAGAAGAAAAAAAAGGCAAATTAATAGAAGTTAATAATGCAATTCAAGAAGAAGTTGATTTTGCTTTTGAGTTAGTTAAACCAAAAATAAAAAATTTTAATATTGTCGTTGATCCAGCTAATGCTATGGGTATACCGCTTTTAGATGAAATTTTTAAAAGAACTAATTGTCAATTAATTAAACTTAACTATACTCTTGATGGTACTTTTCCAGCTCATGAAGCAAATCCATTAAAATTTGAAACATTAAAAGAGCTTCAAAATAAAATTATTGAAAAAAAAGCTGACTTTGGCATTGCTACTGATGGAGATAGTGATCGAGTCTTTTTTATAGATGAAAAAAAACAAATAGTTCCCTCGACTATTATTTCATCAATTATTGCTAGGGAAATTTTATTAAAAAATAAAAACGAAATTATTTTAGTTGATATTCGCTATATAAAAAATACTTCTAATTTAGTAAAAAAAATGGGTGGAAAAATTGATTATAATCGAATTGGTCATTCATTAATTACTAAAAAATTAAACGAAGTTGGTGGAGCTTTTTCTGGAGAATCTTCAGGTCATTATTTCTTTCGGGAAACTGGAGGAGCTGAAAGTACTGCTAGAGTAATTTTACATCTTTTAGACGTTTTAACTAAAGAAAATAAACCGTTATCAGATATTGTTAAAGAATTAACGACTTCATATGAATCAGGAGAATATAATTTCAAATTGCCAAAAAATATAAACAAAGAAATGCTTTTTGAAAAAATTAAAAAACTTTATTCAGAAGGTCAAGTAAATTTACTCGATGGAATTTCAATTGATTTTCCAACTTGGAGATTTAACATAAGAGCATCAAATACCGAACCTTTAATAAGACTTAATTTAGAGTCAAACAACAAAGAATTAACTAATGAAAAACTTAATGAAGTAAAAAATAAACTTTTAGAAATGGGATGCGAAGAAGAATAAATAGATAAACATAAAACATAAAAACGTAGAACTTTAGAATAAAATATTAAATTATTTAATAACTAAGTTATTAGTTTTATTTAATTTTTAATTTTAAATTTTTAATTATTTTTATTATTTTTCAAAACTTTGTGCCAATCTGTAAGGTGTCGCGGGGATAACTAGAATAAGCTAAAATCAATAAAAATGAAGATTTTATATCAGTTGGATTTTAATTTTTAATTAAATAAAGTTTATTTTTTTCTAGCTATTACAGTTCTTATTACCCTTCCTTCTAATTTTGGTTCTTTTGAAACATTAATATTTTCTATTGAATTTAAAAATTTATTGATTAAGTCAAATCCCATTTGTTTTTTAGCGATTTCTCGGCCTTTTAATGTTAAATTTATTCTAACCTGATTTCCTTGACTAATAAATTCTTTGGCTTTATTTACTAATCTTAGCAAATCAGATTCAGCAATAAACAATCCTAAATTAATGTCTTTAGTTACGCTTTTTTTAATACCCTTTTTCGCTTCTTTGGCTTTTTTTTCTTCTAAATATAGAAATTTTTTAAAATCAATAATTTTCGCTACTGGTGGATTGGCATTTGGAGCAATTAATACTAAATCTAATCCTTGTTCTTGAGCTTTTTTTAAAGCTTCTTCTTTTGATAAAACTCCAAGTTGCTCTCCAGATGAAGAAATAACTCTCAATTGTGATGCTTCAATACGATAATTGGTAAAATAAAATTTATGATTTGTTTTTGGCTTATGAAAAGTTTGCAATTTCAGATTTAAGTTTAGAAATAAATTGATTAATTGTTAATTTACTTAACTTTTCACCATTTCTTTTTCTTATACTTATTATACCAAATTTTGCTTCTTTTTCACCTATTATAACTAAATATGGAATCTTTTGTAAAGTTGCGTTACGTATTTTTTTACTTAAGGTTTCATTTTCCAAATAAGAGTGAAATCTTATTTCATTCTCTTTAAATACTTTTTCTAATTTAAAAGCGTAATTGATAACTTTTTCTGATATTGGTAATATAGCTACTTGGATTGGTGATAACCAAGTTGGAAAAGCACCAGCATAATGTTCGATCAATATTGCTACCCAACGTTCTAGTGAACCTAATGGTGCTCGATGAATTAAAACCGGTCTTTTAATTTGATTGTTATTATCAATATATTCTAATTGAAATCTTTCAGGAAGCATAAAGTCTAATTGGATTGTTCCGCATTGCCATTCTCTACCAATCGCATCTTTAATAATAACATCGAGTTTAGGTCCATAAAAAGCAGCATCACCTTGACTTTTAACAAAATTTAATCCTAATTTATTAATTGCTTTTATGATTTCATTTTCTGCTTTTTTCCAAATTTCATCGTTACCTAAATATTTTTCTTTTGGCGACCTTAAACCAAGTCTTAAGTAATAGTCTTTAATTCCAAAAATTTTAAGTAAATAAGTCATATAATCAAAAACTCCTAAAAATTCATCAACGGCTTGTTTTTCAGTACAAAATATATGAGAATCGTCTTGAGTAATATGTCTAACTCGAAGCATTCCTGATAACTCACCTGGTTTTTCATAGCGGTAAACTGTAGCTATTTCAGCAATTCTTAAAGGCAAATCTCGATAACTTTTTCGAGTTGATTTATAAATCATCATATGAAAAGGACAATTCATTGGTTTTACTAAATATTCATCATCATCAATTTTCATTTCTGAATACATTTTATCCCGATATAAATCCCAATGACCAGAAGTTTGCCAAAGTTGTTTTCGACCAATGTGAGGTGTATAAACATGTTGATAGCCACGTTTTGTCTGTTCTTTATAAATAATTTTTTCTATATTTCTTCTTATTGTTGCTCCTTTTGGTGTCCATAAAAGTAAGCCTTGTCCAACTTCATTAGTTAAAACAAATAATCCAAGTTCTGTTCCTATTTTTCTATGATCTCGTTTTTTTGCTTCTTCTAACATTTTTAAGTAATTGTCTAATTCTTCTTTTGTTGGAAAAACTGTTCCATAAATTCTTGTTAACATCTTGTTTTTTTCGTTGCCTCGCCAATATGCTCCAGCGATTTTAAGAAGTTTAAAATATTTAATTTCTTTTGAAGGATTTTGGCAGTGACCGCCACGACAAAGATCTTCAAAATCTCCTGATTTATAAATAGTAATTTCTTCACCTTTTTTAATAATTTCTTCGATTATTTCAAGTTTATAAGGATTATTTTTATATTTATTTTTAGCTTTTTCAGTTGTTAATACTATTTTTTCAAATTTATCCCAAGTTTTAATAATTTTTTTCATTTCGTTTTCAATTTTTGGAAGATTAGTTTCCGATATTTTTACATTACCAAAATCAATATCATAGTAAAAACCATTTTCAATTGGAGGACCAAGAGTAATTTTTGCATTGGGATAAAGTTTTAGTACAGCTGCAGCTAAAAGGTGAGCAGTTGAGTGTCGAAGATTGTCTAAATAATTAAAATTATTATTCATAAATCATGAATAATATAAATCATTAATTATTAATAGTTATTATACAAAAAAACTAAAAAATTAAAAATAAAAATTAAATAAAGATTTTTTACAGATATATTAATAAATTTAAATTGAATAAAATAAAAACTAAAAATCAATAAAAATTCTTACTTTTATCTATTTTAGCTTATTCTAATTATTCTCACGACACCTCTTAAAGGTGTCAGATGAATTGGCACAAAGTTTTGAAAAATAATAAAAATAATTAAAAATTTAAAATTAAAAATTAAATAAAACTAATAACTTAGTTATTAAATAAGTTAATATTTTATTCTAAAATAGTACGTTTTTATTTTATGTTTTAAGTTTCTTGTTTTATTCTTTTTGGATTTTGATATATATTTTTGATATTTAAATTTTGATTTTTGATATTTATCTAACGTTTTTTATTTTATAATTATCTTATGCGATTATCTCGAAAAATTCGTTTTCAAATTCAGTATCAAAAACAAAAATTAATTTCTTATTTATTAATAGGTATTACAGGAATAATAATTTTTACTTTTATAATATTTTTGATTATTTTTGCTTGGTTTTCTAAAGATCTTCCATCCCCAACAAAACTTTCCAATATCTCTCAAGCTTCAACGATATTTTATGATCGAAATGAAAAAATAATCTACGATATGTATAAAAATAAAAATCGAATTCCAGTTAAATTAGAAGAAATTCCTGATTTTTTAAAAAAAGCAACTATCGCTATTGAAGATAAAAATTTCTATAAACACCAAGGTTTTTCTCAATTTGGTATTTTAAGAGCTTTTGTAAATATTCTTTTAGGACAAGGTTTACAAGGCGGATCAACCATTACTCAACAATTAATTAAAAATACTCTCTTATCTTCAGAAAAAACCTTATCAAGAAAGATTAAAGAATTAATTTTAGCTTACCAAGTGGAAAAAAGATATACTAAAGAAGAAATATTATTAATGTATTTAAATGAAGCTCCTTATGGAGGCAATATTTATGGAGTTGGAACAGCAGCCAAAGCTTATTTTGGTAAAGAAGTCAAAGATTTAAATTTAATTGAATCAGTTATTTTAGCTGGCTTACCTCAAGCTCCCTCAGTTTATTCGCCTTTTATTGGAAAAAAAGATGCTTGGAAACATCGTGCTAAAGATGTATTAAGACGTATGCGTGAGGATGGTTATATAACCAAAGAACAAGAAAAGAACTTTATAAATAATTTAGAAAAAATAATTTTTAAAAAACAAAACATTACGTTTTTAGCACCTCATTTTGTTTTTTATGTTAAAGATAAAATTGACTCTGAATTTTCCCCAAAATTAATCGATCAAGGAATAAAAATAAAAACAACTTTAGATCTTGATATACAAAAAACTGCAGAGAAAATTGTTAAAGAAGAAATAAAAAAATTAAAAAACTATAACGCTAATAATGCTGCTGTGGTTGTCTTAGACTCTAAAACAGGTGATATTTTAGCAATGGTGGGAAGTTATGATTTTAATAATGAAGACTTTGGAAATTTTAACGCTGCTTTAGGTTTAAGGCAACCAGGTTCAACTGTTAAACCAATTACTTATGCAATTGCTTTTGAAAAAGGTTATACACCAACTACTATCTTAATGGATGTTAAAACAGAATTTACTACTGGTTTATCAAATGATAACCCTTATATACCAGTTAATTATGATGGAAAATTTCGTGGACCAATTCAGATTAGATTTGCTCTGGGTAATTCCATCAATATTCCTGCAGTAAAAATGCTGGCTATGATTGGAATAAAAGATTTTTTACAAAAAGCTTATGATATGGGCTTAGTTCAATTTGCCCCTAATATTGAAAATTTAAATCGTTTTGGTCTATCAATTACTTTGGGTGGTGGTGAAACAACTTTATTAGATTTAACTTCTGCTTTTACAGTCTTTGCTAATGAAGGAAAAAAAACCTCAATAAATAGTATTTTAGAAATTAAAGATTACAAAGATAAAAAAATCTTTCAAAAAATAAAAACTGAACCCAAAACTGTTTTATCAAAAGAAGTTGCTTTTTTAATCTCTCATATATTATCGGATAATAATGCTAGAATTGAAGTATTTGGAGCAAATTCATATCTAAATATTCCTGGTAAAACTGTAGCAGTAAAAACTGGTACTTCTGATGATAAAAGAGATAACTGGGCGGTTGGTTTTACAAAATCAATAACAGTTGGTGTTTGGGTAGGGAATAATGATAACTCTCCGATGAATCCTCAAATTGCCTCAGGCGCTACTGGTGCTTCACCAATTTTTTATCGATTAATGAGAGAAATTCTAAAAAAATATGACGATGGTATCATGGATAAACCAGATAAAGTTAAAGCTATTATTATCGATGCATTTTTAGGTGGTCTTCCTAAAGAAGGCTACCCAACCAGAACTGAATATTTTATCGAGGGAACTGAACCTAAAGAGATCTCATCATTTTATAAAAAAATAAAAATTTCAAAATCAACAGGAAAATTAGCCAACGATATTGAGATTAAAACCGGCAACTTTGAAGAAAAAGAATTTATTGTAATCACAGAAAATGATCCTGTTTCTCAAGATGGTAAAAATCGTTGGCAAGAAGGTATTGATGCATGGTGTAAAGAACAAGGAGATGAAAAATATAAACCACCAAAAGAAATCTCTGATGCATCAAATGAAGATGTGATTGTTTCAATTAAAAATCCAATGGGTCAAACTACTGTTGGTAATAATTTTGAAATTAAAGCAAGAATTATTTCATTAACAAAAATTAAAAATATAAAAATAAAAATTAATGGTAATGAAATAAAATCAATTAATGAAGATAAAAAAGAAATTAATGAACCTATTTCCTTATCCGATGGTGTTTATGAACTACAAATAATTGCCATTAATGAAAAAGATAAATTAGGTGAGTCAACTATCAAATTTGGAGTAAATATGCCGTGGAATAATTTTATAACTCCAACACCGAACCTATAAAAAAAGAAAAGAAGAAAGGTTGACCAACAGACCAAAAGACTCAGCAGTGATGAGACGCACATAAAACAAATTTATCACAACTTTATCTCACCATTTAATCAACCCGATAATGAATCTAGTCTCGTCACGATGTACAATATAGGAAACAACTCACTAGATCATATCCTTTTATCAATGCCCCTCTTTCGAAGATAGTTACCCATACGCAATTTCGCTTATCACTATTCATTATTTGGATAACATAATTTCACGCTCGGCTATCTAATTGCATATATCTGTTTCGAGCTTAGTAACCACAATATAGTAAATGTCAAGTCTGTTGAACCAAAAGGTAAGAATATCTTTTCCTTCTTCGTTCTTAGAGACAGCTTATTGAAAAAGGGCGATCCTGACTTGCACTCTTGGATCTACTAGAAGTTTGTTTTTATGTTGGAACCCAACTGTTCAACCAATTGTTGGCTTGTCAAAGGTTGTCTCCATTAACCAATCACAATTTAATTCGGTTAAACGTCAGCCCCTCACTTTTGTATCCGATTGATTTCGTATAATCGAATTAGTTGAGTTGTCGAGACAAATTCAGAGTTCGTCAACTTCACAAAGAGTGAAATCTGATACAGATTCTATGAAATTAATTACGATAAAAAATAATATTTTAGATTATTATAAAAACAAAAACTCTATAAAAAATTTCTGATACAAAATTTTCTTTA
>FWWL01006790.1_pt1 | contig 16201 bp, 16 predicted proteins | sample 2228331 | NCBI WGS metagenome assembly FWWL01 (sample SAMEA103939775, study PRJEB20133) | metagenome
TTTAGAAGGGACTACCGGTCCCTTAGTCCTTCGGGATTTTGACAGTGATTATGACCTTGTTCTGGATAGAGTTGAAATAGAAGCAGGGACAGACCCTTATAATCCTCTGGATATCCCAGGCAAAAAAACAATACCTGTAGAAAACAAGGTATTATCAGATAAGCCCGGTTGGTATAAAGGTGAACTTTGCTGTTTTTCAAAATACAGTATTGGCACTGAATCGGTAGGTGAACTTATTAGAAGAGCAGAAAAAGAAGGGCTTGATTTTCTCGCCATAACAGACATCAACACATTACAGTCCATAGAAGACCCCGAGTATCGTTCTGATAAACTTGTTCTCATTCCAGCGATGAAATGGGGAAATGATGAAATGGGATACGCACTCGTATACTGTCCCAGAACTCCACTGGATACTCCTACAACCATACCTGAAGCCCAGGCAGAATGTATTCGTGTGCAGGCTCAAGGAGGTATTTTTGCTATTGCACATCCTTGTTTTCCTACGGGTTTTTGGCGGTGGGGATTGAGTTATGTAAATGCCATACAGGTCTGGTGCAGAGATTGGAGAGCCGTCCCACCTCTCTCAATGGACAAATTAGATGATTGGGTTAAAGAAAAAAAGGATGGTAAATTTATTTATTCCCTTGCTGCCGCCGTTAATGAAGCCAATATAGCATCTGTTTCCGCTAACTCACAGGCTACCCGTTTCTGGGACTATGAGATAGCAAGAGGGGCAATTGTATGTGGTATTGCAGGAAGTCACTCCGCCAATCCATCCATTCCCTTAGGTAGACCCATAACCTATGTCCGTGCAGAAAATAAATCCTTATTTTCCATTTTAGAAGGTCTCCGATTAGGCAGAACTTTTGTCTCATCAGGTCCCGATGGACCTAAGCTAAGTTTTATGGCAGATTCTTTAGCAGATAACAAAATAGATGTAAATATAGGTGGAATTGTCCCATTGGGAATTGATATTCGATTTGAGGCTATAGTTACTAATGCAAAAGGAAAAAAATTAGAAGTATTATTTAATGGAAGACCCATTGTAACAAAGATTATTGAGAGCGATAACTTTGGAGTCCGCTTTGTAGACAAACCTACAAGAAGTGGAGCATACCGTCTCCGTGTGATAGGACCACCAGAAACACAAACGGGGTTCGGAGACATTCAGGTCTATGCTATGAGTAGTCCCATCTATGCTCAGGATATTACAAAAGAAATATTATGGAGAATACCTAATTTTGACCCGAAAAAAGCATGGATTGAAATCAAACCGAGTGAAGAAGATGCTTACATAAATCTTCCTGAAGACTAACTAATATCCATCATACATTTAACAATATTTACTTTATTATCAAAACTTTTTCACCAAGTATATCAATAATTATCACCACTATCTTTGTTTCTTGATAGGGATTTCTATTTCATATTTTCCTTTTATCAAACAATCTTTCTTCTCTGGAATATCCGAATAAACAATACGAAATATGTTGGCATCATAGTTATTGTCAATTAACACACAATCAATCATATACTTGAAATCTGGAATTTTTATCTTAAAAATGTTATTGTCTATATTCAAGCGTTCAACTATTATTGGTGATATAAAACATAAAATTTCTATCAACGCCTTGCTGTCTTTTCTTTCAATTTTAACATTTGCAGATGCTGGTTTGTGGATTAAAAAACCTCCATATTTTTTATCTGTTTTTAATTCTATAACTCTAATTTTATTTACGGGATGTTTCTTGTTCCTTTCTTCAATCCACGGGGCGACTGCTAATTTCCCAGACAAACAATAGTATATCTCTATCTTCATCCGTTCTTTTCTTGTATTTTTCTTGAATAAATTGTAGGTCAAGGATTGTATGTAGATGATTGATATCAATGATTTTCAAAAGACTTCTACCCAAAGTCCCATCTAAACTCTATCGGTCCTTGTCCTCTGGATACCAATACGCTGAACAGCAAGTCCCATTGCTTCCGTTTGTAAAATTTTAAGGTCATAATTGATAACTTTGAAAATAGCAAAGGTTAGGTTTCCCACTTTTATAGGGAGACAATGTAAATATTAAAAGGATAATGTAAATTAGTTCTATCTTTCCACAAAAATCTATTTAAAGTAGTGGTGCTAGGACATCTTTGTTTTCACCACGAAATAAAAGTACAGCCAGTCATCTTTTAATTTTCATAGATGGGCGACTGAATAATTCTATTAGAATTTAACAGGTCAAATAACTCTAACAGTTGGGTAGGAAATCTTTTTACATATTCAAGCGGTCTTTTCCTTATCCAGTGAAGTATAGGATGACCTTCTGTAAGTGTAATTTTGATTTTATTTTCTGGTATAAATAACCTCTCCTTCTTCCTTAGCTATGTTGATTATTAAAGATGAGTCCCTCTCCCATTCCAGGTCAGAATAATACATAATGTCAAATGGTTTCATCATTTCTTTGACCAGCTTTCTATGCACTCCTCTTGCTAATCTAACCTTTTCAAAAATATCCTTATATCTAAAATCTTTTGATACAATTATAATATCAATATCTCTATCTTCATCTTCTTTTGCTTTACCTTTTGCAGAGGAACCAAAAATAACAACTTTATTCAGCTCAATTGCTTTTTCTTCAAACAATTCTTGTAAAATCTGCACTATTTTTACAAACTCGCTTTTAAGCATCTTAATAACTCCTTTGTCTTTAAGAGGATTTCTTTTGTTTTTTCCATTTTAAATTCTTCCAAAATTTTTTGAAGTTCATCTGGATACCTTGTGAAAACACTTAAGTCATTCAAATCCTCTATGAAGATTTTATAAGGTTCGGGTAATTTCAAATTAATTTTATCCACAAGATAAACTAAGTCATGAGCACGGGGTGGGTCTTTTCTAACTCTATTTGCATAAAGAGCCTTTAGTGCCTTCTCTATCGCGAGATGACACATAAAAACCGTGTAAATATATCTCCCTGCTTGAAACATTGCCTCTGCAGTTTCTAAATCATAATCCGCCTACATAAACCATTCTTTAGATGGTTTAAACTTATTTTCAGACACTTTAAGACCTCCAAAATAACTAAAGATATATTTGTTTTAATGAATCTAAACTTTCAAACACAAATTTCTGGAGTGGCTTATGTAATTCTTGGTGCGTTTTTTTATCTTTCAGATTAAAAATCCAATCTCTCTGTGATTCATCTATGTCAGGTATCAGGAGGTTATATTGGGAGAAGTTATGATATTCCTTAAAGAGAAAAGGATTTTTATGATGCCATTCTACTATCATCTACGATGGACTCTGGTTGGTTAATACTTTTTGTTTATTTCCATAATTATAACACATCAAATACTTATCTAAAATCTCCTTTAACTGTTGATAGGTATAAAAATAGTTTTTTCGCAAGATATTGGTTATCCGTCTATTAAATTGTTCTACTAACCCGTTGGTCTGAGGCGTATACAGTTCCGTAAGCCGATGTTCTATCCCAAATCGCTTACATAAACAGTCAAACGGATGGCTTCCAGTAGGCTTTCCATTCGTTCGTCTTCTAAATCGGTTTGTAAATTCTTTCCCATTGTCCGTCAATACTTTATGTATCTTAAACGGACACGCTACTATAAGCTCTTCTAAAAACTCTTTAGCACTTTTGGCGCCTTTGAAGTCTTTAATAGCAACATATACAAACCGTGTTGCTCTGTCTATAACTACGAATAACATCTTGCGTTTTTTCTCGCTTGGCAATTTTGGTAAATATTTCATATTTACAAGGATAAAAACCGGCTCACTCTCTCTTCAAATTTCCCCAAACCTCGGCAGGGTTTCCCTTCCCGCTATAACCTCCATTCCTCCTCTATTATCCCATTTCGTATTAAACACTGGAATACACTGTTCCTGCCCGCCCTTAGAATAAACGGCTTTAACACCTCTACCAGACTATCTAAATCCCAACCCCGTGCTACACTTCACTTAGCATATCATCCATCCCTCTAACTCATTCAACACCTTCCGTATCCTATAGGGATGTGAAGACATATCTTGTAAATCTTTTCGTTTCTTCCATTTCTGCACAGTTGTAATAATTCATCCCAACCGCCGAGATAATTCCGCTACACCCTCTTTGGATGCCTTTATTTATTTCCGCAGCTGAATTGTCCTCTTCGCATTCGGGTAATATTAATCCCCATAATTTATCTCCTTTGCAATCCTTTTCATTATTTCCTTATCTTCTCTTTTATATCCTCTTGCTTATTAGAACAAACACTAAAACCTAATGGTCTTGACACGGTTTTATATCAAGTCTTTGTATAGAGAAGCAATCATTTATTCCATTTTGTTAAAATAACATTATGAAATTAATCAAAATCACTCGTTGTTATTTTATATAACTCCCCACAAGGCATATCCGATGGAAGAAAAAAATAATACATATTTAATTGATGACTCATTAATTATAGCGGGTCGAAAATTCAAATCCCGACTCCTAATAGGGACGGGGAAATTTCCCTCCGCTGAGGCACTTCGTAAAACTATTAAGGCTTCGGGTGCGGAAATCGTAACTGTGGCTTTAAGAAGAGTTGACCTTAAAAAACCAGAAAACGATAGTATCTTATCCGTTCTTAATCCAAAAGAAATATTGATTTTACCTAATACCAGTGGAGCCAGAACCGCAGAAGAAGCCCTAAAATTAGCCCGCATTGCTCGTGCAGCTGGATTGGAACCATGGGTAAAATTAGAATTAACACCGGAGCCCCGTTATCTACTTCCAGACCCCATAGAAACGCTCAGGGCTGCCGAATTGCTTATAAAAGATGGATTTGTGGTATTGCCCTATATTCAAGCAGACCCTATTCTTGCAAAAAAATTAGAAGAATTAGGGACAGCCACTGTCATGCCCTTAGGTTCACCTATTGGTAGCAACAAAGGATTGAAAACAAAGGAATTCATAAAGATTATTATAGAACAATCCAATGTTCCGGTAATAGTAGATGCAGGATTAGGAGCCCCTTCTCATTCTGCAGAGGCAATGGAAATGGGAGCCGATGCTGTGCTCGTAAATACTGCTCTCGCAGATGCAAAAAATCACGAGGCTATGGCACTTGCTTTTCGGTTAGCAACAGAGGCAGGAAGGTTAGCGTATCTTGCAGGATTAGGACCCCAGAGGGAAACAGCAGAAGCATCCTCTCCCCTAACAGGTTTCCTATTTAATTCCAAAGATAAATCTTTACAATGAAAAATAGACTACTATGTTAAAACCTTATTCCTTTGTAAATATCCTTAATACTTGGACAAAAAAACATATACAAGAAATTTATGACAGCGTTAATGAAGAAAAAATTTTATCTGCCTTAGGAAAGGAAACATTAGACATAGAAGACCTAATCGCTCTTCTCTCTCCAAAAGCAATTCCTTTCCTTGAAAAGATGGCTCAAAAAGCCCACCAACTAACCCGATGGCATTTTGGACGAACCATATCTATTTATACGCCTATCTATCTATCCAATCACTGTTCGTCCGATTGTGTATACTGCTTTTTTGCTTCACATTCAGGAATCCGCGAAAAAAGAGTTACTTTAAATGATGGGCAAATTCGGGAAGAATGTATTGAACTAAACAAAAAGGGCATTCAAACAGTATTACTTCTTACTGGAGATGCGACTAAAATTGTGCCCGTTGAATACATATCTAATGCGGTCCGAATTGCTAAAGAATACTTCAAATCAGTCAGTGTGGAAGTTTATTCTATGGAGGAAGATGAGTATAAACAATTAGTTGATGCGGGCACAGAAGGCGTGACCCTATACATGGAAACTTACGACAGGGATACTTATGATAAAGTCCACCTATCGGGGAAGAAAAAGGATTACTTATACAGACTAAACGCTCTTGAAAGAGCAGGAAGAGCAGGGATTCGCAGACTTACCTGCGGTGTTCTTCTTGGATTAAGCGATTGGCGATTTGATGTTGTATGGCTCGCTTTACATGCAAAATATTTAGAAAAAACCTGCTGGCAAAGTGTTATTTCTCTTTCTTTCCCACGGCTAAAACACACCCCTCCCCGATTTCAGGTCCCACACCTGGTTAGCCTTGAAGAACTCATTCAAATTATTACCGCTATGCGACTCTTTCTCCCCTATTCACCCTTCAATTTAAGCACACGGGAAAGTGCCGAAGTTCGCAATCATCTTATTCCTTTAGGAATTACATCAATGAGTGCAGGCTCTTCAACCCGTCCCGGGGGATACAAAGTCTTCCATAAAACACCTCCTGAACAAAAACCTGTATTGGAGCAATTTGAGATTGATGATAACCGAACGGTAGAAGAAGTAGTAGAAGCAATTAAAAGCAAAGGTTATGACCCCGTTTGGATTGACTTTGACCCCGGATTTATCAAATCATATTAAGAAACAACAGGAGATTACACCATGAAAAAACATTTTTTACTTTTTGTTCTTACTTTAACTCTGACCATCTATGCTCAGACTCCAAATCCTCAAAATTTCAAAGAACTTCCTCGTGATAAATACATTGATAAATGTATGGGAGCCTGGTTAGGTCAGATGATAGGTGTTACATTCGGGGACCAATACGAGTTCCGTTTCAACGGAATGCCTATCCTTGAACCTTTAGACGAATGGAAACCTGAAGAGTTGAAAAATTCACTTGAACAGGACGACCTGTATGTAGAAATGACATTCCTTGAAGCCATTGAAAAACATGGAATTAACATCTCTTTTGAACAGGCTGGAAAAGCCTTTGCAGAATCCAAATATCCTTTATGGCATGCAAATAAAGCAGGAAGGAATAATGTCCGCAATGGCATTATGCCTCCCCTTTCGGGACATCCGCGTTTTAATCCCCATGCAGATGATATTGATTTCCAGATTGAGAGTGATTTATTCGGAATTATCTCCCCTGGACTCTATAAAGAGATGCAACAGTTAGCCGAAGTTTTTGGAACTATTATGAACTATGGGGATGGACTTTATGGTGGCTATTTCATATCGGGTATGTATTCAAGTGCCTTTTTCAGCGATAACATTGAAGAAGTTGTTCTCGCTGGTCTCTCGTGTATTCCACCGGAAAGTAATTATAGAAAATGCATAGAAGATGTAATTACTTGCTACCACAAATATCCTGATAACTGGCTGGAAACATGGAAATATATAGAACACAAATGGCAGGATGATGTTGATTGTGAGCCCGGAAATCTCGTAAATATTGACGCAAAAATCAACGGTGCGTATGTGGCTATCGGTCTGCTATATGGACAGGGAGACCTGAAAAAAACGCTGGAAATATCTACTCGTTGTGGTCAGGACGCTGACTGCAACCCTTCTTCCGCAGGGGGCATTTTATGCTGTATGAAAGGCTTTTCTGCATTAGAACCTATATGGAAAGAATATCTTCCCCAAATGAGCGATAAAAAGTTCATTTTTACCAATTATTCCTGGAATTCACTAATAGAAGCCTGCACTCGTGTTGCTGAACAAATGATTTTAAAAGCCGGCGGAACAGTTGAAAATGGTATTTATAGAATTCCTATTCAACAACCTTCACCTCCACCGACATTAGAACAATGGACCAACAAACACGAAAAATTCTTGCCTCCTATCCCTAAAGAAGATGTAAACAAATGGAACTCATCATGGAAAGTTAAATCTTGCCTTAAAACAGAGCAAGTAGGGGTGTTCTCGGATAAATTAAACCGTCAAAATATTTTAGTTATTACACCTCTTGGATTAGATTACCCAGCAGTAATAGAGTCATACACTGAAATCCCTACGAATAAAAAACAATTATTCATTGTATCCTCTTCAAACCAGGGAAGTTCGTTCAAACTCCGTGTAAGAATAGATTATGAAATAATTAATGAACAAACCATTCACAATAGCGACTGGACATCTATATCTCTGAATATAGAGAAATGGGCTGGAACTACTCGTATGATTACAATTGAAGTATTCCCCGTAGAAAAAGATTCTAATGTAACTGCATGTTTTGGAAATATCACATTCCAATAAACATGAAAAAAATGGCACAAATAATTTAAAATATAACTCTAATAGAAAAATGAAAATTCTCAACCGAAAAGGAGTTACAATATGGCGGTTGCCTCTATTTCCTTCCCCAAAATTCACTCCGGTCTACCTTACAAAATAAAAGATATTAAACTCGCAGAATTAGGTAGAAAATTGATTGATTTGGCAGAGCATGAAATGCCAGGTCTCATGGCACTTCGGGAGAAATATGGTCCCAAACAACCCTTAAAAGGAGCCCGAATTATGGGTTCCCTTCACATGACAGTAGAAACTGCTGTCCTTATTGAAACGCTGAAAATATTAGGAGCAGATGTTCGTTGGGCATCTTGCAATATCTTCTCTACACAGGATGAAGCGGCAGCAGCAATCGCCGCAACAGGGACACCTGTTTTTGCATGGAAAGGGGAAACATTAGAAGATTACTGGTGGTGCACTTACCAGGCGATGTGTTTCCCTAATGGCGAAACTCCAAACATGATTGTTGATGACGGCGGGGATGCCACCTTATTAATTCATCGTGGTTATGAACTGGAAGAATATGCTCGTAAGAATGGGAAACTTCCACCCATAAGCGACGGACATAAAGAACTCCAGATTGTAGATAGTCTTCTCCATCAGATATATCAGGAAGACCCCAACCGCTGGCACAGAACAGTAGAGAATTGGATTGGCGTATCGGAAGAAACAACCACAGGTGTTCACCGTCTATATCAGATGATGAAAGAAGGAAAACTTCTTACCCGTGCAATGAATGTAAATGACTCCGTAACAAAATCCAAATTTGACAATTTATATGGCTGTAGAGAATCCTTAGGCGATGGGATAAAAAGAGCCACTGATGTCATGATTGCTGGTAAAACAGTGGTTGTTGCAGGTTATGGAGATGTAGGTAAAGGTTGTGCCCAAGCTATGCGTGGATTAGGAGCACGAGTCATTATCACGGAGATAGACCCTATATGCGCTCTACAAGCCGCTATGGAAGGCTATGAAGTAATGAGGATGGAAGACGCAGCACCTATTGGAGACATTTTTATCACTGCAACAGGATGTTGTGATGTAATCCGCGGGGAACACATGCTTAAAATGAAGCACAGAGCTATTCTTTGCAACATAGGTCATTTTGACGCTGAAATTGATGTGGAATGGTTAGAAAAACAAGAAAATATCCGTGAAGAAAATATCAAGCCCCAGGTAGATAAGTTTATATTCCCGGATGGAAAAGAACTAATACTTCTCGCTCGTGGTAGATTAGTCAATCTTGGCTGTGCAACTGGACATCCATCATTTGTTATGTCTAATTCCTTCTCCAATCAAACCCTTGCCCAGATTGCATTATTCACAGAACCCGAAAAGTATGAGAAGGGGAAGGTATATACACTACCGAAAAAATTGGATGAAGAAGTTGCAAGATTACATCTTGAAAAATTAGGCGTTAAGTTAGACCGATTAACACAAAAACAGGCAGACTATATTGGTGTTCCTATTGAGGGACCCTACAAACCCGACCACTACCGCTATTAATATTCAGTGTAAAAAAATTAAGCGGGCAAATTCAATATTTGCCCGCTTTTTATATTGTTTGCAAAATTACTCTACTGTTACACTCTTCGCAAGATTTCTTGGCTGGTCAACATCACATCCACGGTTAACTGCGATATAATATGCAAATAACTGTAACGGAACCGCAACTACAATCGGACTAAAAGGCTCATAACACTCCGGCACATATATTACATCCCTACTGTGTGCCACAATATCATCATCTCCTTCCGTTGCGACGCTAATCACAAGCCCCCGTCTTGCTTTTATTTCCTGAATATTAGACACCATCTTTTCGTAGGTATCACCCTTTACCGCGATACAGACAACAGGGAAAGTCTCTGTTACAAGGGCTATCGGACCATGTTTCATTTCGCCAGCTGCATATCCTTCTGCATGGATATAACTAATTTCTTTAAGTTTTAATGCACCTTCCAGAGCACTGGGATAGTTAAAATTCCTGCCTAAATAAAAGCAACTTTCAGCATCTTTATATTCTGGTCTATTAGCCAATTCTTTTACTTTGTCATGATTTTTTAATATGTAATCTACTTTCGCAGGTATAGCCCTTAAATGTCCTATCATCTCACGGGCTTGTTCTTTGGTAAGTGTTCCGCGAATTTGTCCTAACCAGATAGTAAACAATGCAAAAGCAATACATTGCGATGTATATGCTTTTGTAGATGCAACACCGATTTCTGGACCTGCTTGCTGATAGATTACACCGTGAGATTCACGGGCTACACTGGAACCCACAACATTAACAATAGACGCAACCTTCGCTCCACGACTTTTAGCAATGCGAATTGCTTCCAATGTATCCGCAGTCTCTCCGGATTGAGATACTGCAATTAAAATTGTGTTCGGTGGTATAATGGGGTCTCTATAACGGAACTCCGATGCTAAATCCAATTCTACCGACACACGGGCAAATTTTTCTATCAAGTATTTACCTACCATACCAGCATGCCATGCGGTTCCGCAGGCTACAACAAATATCTTCTGACATGCTTTTAATTCTTCTTCTGAAATATTCATATCTCTCAACTGAACTTTATCAGAGCCTTCTTCTACACGTCCTCTTAATGTGCTCTGTAAAACTTCCGCCTGCTGAAAAATCTCTTTCAACATAAAATGCGGATAGCCTTCTTTCTCTGCCGCAGAATCATCCCACTCTACATTATGAACATGCACCGGAATGGGGTTCCCTTCCACATCTTCTATTCTAATTGTGCTTCTCTTTATTTCACACACATGACCATTATCAATATAAATAACCTTACGCGTATACTTCATAATTGCAGGCACATCAGAAGCGATATAACCTTCCCCGTCTCCTATTCCTACTATCAGGGGACTACCATTTCTTGCTGCAACGAGCACATCCGGATTGTTTTTACATATAACACCAATGGCGTAAGCACCTCTTAAATCCCTAAGGGCTCGCTGGACTGCTTGGAATAAATCCCCATTATAATATTTTCTTACTAGATGAACTATTGTCTCTGTATCTGTCTGACTTCTAAACTTAACACCTTCTGCCTCCAATTGCTCCCTAAGTTCATGAAAATTCTCAATAATTCCATTATGAACCACTGCTATTTCCATATTCATATCAAAATGAGGATGAGAATTTACTTCAGAAGGTTCTCCATGTGTTGCCCAGCGAGTATGTCCTATTCCTAAATTGCCCTGTAATGGATTTTGTTCTATTTTCGCATCCAAAACTTTTAGTTTGCCAACACTCTTTAAATATTCTAGCCCATTTTGATTTACTACCGCTACACCTGCGGAATCGTAACCACGATATTCCAGACGATGTAATCCGGAAAGAATAATTTCTACTGCATTCTTAGGACCAATATAACCTACAATTCCACACATTTAAAATAATCCTTTCTTTCTTTTTATTTAATTGAAATGATATATTTTTACTTAGTAAGTAAACTTCTACTTCTTGTAATATGCCTTCATATCTTCAAGCGTCAAAGGCTTATAGTCACCTGCATGACCTGCTTGACCGAAGGCTTTCATCCTCTCTACATAAACTTTATATGCAGCTTCACGAGCAGGTCCTAAATATTCTCTCGGGTCGAATTTTTCAGGATGTTCCCAAAATACTTTACGAATAGCGCCTGTAATTGCTAATCTGCTGTCTGTATCAACATTGATTTTACGGACACCGTGCTTAATTCCTTCCTGAATCTGTTCCAGAGGAATACCCTGCGTATCCGGCATTTTACCACCATATTGATTAATAATATCTACCAATTCTTGTGGGACAGAACTGGACCCATGCATGACCATGTGACAATTCGGCATTCTTTTGTGAATTTCTTTTATGCGGTCCATAGCCAATTTTGGCGGTAATACTTTCCCGGTAACTGGGTCTTTTCTTGTAGATTTATAAGCGCCATGACTGGTTCCAATTGCTACTGCAAGTGCATCTACCCCTGTTAATTTCACAAACTCTTCTGCCTGAGCAGGGTCTGTAAGAAAATCTTCTACCTCTTTATCTGATAAACCTGCTCCATGTCCATCTTCTATACCACCAAGACAACCTAATTCCGCTTCTACGGTTACTCCTAATGGATGGGCTAATTCTACAACTTTTTGTGTAATCTCAAGATTACCTTCATAAGTATTTTTTGTCTTCCCATCTTCTTTTAAGGAACCATCTATCATCACAGATGTAAATCCTAATTCTATCGCCATTTTACAGGTCTCTACGCTATTTCCATGGTCTAAATGTAATGCCACAGGAATATGTGGATACTCTTCCACCGCCGCCTCCATCAATTTCTTCAGGTAAATCATTTTACTGTACTTCAAAGCACCACGGCTCGCCTGGATTATTACAGGGCTATTCGTATCATTTGCCGCCTGCATAATCGCTTGAATCTGCTCCATATTGTTTACATTGAAAGCACCCACTCCGTATCCACCTTTGGCTGCTTCATCAAGTATTTGTCTCATTGGAACTAACGGCATAACATTTCTCCTTAATTTAATTGTTTATAGTATTATTACTCTTACAGTTTTTATAGATTTACCAACACAGGAACTAAATGAGTAGAAAAAGTTGATGTATTATAACATTTATAAATTTGTTAATTCAAAAATCTTTTTTGATAATTGGATACACATTTAAAGGACATTCTGAACATTTTGGTTTTTTCCTACAAAAATCTTTCCCCGTCCAGACTATTAATCCATGGTACTCTTTATATAAATGAACATCCTTTGGAAAATGCTTGTGAAAATATTCTTGCACCTCCCGATAGTTCATTTTCTCATCTAAAAGACCATGTCTGGAAAATATCCTCTTCGTGTATGCGTCTACAACAAAAATAGGTTTCTCACACGCATAAAGTAAAATATCGTCAGCCGTTTCTTCTCCTATTCCTTTGATATTTAGTAGTTCCTCTCTCAAATATGAAACACTTTTACACATCATATCTTCAATTTTTCCATCATATTTCTCAATCAAAAAATTACAGAATACAACAAGGCGTTCTGCTTTCTGTCGGAAATATCCCGAAGAACGAATACATTTTTCAAGCAGTTCTCTATCACATTGAACGATTTTATACGGGTCTAATAATTTTTCCTGTTTCAAATTTTCTATCGCTTTTTCTACATTCGTCCATGCGGTATTTTGAGTAAGAATTGCCCCGATAGCTATTTCAAAAGGGCTATCCCCAGGCCACCAACCTGTGGGTCCATAAAATTTAGATAGAGTTTCATAAATCTCTATTAATCCGGGTAATTTTCTTCTTCGCTTTTTACTACACGAACACATAATTACTTCATTCTATCCACTTCGTTTCTTATTGCTCGTATGTGTTCTGGTGTTGTTCCACAACAACCCCCAATAATCTTCGCCCCATTTTGATAATACTCTAGAACAAACTTTGCGAATATTTCTGGAGTCTCCGGATACGCTATTCCGTTATCTGTCAACTGCGGTTGTCCTGCATTTGGATAAACTAAAAAAGGTGTTTCTTTTTCACATTCATACATCTTCTTTAATAATGCACTCATACCCTCTGTACCCAATGTGCAATTCACTCCTAAAATACGGACACCTAACTGTTTCATCTCGCTGATAAACATCTCCGGGGTAGTCCCCATAATAGTATTGAATCGTTCTCCATCCGGACTCCTCATAAATGTAAAGCTAACAACAATCTCTAACTTCGTGTTCTCCTTCACAGCAAGGACGGCACACTTTGTTTCTTCCAAATCCACCATTGTTTCAATTGTGCAGGCATCTGCCCCTCCTTCTTCTAATGCTTCCGCCTGCTCCTTAAAAGCATCATATAACTCTTCTTCCAACACATCTCCCATCATAATAAATTTACCACTCGGTCCTATTGATGCAAGGACATGATGTTCATCCCCTACCGCTTTTCGTGTTAGATATGCGGACTGCCTGTTTATTTCCTTTGCCTCGTTCTCTAAACCGTATGCTTTTAATTTTATCCGATTGCCTCCAAAACTATTGGTAGAAACTAAATCAGCACCTGCATTTTTATATGAAATAGCAATATTGCTTATCACCTCCGGCCGTTTTAAATTCCACAATTCTGGACATTCACCGGCTTGCATACCTTCTTTAATTAAAAATGTTCCCCAACCTCCATCACCTACCAAAATTTTACCTGATTGTATTTCTGACAAAATAGTATCCATTTATTCCCTTACTCATTAACCAAATGTTTCCATGTTTCTTTAACTAAAAAACTATTCGGTGCATCTTTTTCAACTTGTAAAAATGATTCCCACGGAAAAGCAATAGTTAAAAAACTATCCCCTATTTGCTTCTTTACATTTAATCGTGCAGATATATCGGTCAAACCAATAACCGCTTTCGGCTCTTCTCCCTCTTTTGCGTATGTCCATATCCCAATAGTTTGACAGCCTGCTGAGAATGGGGCAATAACCCGATTCATTGTATTACTTCGGAAATTAGCAAGGACTACCAAAGCAGATAATTGATTGGGAGTTACTAAAAATACCACTGTTTTAGGTTGTTCTTTATCCTGCTCGACTTTTGATAATGGTTTGAAGATTACATAATCATACGGTATATCTATTATAGGTAGGTTTTGTATAAAGTTTTGTACCTGTTCCGGAGAGGATAAATACCCTTCACCATGTAAGAAATCCTGTAAGAATTCAGGGGTAACAAAATTTTTTATCTGTTCCGCTACACCTTCACCTTTTGGGTCACCTTTATTCCCTGTGGAAAGGAATCTACAAAAACAATCTTCCCCCCCAGGGAATTTTTCATACAAATTCCCAAAACCTAATCCAACTCCGCCTCCCCAGCAACCATAAGTTTCTCGCGAGAATACTGCTGTTTTACCCTTAGCAGAACTAATGAGCCACCAGATTACACAGCCCCATTTTCCAGGTTTAAATTCTATTGCTTTTTCAGGTTTCTGATTTGACCAGATTATTGCTACGGGCTCATATTGTAACTTTAATAATTCACAAAGAACTGACTTCATATTTTGCCTTTAATTAGCAAAGCCCAATTTAGCATCCAGATACTCAATGCAACCCTGTGGGTCAGGCGAGTATTTATCCGCACCTATCTTATCGCAAAATTCCTGTGTAAGTGGTGCACCACCTACTACTATCGTTACCTCAGGAACTTCGGACTTCAAAACTTTTACCGCTTTCTCCATATTAATCATCGTTGTAGTTAACAATGCACTCATTCCGACTACTGCCCCAGGGTTTTCCTTTAAAACTGACAGGAATTTTTCAGGAGAGGTATCCACACCTAAATCAATAACCTTCCATCCAGCCCCTTCCATCATCATCCTTACAAGATTCTTTCCAATATCGTGCAAATCACCCTGCACTGTTCCAATAATAAAAACGCCCTTATGTTTTGCTTCACCAGATTCAAACGCACTCTTCAAAAATGGCATACCTGCATTCATTGCCCGTGCAGACATCAAAACATCAGGGACAAAAACTTCATTGCAACTAAATTTCTTACCGACCACACTCATCCCCTTCATAAGCCCCTCATTTAAGATTTTTACTGCGGGAATACCCATAGAAAGGGCTTGCTGAACCAATTCTTCAGTTCCATCTTGACCACGCATATCAGGTGGATAAGGAGAATTTTTGTTAATTTTTCCTCTCTCAACACAGAGGGCAATCTGTTCCAAAATGTTTTCCATAACCTTTCCCTTATGTTAAATTTTTATTTTGATAACATTTAAAAACTTTTAAAATTATTAATAAATTATGAAATCCTTTTCCAATTGTGACCTCCACCATTTTTACAGGGAACATTTCCATAAGGCGTATTTTTTGACTTTACAACCAAACCACACTTGCTACATTGATAATTTCTATCGCCTACTTCACCTAAGCAATGCCAATGATGACCACCCCCTGAAGGGCAAGTTCCCATCAAGGGCTGATTAACAGATTCTATATGCGTTCCACACTTGGGGCAATAATAATTCTTCAACGACTTACCCTCTGCAAAAGAAAAAGGCAAGAGGATAATGGAAAAAATTAAACAAAATACTGTAATTGTAAAAAACAAACCTCTTTTCATATATACTTTCTCCTTTATCTATTAATTTTTTTATAAATG
>FWWL01006794.1_pt1 | contig 16200 bp, 16 predicted proteins | sample 2228331 | NCBI WGS metagenome assembly FWWL01 (sample SAMEA103939775, study PRJEB20133) | metagenome
CCTCTCCCCTTCAGGGGAGAGGGAGGAGCGCCGAAGGCGCGGAGGGTGTGGGGCCCGCAATCTCTGCGGCCAGCTCATCAACAACCCCCACCCCCCAACCCCCTCCCCTGAAGGGGAGGGGGAGTCTGGACCTCGTCTCCCCCGCCGATCCCGCCCGGCGCGGCAGCCAGCTCTCCTTCCGCCATCCGGAGGCCTACGCCCTGTGCCAGGCGCTGATCGAGCGCGGGATCATCGGCGATTTCCGCGCGCCCGACATCCTCCGCCTAGGCTTTGCCCCGGCCTATCTGCGCTTCGAGGACATGGCCCGGACGGCGCAGGAACTGGCGGACATCCTCGCCACCGGATCGTGGGACCAGCCCCGCTTCCGCGAGCGCGCGGCGGTAACCTGACGAGGCGTTGGAACGAAATTCGCGGATCGCGCGTTTGCAAGTCACTGAAAGGCGAGATGGAATGTCTCCATCCGCTGCCGAGGAGACATGCCATGAAGAAGAAGATTCTCACCGTGCTGGCCTTCAGCTCCGCTGCCATGCTCATGAGCGCCTGCAACACCGTCGACGGTGCCGTGGACGACGTGGAATCGGTCGGCGATTGCGTCGACGGCGTGAAGGGCAACTGCTGAGCAGCCTTCCGCTCTGTGCCAGCCACAGGAAAAGCGCCGCCTCCGGGCGGCGTTTTTTTTGGGTCTTGGCGGTTCGCCGCGACTGCATCTGTCCTACATGCCGCGAAACCGGCACACCAAGCCTCATGAGCACGCAGCCGCCGCCCCTCGAGAGATTCGCGAAGGTGACACCGGCACGCCGGTTTTCCGCCGCAAGCACCTGTTTTGCGCCGATTATCCCGTTGAGGCGAGTTTTTAAAAAGCCGGGCTTCGGTGTGACACGCCCGTTTCCCGCAATCCTTGCGGACAGCGGCTCACGCCTCCAGTTCGATGTCCCAGTACAGCCAGTCGCGCCAGGTTTCGTGCAGGTAGTGGGGCGGGAACTGCTTGCCGTGCTGCTGCAATTGCCAGTGTGTCGGGCGGATCGGCGCATTGTAGAGATGCATGCCGGCCTGCTTGGGCGTGCGGCCGCCCTTCTTCATGTTGCAGGGCGCGCAGGCCGTGGCGATGTTCTCCCACGTCGTGCGCCCGCCCAGTCGGCGGGGGATGACGTGGTCGAAGGTCAGGTGATGGGTGTCGCCGCAATATTGGCAGGCGAAGCGGTCGCGCAGGAACAGGTTGAACCGGGTGAAGGCCGGGAATTCGCTAGGCCGGACATATTGCTTGAGCGCGATGACGCTCGGGATCTTCATGTCGAGATTGGGCGAATGGACCTCGCGGTCGTAGGTCTCGATCACATCGACCCGGTCGAGGAAAATCGCCTTGATCGCCGTCTGCCACGGCCAGAGGCTGAGCGGGTAGTAGGAGAGCGGAGTATAATCCGCGTTGAGGACGAGGGAGGGGCAGGACGCGAGATTGCGCGTCGGATCCTCCACGCTACTTCGAAGCCGTGCGGTGCGTTCGATCAGTTCGGCCGTGAACAATTCCGTTCTCCCCGATTGATGGCGAGTGTGCATTTGCACGAGAGAGCGTCAAGTCGGTTACAGACAGGCTTTCCACAGGGTTATCCTGCCCGCTGCGGCAATTCGGACTCACAATCGGACCCACAGCCGTTCGCCCTGAGCTTGTCGAAGGGCAGCCACAACCGCCAAACCAGCGCGGCCACCGGGCTTCGACAAGCTCAGCCCGAACGGGCTAAGAGAATGGCATGACGACAACCCGCATCGCCCCCAGCCCCAACGGGCCGCTGCACTGGGGCCACGCCTACAGCGCCATCGTGGCGCATGACCTTGCGCGCGGGGCCGGAGGTCGCTTCCTGCTGCGGATCGAGGATATCGACGGACCGCGCAGCCGGCCGGAACTGGCCGACGAATTCCGCCGCGATCTCGCATGGCTCGGGCTGGAATGGGACGAGGTGGCGGCACAATCCAGCCGCCTCGACAGCTACCGCGATGCCGCACGCCGGCTGGAGGCGATGGGGCTGCTCTATCCCTGCACCTGCACCCGCAAGGACATCGAGGACGCCGGAGCCAGGCCAGGTCCGGAGGGGCTGGTCTATCCCGGCACCTGCAAGGGCAAGGCCGTCGATCCCGCTGTGCCGGCGGCCATGCGGCTCGATGTCGGAAAGGCGCTGGACCTGACCGGGCCGCTCAGCTGGGAAGACGATCTCGCCGGTGTGCAGCAGGCCGACCCGCTGGCGCTTGGCGACGTCGTGCTGGTGCGCAAGGACCTGCCGGCAAGCTATCACCTCGCCGCCACGCTCGACGACGCGGCCGACGGCGTGACGCTGGTGACGCGCGGGCGCGACCTGTTCGCGGCGACCCATATCCACCGGCTGCTGCAGGAACTGCTCGGCCTGCCGGTGCCGCGCTGGCACCACCATCCGTTGCTGCGCGACGAAAGCGGGCAAAAACTCGCCAAGCGGCGCGGCTCGCCCGCGCTGGCCGACCATCGGCTGGCGGGCGAGGACGGCCGTGCCTGGGCCGATCGGCTGCGTACGGGCGAATGGCCGTCTGGCATTTCGCTCGGGAAGGCCTAGATAGCAGACATGACCGCTATCCTCATCATCGCCCTCGTGATCCTCATGGGCCTCGTGCTCTATTCGCTCATCCGCGGGATCGTCGCCTTCCTCCAGAGCACCAAGATCGATCTCGAGACGGGCGAGGGCGAAAACGTCACCGAGATGCAGCTGCTGCAGAACAGGATGATGTTCAACCGCATCAAGTACCAGGCGCTCGCCATCGTGGTCGTCGCCATCCTGCTGGCCGTTTCGCAGTAACGCCGCTGGCGGCCGGCTCATGGTCAAGCTCACCAGGATCTACACCCGCACCGGCGACGACGGCACGACGGGTCTCGTCGACGGGTCGCGCCGCGCCAAGCACGATGCTCGCATGACCGCGATCGGCGTGGTCGACGAGGCGAACTCGGCGATCGGGCTGGCCGCGGTCGCGTTGCAGGGGGGCGACCACGCCGCGCTGCTGTACCGCATCCAGAACGACATGTTCGATCTCGGTGCGGACCTGGCGACGCCATTGGGTGAGGTGGGGGGCGAAGACTTCGCTCCGTCGGAGATGGTACTGCGCATCGTCCCGTCGCAGGTCGACTGGCTCGAGGCGCAGATCGATGCGCTGAACGAACGGCTCCAGCCGCTGACCAGTTTCGTCCTGCCCGGCGGCAGCGAGGCGGCGGCGCGGGTCCATGTCGCCCGGGCCACCACGCGCGCGGCGGAACGGGCGATGGCGGCGCTGGCGGCGGACGAGCCGGTCAATCCGGCGGCGCTCGCCTACATCAACCGCCTCTCGGACCTGCTGTTCGTCCTTGCGCGGGTCGCCAACGACGACGGCAAGGCGGAAGTGAAATGGATACCGGGAGCAAACCGCTAGCCAGCGGCAAGGCGCCCCGCTAACAGCGCATCTTTGCTGCAACTGCGAAGAAAGCGGACATCATGAAGACGATCGGCGTTATCGGCGCGGGCCAGATGGGCTCGGGCATCAGCCAGACGATTGCCCAGAACGCGATGAACGTGCTGCTGGCCGACGTCTCGCTCGAGGTGGCCGAAAAGTCGAAGGCCGGGATCGAGAAGGCGCTCGCCAAGCTCGTCGGGCGCGGCAAGATCGAGATCGCCGATGCCGAGGCGGCGCTGGCCCGCATCACCCCGGTCGCCGACTATGCGCCCATGGCCGAGGCCGACATGATCATCGAAGCCGCAACCGAGCGCGAGGAGATCAAGAAGACGATCTTCGAGAAGGCGAGCCAGGTGCTGGGGCAGGGCGCAATCATGGCCTCCAACACCAGCTCGATCCCGATCACCCGCATGGCCAATTACACCAGCGATCCGGCGCGCTTCATCGGGTTGCATTTCTTCAATCCCGTGCCGGTGATGGGCCTCATCGAAGTCATCCCGGGCCTCGCCACCTCGAAGGACGTGGAGGCGCGCACGGTCGCCTTCGCCGAAGGGCTGGGCAAGCAGGTGGTCCTCAGCCAGGACGAGCCCGGCTTCGTCGTCAACCGCATCCTGCTGCCGATGATCAACGAGGCGGTGTTCGTGCTCGGCCAGTCGACCGCCAGCATCGCCGATATCGACAAGGGCTGCCGGCTCGGCCTCAACCATCCGATGGGCCCGCTCGAACTGGCCGATTTCGTCGGCCTCGACACCTGTCTCGACATCATCGGCGTGCTCTACAAGACCACCCGCGACACCAAGTACCGGCCCGCCCCGCTGCTGGTGAAATACGTCGAGGCCGGCTGGCTCGGCCGCAAGACAGGCAAGGGCTTCTACGATTACTCGGGCGAAGTTCCCGTGCCGACGCGATAGGGCGCGGAACGCGAGAGCGGGATGCGTCGTTCACCTGACACAAGGAGAACGATCATGACGCAGACCCCCGACACCCGCCCCGATACCGACAGCGATATCGCCAGCGACGAACCGATCGCGCCCGAAACGGTCAACACCGAACAGGACGACGAGGATGCCCAGGCGCAGACCGTCGCCGACGATGCGCTTACCCGTGCCACCAGCGTCCTCGGGACCGACAGCGACCACGTGGCGAGCGCGCCGGGCGAAGCCGACGCGCAAGACCTCGTCGATCACATGAAGCAGATGGAAACGAGCGGCGTGATCGACATGTCGGCGTATGAAGGCGAGCCGAGCCACGACGACGAGCCCGATACCTACGGCGGTTCCGAAGACGGCGACGATCCCGTCGAAGACAGCCTGAGCGTGATCAGCGAATGATCGTTTCCGGGGCGGGTGCGGTCAGCGCCGTGCCCGCCCCGGCCTCGCCCGCCGGAGCGCTCTGGAGGCCCTCGGGCGTAATCATTGGTTCGGGAAGCATCGGCTTGGGGTCGAGACCAAGCGGCTCGAACCCGAGATCGGCGGACTTGGTTTCGCTTGCAGCCGGCAGCGGCGCATCGACCTGGACTATGATCGGTTCGGGATTTTGTTCAGCCTGAGAAAGAGTTTTTGCCTGATCGCTGGCGAGCTGCCTCTGCCGTTCCAGTTCCGCCTTGGCGGCATCGATCGTGCCGCCCTCGGTTTCGCTGCCGACCATGGTCGCCGCGCCGATCAGCGTCATCGCGACGAAGGCCAGGGCCCCGGTGCGGCTTTTGAACATGTAGGCCTTCATGCCGCCAGCCTGCCACGGACCGGTTAACGATCGGTTGGCGCCGCCTCCCGCTTGAGCTGGTAGAGCAGGTCGAGCGCCTCGCGCGGGGACAAGGCGTCGAGATCGAGCGAGGCCAACCGCTCCCGCAGCACATCGACCGGCGGCGCGTCGGGCATATTCGCCATGGCCGCAAATAGCGGCAGTTCGCCAAGCCCCGCCGCCAGCCCGCCAGTTTCCGCCCGGCCTTTCTCCAGCTTCTCGAGCACTGCGCGGGCACGCTTGACCACCGGGGGCGGCACGCCTGCCAGCTTGGCCACGGCAAGGCCGTAGCTGCGGTCCGCCGCGCCTTCGGCCAGTTCGTGCAGCAGGACGAGGTCGCCCTTCCACTCCTTCGCCCGCACATGGTGGAGCGAAAGCGCGTCGCAGGTTTCGGCGAGGCGCGCCAGCTCGTGGTAGTGCGTCGCGAAGAGGCAGCGGCAGCGGATAGTCTCGTGCACCGCCTCGACGACCGCCCAGGCCAGCGCCAGCCCGTCGTAGGTCGAGGTCCCGCGCCCGACCTCGTCGAGGATCACGAAGCTGCGTTCGGTCGCCTGCGACAGGATGGCCGCGGTTTCGACCATCTCCACCATGAAGGTCGAGCGGCCGCGGGCGAGGTTGTCGGATGCGCCCACACGGCTGAACAGGCGGTCGACGAGGCCCACGGTGGCCTCGGCAGCGGGAACGTAGCTCCCCGCCTGCGCCAGCAGCACTACAGCCGCGTTCTGGCGCAGGAATGTCGACTTGCCGCCCATGTTCGGGCCGCCGATCAGCCACAGCCGGTCATCGGGGGCGAGACGGCAGTCGTTGGGGACGAAGAGTTCGCCGGTCTGGCGCAGCGCGGCCTCGACCACCGGATGGCGGCCCGCGCGGATGTCCAGCGCGCGGTCTTCGCTGATCTGCGGGCGGCACCAGTCGCCTTCGGCAGCGCGCTCGGCGAGGCCTGCGCCGACATCGATCCGTGCCAGCGCCGCGGCGGTGTCGGCGATGGCCTCACGCGCGGCGCAGACCATCTCGACCAGGTCCTCGAAATGCGCGGCCTCGGCGGCGAGCGCGCGGCCTCCGGCCTCGCTGATCCGGCTCGCTTCCTCGTGCAGTTGCAGCGAGTTGAAGCGGACCGCCCCGGCCATGGTCTGGCGGTGGGTGAAGCCGCTGTCCGCAGCCATCAGCGCGTCGCCGTGCTTCGCGGGCACTTCGATGAAATAGCCCAGTACGCCGTTGTGCTTGATCTTGAGCGCGGCAATTCCGGTGTCGTCCCGATAGCGTGCTTCGAGGGCGGCGATGGCGCGACGTGCGTTGCCGCTGATGGCGCGAAGCTCGTCGAGCGCGGCATCGTGCCCCTGCGCGATGTAGCCGCCCTGGTCGCGGGTGGTCGGGGGCGATGGTACCAGCGCGCGCTGCAGGAGGTCGACCAGCGCGCCGTGGCCGGTCATGGCGGGAAGCAGGCGTTCGAGCAGGGCCGGGCGATCGGGCTTGGCCGACAGGTGGTCGCGGATGCGCCGCGCTTCGCCCAGGCCGTCACGAATCTGCCCCAGGTCACGAGGGCTGCCACGCCCGGCGACGATCCGGCCCAGCGCGCGGGCGAGGTCGGGCACACTGCGCAGCACATCGCGCAGGTCGGCGCGCAAGAGCGGATCGGCGTGGAAGAAGGTTACCAGCGCCAGCCGGGCCTCGATGGCGGACCTGTCGGTCAGCGGAGCCGACAGGTCCTCCGCCAGCTGGCGTGCGCCTGCACCGGTGACGCAGCGATCGACCGCCGCGACCAGGCTCCCCGCGCGCCCGCCTTGCTGGCTGGCGAGGATTTCGAGCGAGCTGCGTGTCGCTGCATCCATCGCCAGCCGCGCGGCGCTGTCGGCCGCGACCGGCGGCAGCAGGAACGGCAGCGTACCGCGCCCGGCATGGTCGAGATAGCCGATAAGGCCGCCCGCCGCCGCGAGCATCGCGCGCGAAAAGGTGCCGAACCCCTCCAGCGTTGCGACCTGGTGGATCGCCTTCAGCCGCGCCTCGCCTTCGTCGCTGGCGAACTGGCTGCGGGCGCGCGGGATGGCATCGCCTGGGGCATCGTCCCAGCCTTCCGGGGCCACGACCTCGCTCGCGCCGAGCCGCGCCAGCGCTGCGCCGAGCCCTTCGGGCGGGCATTCCTCCAGCTCCATCCGCCCGGTCGAGATGTCGCAGTGCGCGATGCCGACGGTTCCTCGCACCTCGCACACCGCCGCCAGCACATTGGCGCGGCGCGGTTCCAGCAAAGCGTCCTCGGTCAGCGTGCCGGCCGTGACGAAGCGGACGATGTCGCGCTTCACCAGCGCCTTTGACGAGGGCGTGCCTTCGCGCTTCGCCCGCACCTTGGCTTCGTCGGGGGTCTCGACCTGTTCGGCGATAGCGACCCGGCATCCGGCCTTGATCAGTCTTGCGAGATAGCCTTCCGCCGAATGCACCGGCACGCCGCACATCGGGATCGGCGCGCCGCCGTGTTCGCCTCGGCTGGTCAGCGCGATGTCGAGGATAGCCGCGGCTTCCCGCGCATCGTCGAAGAACAGCTCGAAGAAATCGCCCATGCGGTAGAACAGCAGGCACCCGTCCGCCTCCGCCTTGAGGCCGAGGTACTGTTCCATCATGGGGGAGGGCTTGCCCGACATGGCCGATGCCGTAGCGGTGGCGCAGCCGATTCGGGAAGCGAGGCGCACGGGCTTTCCCCCTATCGCTGGGCGGTACTCTTTTGTATCGCGCCCGCAGAAGATGACAGGAGCCAGCCTTGGCCGACGACAAGCAGACGGGTTTTACGGAGCGCGAGGCGCTGTTCTACCACGAGACGATCCGTCCGGGTAAGATCGAGATCATTGCCAGCAAGCCGATGGCGACCCAGCGCGATCTCAGCCTCGCCTACTCGCCGGGCGTCGCCGCACCGGTCGAGGCCATCGCCCGCGATCCCTCGCTGGCGGCCAAATACACCGCCCGCTCCAACCTCGTTGCCGTGATTTCCAACGGCACCGCCATCCTCGGTCTCGGCAACCTCGGCGCGCTGGCGTCTAAGCCGGTGATGGAAGGTAAGGCGGTGCTGTTCAAGCGCTTCGCCGACGTCGACTCGATCGACCTCGAACTCGATACCGAGGACCCCGAAGCCTTCATCAATGCCGTCGCGCTGATGGAGCCGAGCTTCGGCGGCATCAACCTCGAAGACATCGCCGCGCCAGAATGCTTCATCATCGAGCAGGCCCTGCGCGAGCGGATGAACATCCCGGTGATGCATGACGACCAGCACGGCACGGCGATCATCGCGGCAGCAGGGCTCATCAACGCCTGCCACCTGACCGGGCGCAGCCTGAAGGATTGCCGCATGGTGGTGAACGGGGCCGGGGCCTCGGCGCTGGCCTGCACCGCGCTGATCAAGGCGCTCGGCGTGCCGCACGAAAACGTCATCGTCTGCGACCGTTCCGGCCCGATCTATCCCGGCCGCGACGGGGTCGACCAGTGGAAGAGCGCGCATGCCGTGCCAACCGAGGCGCGCAGCCTGGAAGAGGCGCTGGTGGGTGCCGACATCTTCCTCGGTCTCTCCGCCGCCGGGGCGCTCAAGCCCGATTGGGTGCGCAAGATGGCCGACAGCCCGATCATTTTCGCCATGGCCAATCCCACGCCCGAAATCATGCCGGACGAGGCCAAGGCGGTGCGGCCCGACGCGATCATCGCCACCGGGCGCAGCGACTTTCCCAACCAGGTCAACAACGTCCTCGGCTTCCCCTTCATCTTCCGCGGCGCGCTCGACGTGCAGGCGACCGCAATCAACGAGGAAATGAAGATCGCCGCCGCCCGCGCGATCGCCGATCTCGCCCGCGAACGCGTGCCCGACGAGGTCGCCGCCGCCTACGGCATCAACCAGAAGTTCGGCACCGACTACATCATCCCGGCCCCGTTCGATCCGCGGCTGATCGAGGTGGTGTCCTCCGCCGTCGCCAAGGCGGCGATGGACAGCGGCGTGGCCAAGGCGCCGATCGCCGATTTCCAGGAATATCGCCAGTCGCTGAAAGCGCGGCTCAACCCGACCACCGCCGCGCTGACCAATGTCTACGAGGTCTGCAAGGCCAATCCCAAGCGGATGGTCTTTGCCGAGGCCGAGGAAGACGTCGTGCTGCGCGCTGCGATCCAGTATCGCGATTTCGGCTATGGCCAGCCCATCCTCGTCGGGCGCACCAAGCAGGTCGTCGACCGCCTGCACATGCTCGGCGTCGGGGATCCCGGCAGCTTCGAAATCCAGAACTCGGCCGATTCCGCGCATGTGCCGGAAATGGTCGAATTCCTCTACAAGCGTCTGCAGCGCAAGGGCTATACCGAGCGCGACGTGCGCCGCATGGTCAACCAGGAACGCAACGTCTTCGCCGCGCTGCTGGTCGCGCTCGGCCATGGCGATGCGATGATCTCGGGCCTGACCCGCACCTTCGCCCAGACCGCGCGCGAGGTGAACCGGGTGCTCGATCCCAAGCCCGGCGCGGTGCCCTTCGGCATCCACATGATGGTAGGCAAGAACCACACTACCTTCCTCGCCGATACCACCATCAACGAGCGGCCGAGTTCGGAACTGCTGGCGCATATCGCCAAGGAAACCGCCGCCGACGCCCGCCGCATGGGCCATGAGCCGCGGGTCGCCTTCCTCAGCTATTCGACCTTCGGCAATCCGTCGGGCCAGTGGCTCGGCAACATCCGCGATGCGGTAGCGATCCTCGATGCCGATCCCGGCGTGAACTTCGAATACGAAGGCGAAATGGCCCCCGACGCCGCGCTCAACCCCAAGGTGATGAAGCTTTACCCCTTCAGCCGCCTTTCGGGTCCGGCCAACGTACTGGTCATGCCGGGGCTGCAATCGGCCAATCTCTCGGCCAAGCTTCTGCGCGAACTCGCGGGCAACGCCACCATCGGGCCGATGCTGATCGGCATGGAAAAGCCGGTCCAGATCGCCCCGATGACCTCGATCGCGCCCGATATCCTGACGCTCGCGGTGCTGGCGGCGGCGGGGGTCGTCGGCTAAGCGGAGCCGGTTCACGGCCCGGCAAGGACCGCCCTGCCACCGCCATCGCAGCGATCGATGCCGAACTGGCCAGTCGGGGACGCTGAAGGACCGCAGGGCGCGGCGATGGCACCGTCCGCCGCGTCCATCGCCGCGCCTGCCCCAATGGTTCATCGGCCCGCAAGCGTCGGTCGGCAAAGCGCCCGGCACGCGCACTCCCCCAAGCGCGTGAAAGGACATCACATGAAGAAATTGATCATCGCCCTTGCCGTCGGCGCGCTCGCCTCGCCGGCCATGGCGCAGGAGCAGAACGTCGCCCCCGGCGGCTTCCATGTCGGCGTGCTCGGCGGCTACGAAGGGCTCGACGTCGAGTCCGGCGACGGCACCGTCACCGCAGGCGCGGATTCGGCTGTCTACGGCGTGACTGCCGGATACGACCTGTCGCTCGGCAGCGCCTTCGTCGGCGTCGAGGGCGAATTGTCGACCAGCGGCGGTTCGACCGAATTCCCCTCCAGCTTCTCCGGCGCGCGCGATGGGCTGGAGGCCAACGGCCAGTACTACGTCGGCGCCCGCGCCGGTTTCGCCGTGACCCCGGGCATCGCCGCCTACGGCAAGGTCGGCTACACCGCGCTCGACACCAAGGCTTTCACCAGCGCCGGATCGCTCGGCGAGCTCGAGGACAATGCCTCGGGCCTGCGCTTCGGCGGCGGCCTCCAGGTGCAGCTGCCCGGCCCGCTCGAAGGCCGGATCGAGTACCGCCGCTCGCGCTACAACGACGTGCTCGACAGCGACTTCGGCGACGTGACGACCGACCAGGTGGTCGCGGGCATCGGCCTGCGGTTCTGACCTGACATGACCGGCTTCGGGTCGTGCGATGCGCGGCCCGTCGTCTTATTTCCGCCGGAACCGGAAATACCACACCTCGTGCCCGTAGACCGTGCGGGCCTTGTGCTCGTAGCGCGTCTCCGGCCAGCCGCCGGGGCGGTTCTGCCAGTTGTGCGGGCCTTCGACGACCCATTCGAACACATCAGTGTGCCGCCGCATTACCATCAGCGCGTGGCGCAGATACACCGCATGGTCGGTGCCGAAGCGGAACTCGCCGCCGGGCTTGAGCTTGTCGGCGATCATGCGCACCGGGCCGTCGTTCATCATCCGCCGTTTGGCGTGCTTGTTCTTGGGCCAGGGATCGGGGTGGAGGAGGTAGACCATGGTCAGCGCCCCGTCGGGCACCCGGCGCAGCACCTCCAGCGCATCGCCCATGTGCAGCCGGACGTTGGCGAGCCGCTGATCCTCGACATGCGTCAACGCCTGCGCCACGCCGTTGACGAAGGGCTCGGCCCCGATGAAGCCGTGATTGGGCAACAGGTCGGCGCGATAGGCGAGATGCTCCCCGCCGCCGAAGCCGATCTCGAAATGGAGCGGGCAGTCCTCGCCGAATAGCGCCTGCGCCGTCACCGGACCCTCTGCTGGCACGGCGATCTGCGGCAGAAGATTGTCGACCAGCGATTGCTGGTGCTTGCGCAGCGGCTTGCCTTGGCTGCGGCCATAAAGCCGGTTGAGGGTGGTCGGGTCGCCGGGCTTGAATGCACTCATGGCGCGGGCGCTTGGCAGGAGGATGGTGCGGAATCAAGCGTGGTCGCCCGAGCCACTGCGCCAACCCAAGAAAATCGTGCTGGACGGTGTTGTCGCAGTGTGATGATCTTCGCTCCATGCCGAACCCGTCGATCCCCGCTCATTCGCTCGCGGCGCTCAACGACAACGAGCTGGAGATCCTGCAACTGCTGGCGAGCGGCCATACCGCCAAGTCCATCGCCAACACCCTCGGCCGGACGGAAACCGCGATCAACGAGCGGCTGCGCGAGGCCCGGCGCAAGACCGGGGTCGGCAGCAGCCGCGAACTCGCCCGCCTGCTCGACGCCCAGAAAATCTGGGACAAGAATATCGGTCTGGCGGACGCCGGCCCTTCCGCCGAGGCTTCGGACGTTCCCCCACCGAAAACGGGGTTCGACTGGACGAAAGGAAGGATTGCCATGCTGATTGCCGCACCCGCCGCCCTGATGGGGCTGGCCGTTTTGACCAGTACCATCAATCCGGCAGACGACGCGCCCCGGCAAGCAGGCGCGGAAATGCCGGTGGCATCGCCGCTGGCGGGGCGCTGGTCGCTCGATGTGGCGCGGCTCCCGGCGGACGAGCGCCCGGTTGCGGTGACGATCGCGTTCGAACCCGTCGCCGGCGGCCGCTTGCACACGCTGGTGACGATCGAGAGCGGTGACGGCGCGCTGCGCAAGGCCGAATCGACCGCCGCGCTCGACGGGGTGGCGGTGCCGGTGACCGGATCGATGGCCGAGATCGATTCCGTGTCGCTGCGCCAGCCCGATGCGAAGACATTGGTCATGACGCTGGGCAAGGATGGCCGGCGCGTCTCGACCCGGGTCTATACCGTGGCGGGCGACGGCAGGAGCATGACCGAGACGATCGTCTGGGCGGCGCAGGGCATGCCGCCGATCGTCACCACCCACTTCGACCGCGTGGGCTGAAGCGCCGGCGCGGCGTCAGCGGCGCCGCGCCGTCATCCCCATGCGTTCCAGATGCCGTAAGCGCTGGTGATGGTGAGCACGATCCCGACCATGATCAGCATGAACTTGGGGCTGAGGTGCTTGGCGGCAACGGCGGCGAAGGGCGCAGCGATCACCCCGCCGATGAGCAGGCCGAGCGTGGCGCCGGCGAGGTCGGCCAGCCCCAGGTGGTAGATGAAGGTCGCCGAGATGCTGAGGGTGAGGAAGAACTCCGCTGCATTGACCGTGCCCACGACCTTGCGCGGCTCGGCTCCCTGGACGAGCAGGTTCGATGTCACCACCGGGCCCCAGCCGCCGCCGCCGGCGGCGTCGAGGAAGCCGCCGATCAGGCCGAGCGGGGCGACATACTTCGCCTCGCGCATCTTGGGCGGATAGAGCAGGCCGCGCACCAGCAGATATAGGCCCATGCCCGCCAGGTAGAGCAGCACGTAGGGCTTGATCACCGAGCCATCGATGGTGGTGAGCAGATAGGCCCCGGTCACACCGCCTATCACGCCCGGGATGACCAGACGCGCGAACAGCTTGCCGTCGATATTGCGGTGGTAGAGGTGACTGAGGCCCGACATGGCGGTGGTGAAGCATTCGACCACATGCACGCGCTGCGATGCCTGCGCCGGCGGGATGCCGAGCAGGCCGACCAGCAGCGTATTGGTGATGACGCCGAAGGCCATGCCCAGCGCGCCGTCGACCAGCTGCGCGGCGAAGCCGATGGCGATGAAGGGCAGCAGCCCCGCGAGATCGATACCAAGCCACTCCATCTCGCGCGCTTCCTTTGCGAAGGACTATGGCGGGTATCTACAAGCGGACAATTCGGCGGGGCAGCGCAATTCGCGTTTCACCCCCGCAAGAAAAACGCCCGGAACCAAAGGCTCCGGGCGCATCCCCCATCCAAGGTGAAACTGTGTCGGCTCAGGCGGCTTCCGCGGCTTCGTCCGGATCGCGCAGCACGTAGCCGCGGCCCCAGACGGTTTCGATGTAGTTCTCGCCGCCGCATGCCAGGCTGAGCTTCTTGCGCAGCTTGCAGATGAAGACGTCGATGATCTTGAGTTCGGGTTCGTCCATCCCGCCGTAGAGGTGGTTGAGGAACATTTCCTTGGTCAGCGTGGTGCTCTTGCGCAGGCTCAGCAGCTCGAGCATCGCATATTCCTTGCCCGTCAGGTGGACGCGGGCGCCGTCGACTTCGACGGTCTTGGTGTCGAGGTTCACGGCCAGCTTGCCGGTGCGGATGATCGACTGGCTGTGGCCCTTCGAACGGCGCACCACGGCGTGGATGCGGGCGACCAGTTCCTCGCGGTGGAACGGCTTGGTGACATAGTCGTCGGCACCGAAGCCGAACGAGCGGATCTTGCTGTCCATCTCGGCAATGCCGGACAGGATCAGGACCGGCGTCTGCACCTTGGCGACGCGCAGCTTCTTGAGCACGTCGTAGCCGTGCATATCGGGCAGGTTGAGATCGAGCAGGATGATATCGTAATCATACAGCTTGCCCAGATCGAGGCCTTCCTCGCCCAGGTCGGTCGAATAGACGTTGAAGCCTTCCGTGGTCAGCATCAGCTCGATGGCCTTGGCAGTGGTAGGCTCGTCTTCGATCAGCAGTACACGCATCGGGTGGTCCCCCTTACCCCTAGTCTCGTGCCCCGGAGGGCGCGGTAACACCCCGTTCGGAAGTGTTGCCCCGGATTAACCACAAAACATCTGAACGGAAAAGGTTAATATAGCGTAAACCTAACGATTCCCGAGGCTTGCTTGGGATGTGAAGCGGGAAAACGTGGTGATTTGAGTCTGTTAGGACCCAGCGGAGCGCAGGCACAAAGTGTGCTGGTGGCCAACGACGCATGGGTGATCGACGTCGGACGACCTTAAAATGCGTCTGTTTTGCCCAATAGGCAAAATGAGAGGACAGCCGATTTAGGACCTACCCCATCCCCGCGAGCTTTTTCGCCCGCCGCCGCTGCACCGACGAGCCGATGCCCATCGCCTCGCGGTATTTCGCCACCGTGCGCCGTGCCAAGTCGAAGCCTTCGCCTTTCAGCATATCGACCAGCGTATCGTCGCTGAGGATCTTCTTCGGGTCCTCGGCGTCGATCAGGGCCTTGATGCGGGCCTTGACCGCTTCGGAGGACGCGCCTTCGCCGTCGGCACTCGCCACACCCGAGCGGAAGAAATACTTCAGTTCGAAGGTGCCGCGTTCGCAGGCGATGTACTTGTTGCTGGTGACGCGGCTGACCGTGCTTTCGTGCATGTCGATCTCTTCCGCCACTTCGCGCAGGGTCAGGGGCTTGAGGCCGCTCACGCCCTCGCGGAAGAACGCCGCCTGCTTCTTCACGATTTCCGCCGCGACGCTGAGGATGGTCTTCTGGCGCTGGTCGAGCGCCTTGATCAGCCAGTTGGCATCGGCGAGCTTTTCCTTGAGCCACCCCTTGCTCGCGCGGTCGGCGCAGCCCTCTTTGAGCTCGAGGAAATAGCCGCGGTTGACCACCAGCCGGGGCAGGGTCGCCTCGTTGAGCGCGATCTTCCAGTGGCCCTTCTCGTCGCGGGTCAGGAGGATGTCGGGCACCACCGCGCTCGCCTCGCCGCCGCCGTAGCGCAGCCCCGGCTTGGGGTCGTAGCCGCGCAATTCGGCCAGCATGTCGGTGAAATCCTCGTCGTCGACATCGCACATGCGCCGGAGCCGGGCGAATTCTCCGGCCGCCAGCAGGTCGAGATTGTCGAGCATCCGCGCCATGCACGGATCGTAGCGATTGGCCTCCTTCGCCTGCAGCGCGAGGCATTCACCGAGGTTGCGCGCGCCGACGCCGGTGGGGTCGAGCGACTGGACCAGTTCGAGCGCATCCTCGACCTCGTAGAGCTCCGCGCCGAGGGTGAGGGCGATCTCGCGCAGGTCGGTGTCGAGATAGCCCGCCTCGTCGAGCAGGTCGACGATATGGCGGGCGATGGCCTCCTCGCCGGCGGAATAGGCGATGGCGCCGACCTGTTCGTGCAGGTGATCGGCGAGCGAGATTTCGGCGCTGCGGCGGTCCTCGATCGGGGTCAGGTCGTCGGCCCGCGCCGCCGCGCCGCCCGCGCCCCATTCCCCGTCGCCAGTGTCGCGGTCGCGGTCGAGCGCATTGGGATTGATGTCGAGCGAGCTGCCTTCGCCGTCGAAGCTGTCGGCGGTGGTTTCCTGCGGTTCGGGGACCGGCTCGGCCGCCGCATCCTCGCGCCGCACCTCGCCCGCCTCCAGCAGCGGATTGGCCTCTAGCGCCTCGCCGATGAAGGTCTCGATCTCGAGGTTGGACAGCGCCAGCAGCTTGATCGCCTGCTGCAGCTGTGGCGTCATCACCAGCGATTGCGATTGCCTGAGATCGAGGCGGGGGCCGAGCGCCATTATTCTTGCTCGCTAACGCTCGAGCGGTGCCAGCCCACTCCCCCTCCCAGCCACCCGATAGGATATCGGACACTCATCGGGTG
>FWWL01006796.1_pt1 | contig 16189 bp, 16 predicted proteins | sample 2228331 | NCBI WGS metagenome assembly FWWL01 (sample SAMEA103939775, study PRJEB20133) | metagenome
CGACCCGGCCAAGCAGGCCGCGCTGTCGCAGGAGCCCGGCAACGCCGTCACCCGCAGCGAGGACGCCCGCGACGAGGACCCGCGCGACATCGCCCGCGCGCTGCTGCCCGGCTACGGCTGGGCCGACCAGTTCTCCTGCCTCGACTCGCTCTGGGTCAGCGAGAGCAACTGGCGCGTCGACGCCGACAACCCGACCTCCTCGGCCTACGGCATCCCGCAGGCCCTCACCCAGCTCCACGACCTCCCCGCCGGCTACATGACCGACCCGGCGGTGCAGATCCGCTGGGGGCTGGACTACATCCAGGACTCCTACGGCAGTCCCTGCAGCGCCTGGTCGTTCAAGCAGGGCAACAACTGGTACTGACCCGGGCTCGCCCCCCGGCCAGGCTCACGCGATGATCGCGCTGTGAGCGAGGTCTTCGAGTGCGAGATCCAGGCGCGGCTGCGTGACGTCAACCTCGGCGGCCACGTCGACAACGTCGAGGCGATCCGCATCCTCGACGAGGCGCGCATCCTCTTCTTCCGGTACGCCGAGCTCGAGCCGCCCCCGGGGGAGCGCGCGGGTCTGCTCGGCGGACTGCCCGACGGCGTCGTGGAGCTCGTCGGGTCCCAGCGGGTGGACTACCACGCGGAGATGCGGTTCGCGGCCTACACCTCCTTCCGCCTGCGGCTGTGGGTCACCCGTGTCGGCCGCTCCTCCTTCACCGTCGCCTCGCAGCTGCGGGTCGCCGAGGACCACGCGCCGGCGATCGTCGCCGAGACCTCCTGCGTGCTGTGGGACCACCGCACCAACGCGTCGTGGGCGATGACCGACGAGGTCCGCGCCACGCTGACGAGGTACGCCGGGGAGCCGGTCGGCCTGCGCTGAGCGGCGAGGCCCGGGTCGGTTCAGCGGCCGGTCATGGCGTCCACGTCGAGGGCCGCGTCCAGCTCGGCCTCGGTGAGGTCGCCGCGCTCGACGTAGCCCATCGCCAGCACCTGCTCGCGGATCGTGCGGCCCTCGGCCAGGGCGGCCTTGGCGATCTTGGCTGCCTCCTCGTAGCCGAGGTGCTTGTTGAGCGGGGTGACGACCGAGGGGGAGGAGCCGGCGTAGGTACGCATCCGCTCGGCGTCGGCGGTGATGCCGTCGATGCAGCGGGTCGCCAGCACGCGGGACGAGGCGGCCAGCAACCGGACCGACTCCAGCACGTTGCGGGCGATGACGGGCATGGCGACGTTGAGCTCGAAGGAGCCGCTGGCCCCGGCGGCGGTCACGGCGGCGTCGTTGCCGATGACCTGGAAGCAGACCATGAGGGTCGCCTCGGGGAGCACCGGGTTCACCTTTCCCGGCATGATGCTCGAGCCCGGCTGCAGGTCGGGCAGGTGGATCTCGGCGAGCCCGGTGGTGGGCCCCGAGGACATCCAGCGCAGGTCGTTGCAGATCTTGGTGAGCCCGACCGCGATCGTGCGCAGCACCCCCGACAGCTCGACGAGGGAGTCGCGGGTGCCCTGGGCCTCGACGTGGTTGCGGGCCTCGGTGAAGGGCTGGCCGGTCCGCTCGCCGAGCAGCTCGATGGCCCGGGCGGCGAACCCGTCGGGGGTGTTGATGCCGGTGCCGACGGCGGTGCCGCCCAGCGGCAGCTCGCGCACGCGGGGGAGCACCGAGTCGAGCCGCTCCCCGGCGTACCTCACCGTGGCGGCGTACGCCGAGAGCTCCTGCCCCAGCGTGACCGGGGTGGCGTCCATCAGGTGCGTGCGGCCGGCCTTCACCAGGTCGGCGAACTCCTCGGCCTTGCGCTCGAGCGACCCGGCGAGCACGTCGAGCGCGGGCTGCAGGTCGTCCGTGACCGCGAGCGTCGCGGCGACGTGGATGGCGGTCGGGAAGGTGTCGTTGCTGGACTGGCTGGCGTTGACGTGGTCGTTGGGGTGGACCTCGGTGCCGGCGCGGGCGGCGAGGGTGGCGACGACCTCGTTGGCGTTCATGTTGGAGCTGGTGCCCGAGCCGGTCTGGAAGACGTCGACAGGGAACGCGTCGTCGTGCTCCCCGGCGGCCACCGTCGCCGCGGCTGCCGCGATGGCCCGCGCCTGCTCCTCGCTGAGCACCCCGAGCTCACCGTTGGCCAGCGCCGCGGCTGCCTTGACGTGCCCCAGCGCGTGGACCAGCCCCGGCTCGATCGGGGTGCCGCTGATCGGGAAGTTCTCGACCGCGCGCTGGGTCTGCGCACGCCACAGCGCCTGCGCGGGCACCTGCACCTCTCCCATCGAGTCGTGCTCGGTGCGGAACTGCTGACCCTCGCCCTGTCCTGTTGCGCTCACGCTCCCGACGCTAACGGTGCCGGGCGCCGTCCCCGCACGCGCAGAGGGGTGAGGGCGGTCGAGACCGGGCGGCGACGTGGGATGTCCTCGCGCGGTGGCCGCTCACGGGGACGGGCCGGCGCGACGGCATTCGCGCACGACGCGCCGCTGGGATGAGCCGGGGCTCGTAGTCTCGGACCGTGAATGCGTGGCTCGACGGACTCAGCACCCTGGAGGTGCTGCTCCTGGTCCTCACCGTCGTGGTCGGCGGCTCGATCGTCTCCGCGGTGGTCGGCGCCCTGCTGGTGCGGATGGGGATGCACCGGCCGTGGGTGGTGCGCCGCGCGAGCCAGCTGGCCTACCGGCTGCTGGGGATGATCAAGCGCCCGCTCACGATCGTGGTCCTCGACGAGGTCGTGGCGGTGATCCGCACCGGTCACTACACCAAGAACATCTCCGACGCTCTCGTGGAGAACCACGACGAGCTGAAGGCGATGGCCCTGGAGAAGGTCCGCGCCGACCCCAACCTGCGCCTGGTCAGCCGGGTCCCCGGCTACGACACGCTCGTCTCGGAGGTGTCCGAGACCGTGCTGCGGGTCGTGGTCGACATGCTCGGCGACCCGCGCATGGACGAGCTGGTCTCGGACCTCCTGCGCAACAACCTCGAGCAGATCCGCGTGGCCGTCCGCGAGCGCGAGCACGAGGCGGTCGGGGACCATCCCCCGCCGGACCCCGTCCCTCCGGGTGCCCCACGCCGCTGACCGCCGCTCGCGGCGGCCAGGAGGTCAGGCCCGCGCGAGGTAGAGCCAGTACGTCTCCTCGCGGTCCTGCAGCAGCACCGGCAGCGCGCGCGCCTCGCACGCGCCGACGGTGTCGTGCAGGGCGTCGTGCAGCGCCGGTGACGGGGCCGAGGACCACACGGCCACGACGCCGCCCGGCCGGAGCGCCGCGCGCACCGAGGAGAGGAACGGCTCGCGGTAGAGCACCGCGTTCTCCTCGTGCACCAGGTACCCCGGGCCGTTGTCGACGTCCAGCAGCACCAGGTCGTACGACGCCCCGCGCGCCTCGGCGAAGGCGGCCGCCACGTCGGCGACCACCACCCCCACGCGCGCGTCGGCGAGGACGGCCGGCCCGTGCGGGACCGTGCCGTCGCGCATCCACCCGACCAGCGCCTCCTCGATCTCCACGACGGTGACCCGCTCGACCCGCTGGTCGGCGAGCACCTCCCGCAGCGTGAACCCGAGGCCCAGGCCTCCCACGACGACCGAGCGGGGCTCCTCGACCGCGGCGAGCGCGGCGCTCGCGAGCGCCTGCTCCGTGGCCACCTCGCGGGTGTCCATCACGAAGACCCCGTTGGCCCGCAGCTCCAGCACGGCCGGCCCCTCGCCCTCCCGGCGCTCGCGCAGCACGATCTCGCCGCGCTCGCTCTCGGCGCGGGCGACCTCGACGTGCTGCACCGGCAGGTCCGCCGGTGGCGCTCCCGGCACCTCCACGACCCGATGGTGCCCCGCGTGGGCCGGGGGCACGCCCGACCTGTCGGGTGAACGCCCCGGCGCGGGCGCGGACTACGGTCGAGACCATGAGCGAGCGCGAGGACGACCGGCGGCACCAGCGTCAGCAGGACGGCCGCGAGCAGGCGCGCCGTGACCCGGCCGAGCAGGCCGACGACCCGACCGCCGAGGGGGCCGGCCAGGTCTCGGAGGTGGGCAACCTCGAGCGCGCCGACGAGCCGATCAGCGACGACCAGTCGGTCGCCGGGCAGCCCGACGGCGAGTCCGGCCGGGTCGACGAGGGCCCCACGGGTCCCAACGCCCGCGCGGGCTCGAACAGGAACTGACCCGGTCGCGCTGACTCGGCCCTGGTTCCCGACCGACCCGGCCCTTCCTGCTCGCTGACTCGGCGCTCGTTCGAGCGTGACTCGGCCCTGGGTCACGCCTCACGCGGCGCTCACTCCGCCGAGCGCACCCGGATCCCGGAGATCGGGACCGTCACCGCACCCGAGGGGTCGGTGAAGAAGTCGTTGCCCTTGTCGTCGACAACGATGAAGGCAGGGAAGTCCTCGACCTCGATCTTCCAGACCGCCTCCATGCCGAGCTCGGGGTACTCCAGCACCTCGACCGACTTGATGCAGTCCTGGGCCAGTCGCGCGGCGGGGCCGCCGATCGACCCGAGGTAGAACCCGCCGTGCTCGGCGCACGACTCGGTGACGACCTTGGAGCGGTTGCCCTTGGCCAGCATCACCATGGAGCCCCCGGCGGCCTGGAAGGACCGCACGTAGGAGTCCATCCGGCCCGCGGTCGTGGGGCCGAAGGAGCCCGAGGCGTAGCCCTCGGGGGTCTTGGCCGGGCCGGCGTAGTAGACCGCGTGGTCCTTCATGTACTGCGGCATGTCCTCGCCGGCGTCCAGCCGCTCCTGGATCTTGGCGTGCGCGATGTCGCGCGCCACGACCAGCGGGCCGGTCAGCGAGAGCCGGGTCTTCACCGGGTGCTGCGACAGCGTGGCCAGGATGTCGGCCATCGGCTGGTTGAGGTCGATGCGCACCACGTCGTCCTCGGAGGCCGAGAGCGCCTCGTCGGTGGTGTCGGGGAGGTACTTCGCCGGGTCGGTCTCCAGCTGCTCCAGGAAGACGCCGTCGGCGGTGATCTTGCCCAGCGCCTGCCGGTCCGCGGAGCAGGAGACCGCGATCGCGACCGGGCAGGAGGCGCCGTGGCGCGGCAGCCGCACGACGCGGACGTCGTGGCAGAAGTACTTCCCGCCGAACTGCGCGCCGATCCCGAAGGACTGGGTCAGCTTGAAGACCTCCTCCTCCAGCTCCAGGTCACGGAAGCCGTGGGCGTCCATCGACCCCTCGGTCGGCAGGTTGTCCAGGTAGTGCGCCGAGGCGTACTTCGCGGTCTTCAGCGCGAACTCAGCGCTCGTGCCGCCGATGACCACGGCCAGGTGGTACGGCGGGCACGCGGCCGTCCCGAGCGAGCGGATCTTCTCGTCGAGGAACTCCAGCATCCGCTTGGGGTTGAGGATGGCCTTGGTCTCCTGGAACAGGAACGACTTGTTCGCCGACCCGCCGCCCTTGGCCATGAAGAGGAACTTGTACTCCGGCCCCTTCGGCCCCTCGGCGGTGGAGTAGATCTCGATCTGGGCCGGCAGGTTCGTGCCGGTGTTCTTCTCGTCGTACGTCGTCAGCGGGGCCAGCTGGGAGTAGCGCAGGTTCAGCTTGGTGTAGGCGTCGTAGACGCCCTTGCTGATCGCCTCGCCGTCCTCGGCCCCGGTCAGGACGCCCTCGGACTTCTTGCCCATGACGATCGCGGTGCCGGTGTCCTGGCACATCGGCAGCACGCCACCGGCGGAGATGTTGACGTTCTTGAGCAGGTCGGTGGCGACGAAGCGGTCGTTCCCCGACGCCTCGGGGTCGTCGATGATCGTGCGCAGCTGCGCGAGGTGCGCGGGCCGCAGGTAGTGGGAGATGTCGTGCATCGCCTCGGCCGTGAGCAGCCGGATCGCCTCGGGGTCGACCTTGAGGAACGTGCGCCCGTCGACCTCCATGGTGGAGACGCCCTCGGTCGTGATCAACCGGTAGGGGGTGTCGTCCTTGCCGGTGGGGAGGAGGTCGGAGTACCGGAACTCTGCGTCAGCCACGAGTGCTGAGCGTACGCCGCTGGGGGCGCGCGCCTGCCCGCTGGTCGGGGTGCGGTCGCTGCGAACCGTGGGGCCCCGCCCCTGTGCAACCGCTTACGCATGGACTAGGGTGACGCGCGTCACTTCACGACGGATCGTCCGGCACGTACCTGCCGGTGAATGGAGACGCACGCAATGGCATCGGTGACCTTCGAGAAGGCCCAGCGCTGGTACCCGGGGGCAGACGTCCCCGCCGTGCCCGGCATCGACCTGGAGATCAAGGACGGCGAGTTCATGGTGCTCGTCGGACCCTCCGGGTGCGGCAAGTCCACGACCCTGCGCATGCTCGCGGGCCTGGAGGAGGTGAACTCGGGGACCATCCGGATCGGCGACCGGGACATCACCCACCTCCCGCCCAAGGACCGCGACATCGCCATGGTCTTCCAGAACTACGCGCTCTACCCGCACATGAGCGTCGCCGAGAACATGGGCTTCGCGCTGAAGATGGCCAAGATGCCGACCGAGGAGCGCACCAAGCGCGTCGAGGACGCTGCCAAGATGCTCGGCCTCACCGAGTACCTCGAGCGCAAGCCCAAGGCGCTGTCCGGTGGTCAGCGCCAGCGCGTGGCCATGGGGCGCGCGATCGTCCGCCAGCCGCAGGTCTTCTGCATGGACGAGCCGCTGTCCAACCTCGACGCCAAGATGCGGGTGCAGACCCGCACCGACATCGCCAAGCTCCAGCAGGACCTCGGCATCACCACGGTCTACGTCACCCACGACCAGGTCGAGGCCATGACGATGGGCGACCGCGTCGCGGTGATGAAGCTGGGTGTCCTGCAGCAGGTCGACACCCCGTTGGCCCTCTACGACCGCCCGGCCAACCTCTTCGTCGCCGGCTTCATCGGTTCCCCGCAGATGAACCTCATCGAGGCTGTCGCCAAGGACGGCAAGGCCCTCATCGGTGGCTACGAGGTGCCGGTGGACCCGGCGGCCTCGAAGCGGATGGAGGGCAGGATCACCGTCGGTGTGCGCCCGGAGAACTGGCGCATCGTCGGCCCGGGCGAGGGTCTTCCGGTCACCACGACCGTGGTCGAGGAGCTCGGCGCCGACGCCTACGTCTACGGCACCTGCGACGTCGAGGGCACCCCCTCGTCGCTCATCGTCCGTACGTCGGGCCGCAGCCACGGCCGCAAGGGCGAGGTCTTCCACGTGACCACCGACCCTCAGCACGTGCACGTGTTCGACACCGACACCGGCGAGCGCCTCTCCGACTGACCGCTCACTCGGCGCCGATTCAAGCCTGACTCGGCGCCAGTTCAAGGCTGACTCGGCACCGGTTCGAGTCCCACTCGGCGCCAGCCCCATCCTCGGTGCGGCTGGCGCCGAGTCACGCTTGAACCAGTGCCGAGTCACGCTCGAAACCGTGCCGAGTCAGCGTCACCCGGCCGCCGCGGGCTGCTCGGCCGCCTCGGCCATCGAGTTCTCGGCGATCTGGCCGGCGTGCTCGCGGTCGACGGTGAGGTTCTCCCCGGTGGCCGGGTCGAAGAGGTGCATCCTCGAGGCGTCGACCCAGATCTCGGCCTCGTCGCCCTCGGCGATCTTCGAGGACCCGTCGAGGGTGACGACGAGCTGCGTGCGCAGCGACTCGCCGTCGAGGTCCTCCTCGAGCTGCTTGAGCTGCTTCTCCACCTCCGGCGGGGCCTCGAAGGGGATGTAGGCATAGGTCTCGTTGCCCAGCCACTCGACCACCTCGACGGTGGCCTTGAAGCTGGAGCCCGAGGTGTCCTGGTCCACCAGCGAGGCGTCCTCGAAGTGCTCGGGGCGGATGCCGGCGATGAGCAGCCCGCGGTCGCGGGCCTTGGCCGCCTTCTCCTCGCCGATCTCGACGGTGCCGAAGGGCAGCTTCACCTTCGTGCCCTCGACCTCGGCGGGGAGGAAGTTCATCGGCGGGGAGCCGATGAAGCCGGCGACGAAGAGGTTGCCGGGGTTCTCGTAGAGCTCGCGCGGACTGGCCAGCTGCTGCAGGACGCCGCGCTTGAGCACCGCGACCCGGTCGCCGAGGGTCATCGCCTCGGTCTGGTCGTGGGTGACGTAGACGGTGGTGATGCCCAGCCGCTTCTGCAGCCGGGAGATCTCGGTGCGCATCTGGCCGCGCAGCTTGGCGTCCAGGTTCGACAGCGGCTCGTCGAAGAGGAAGGCGTCGGCGTCGCGGACGATCGCCCGACCCATCGCCACCCGCTGGCGCTGGCCACCGGACAGGTTCCCGGGCTTGCGCTCCAGGTGCTCGTCGAGCTCGAGGGTCTTCGAGGCCGCACGGACCTTCTCGTCGACCTCGGAGTCATCCGCGCCGGCCAGCCGCAGCGGGAACGCGATGTTCTCGTAGACCGACAGGTGGGGGTAGAGGGCGTAGTTCTGGAAGACCATCGCGAGGTTGCGGTCGCGCGGGGCGAGGTCGTTGACCTTGCGGTCCCCGATGACCATGTCGCCGGAGGTGATGTCCTCCAGGCCGACGATCATCCGCAGCAGGGTCGACTTCCCGCAGCCGGAGGGCCCGACCAGGATGACGAACTCCCCGTCGGCGATGTCGATGGAGACGTCGTTGACGGCCGGGAAGCCGTCGCCGTACTTCTTGACGATGTTCTTCAGGCTGATGGCGGCCACGGGGTCATCCCTTCACTGCGCCGGACGTCAGCCCGGCGACGATCTTGCGCTGGAACAGCAGGACGATCACGACGATGGGGATCGTCGCGATGACGGCGGCGGCGGCGAGCAGGCCGGCCGGCCGCTGGAACGGGTCGGGGCCCACGAAGAACGACAGCGCCGCGGGGATCGGGCGGGCGCTCTCCGTGGAGGTGAGCGTGATCCCGAAGACGAAGTCGTTCCACGCGAAGAAGAACGTCAGGATCGCTGCGGTGAAGACCCCTGGCGCGGCCAGCGGCACGATCACCTTGCGGAAGGCCTGCCACGACGTCGCCCCGTCGACCTGGGCCGCCTGCTCCATCTCCCAGGGGATCTCGCGGAAGAACGCCGAGAGCGTCCAGATCGCCAGCGGCAGCGTGAAGGACATGTACGGGAGGATCAGCCCCGGCCAGGTGTCGTAGAGCCCGATCGTGCGCCACAGGTCGAACAGCGGGCTGACCAGCGAGACCACCGGGAACATCGCGATCGCCAGGGCGGTCGTCAGCACCATCTTCTTGCCCTTGAACTCCAGCCGCGCGATGGCGTACGCCGCCAGGGTGGCGATCATGACCGACAGCAGCGTCGCGATGAGGCTGATGCCGATCGAGTTGATGATCGCGCGGCGGAACTGCTCGTCCTCCCAGACCGCGCGGTAGTTGTCCAGGCCGGTGAAGGAGTCCAGCGGCAGGAAGCCGGGGTCGGAGCCGTTGGAGACCGCCGACTGGCTCTTGAACGACAGGGACAGGATCCAGGCCACGGGCAGCAGGCACCACACGAGCACCAGCACCACCCCGACGGCGAGTCCGATCTTCTGCTTCACGGCTGCCTCACTCCCCTCGGGCCTGGGCCAGGTCGACGCGGAAGAGCTTCACGATGAGGAAGGCCACCAGCAGCACCGAGAGGAACAGCAGCACTGCCAGCGCCGAGCCCATGCCGAGCTGGAACTGCTCGATGCTCTGGCGGTAGGTCAGGAACGAGATCGACTCGGTGCCCTCGGCACCGGCGGTCATGACGAAGATGTTGTCGAAGATCCGGTAGGCGTCCAGGGCCCGGAAGAGCACCGCGACCATGATCGCGGCGCGCATGTTGGGGATGACGACCTTCCACATTCGCTGCCACCAGGTGGCGCCGTCGACCTTGGCGGCCTCGACCATGTCCTCGCTGACCTGGGCCAGGCCGGCCAGCAGCAGCAGCGACATGAAGGGGGTGGTCTTCCAGATCTCGCTGACCATGATCGCGATCACCGCCGGCACGGTGTCGCCGAACCAGTTGAAGTCGGCGTCGATGAACGGCAGCCAGCCGTTGACGAAGCCGTTCTGGTAGGTGAAGGCGAACTGCCAGGCGAAGCCGGAGACCACGGTGATGATCCCGTAGGGGATGAGGATCGATGTGCGGATCAGGCCCCTCGCGAAGATCACCCGGTGCATCACCAGCGCGAACGCGAAGCCGATGACCAGCTCGAAGGCCACGGTCACGACCATGTAGAGCACGGTCACGCCGATGTCGCGCCAGAAGAGCTGGTCGGTCAGGGCGGTGACGTAGTTGGAGAAGCCGATGAACTCGCGCTCGTCGGGGGCGGTCAGCGAGTAGCTGTAGAACGAGAGCCACAGCGCCCGCAGGATCGGGAACGCGGTGACCACCAGCATCACGACCACGGCGGGCGCCACGAGCCGGCGGCCGAGGGCGTTCTCGTGGCGGGCCCGCTCGGTGAGCTCCGGGGGCGGCTTGCGCTTGCCCCTCGGCCCCTTCGTGGCGTCGGTCTCGGGGGTGGCGACGGTGGTGGTCACAGCAGGGCCTTCCCCTCGAGCACGGCCTGGAGGTACTCCTCGGACTCGGAAGGTGTGGAGTCCGGGTCCACCTCGGTCGGGGAGTGCCAGGTGGCCTGGATGGCGCCGGAGACGGTGGCGTAGAACGCGCTCTTCGGGCGGGGCCCGCCCTCGTCGACGCTGGTGCGGAAGAGCTCCAGCAGGTCAGGCGGGTAGGCCTCGGCCAGTCGCGGGGCGTCGTACCCCGACTGCGTGGCCGGCATGAGGCCGTCGGTGACCGCGAGCTCGACCTGGTTCTCGACGCTGGTGATGCAGGCCGCGGCCTCGCGGGCGAAGTCGGGGTACGCCGTGTAGGCGCCGACCCCGATGTCGATCCCGCCGACCGGGGGTGCGGACTCCTCGCCCTCGACGGTCTGCGGGTAGCGCGCCCAGCCCAGGTCGTCGAACTGCTCCTGGGTGTAGTCGTTGGCGTCGGAGGGCTCGTAGTTCTTGTAGACGAAGGTCCAGTTGGTCATGAACTCACCGGGGACCCCGTCGCCGTACATGTAGGCCAGGGCCGTGCCCTCGTTGGAGACCGTCAGGTCGCCCTGCGCGGCGTCGGAGGAGGCGAGCTTGGCGATGATCCGCGCGGCCTCGGTCGCGGCCTCGGTGTCGAGGGTGACCTCGGCGTCCCGGCCCTCCTGGGGGTTCTCGATCACCTCGCCGCCGGCGCCCTGGATCATCGCGTTGATCCAGACGACGTACGCCTCGTACTTGTTGGCCTGGACGCCGACCGTGGCGCCCTCGACCGAGGCGGCGGCCTCGATGACCTGGTCCCAGGTGACGGGCTCGCTCATGTCGAGCCCGGCCTCCTGCGCCAGGGATTTGCGGAACCACAGCACCTGCGTGTTCGCCCAGAGCGGGGCAGCGTAGATGCCGTCGTCCCAGCGCACGGTCTCCGCGATGCCCTCGAGGGTGTCGTCGGTGACGGTGTCCTCCGGCAGCTCCAGCAGCCAGCCCGCGTTGGCGAACTCCGGCACGAAGACCGGGTCGAGGTTCATCAGGTCGGTCTGGGAGTCCTCGGCCGCCAGTCGCCGCGCCAGCTGGACGCGCTGGTCCGTGGCGCTGGTCGGCAGCAGCCGGGTCTGGATGTCGTACTCGTCGGTGCTGCACCGCTCGGCGATCGCCGCGAGCGTCTCCTGGCCGTCGGGATTGAGGTACCACGTGAGCGTGGGCTTGCCCTCGGACCCGCACGCGGCGAGCGTCGAGGCCAGGACCACCCCCAGCCCCGCCGCCAGGGTCGCCGCGGCCCGTCGCCTCGGCCTCGACTTCGTCGCCGGTCTCATGGGACTGGTCTAGGCCATGGGGACGGACCGGCGCCTCACCCCCGTGCGTGCCCCCTACGTGACCCGGTGCTCAGCCCGCGCGGTCAGCGCGGTCGGCGCCGTCCGACCCCGCGGCGCGGTCCGCCGTACGCCGGATGCCGGCCGCGAAGGTGCTGAACAGCGCCGAGGGCAGGTCGTGGCCCATGCCCTCGACCAGAAGAAGCTCGGCGTCGGGGATGGCGGCCGCGGTCGCCCGGGCGCCGGAGACGTGGACCATCTTGTCCGCGGTGCCGTGGACGACCAGGGCCGGCACCCGCAGGCTCCGCAGCCGGGGGCCGCGGTCGGGCTGGGTGAGGATGGCCATGACCTGGCGCATCGTGCCGTCCTGGCTGACCCCGTGCTCGTAGGTCTCCTCGGCCCGCGTCCGCATCTCGGCCTCGTCCATCGGGTAGCCCGGGGAGCCGATCGCCGTCCACAGCCGCACGCTGCGCGCGACGTACGCCGCCTTGTCGGCGCGGCTGCCCGACAGCATCGGCAGCAGCAGCGAGGGGTGCTGCCAGCCGACGGTGCGGCGGCCGGTGGTCGACATGATGCTGGTCAGCGAGCGGACCCGTCGCGGCGCCGTGATCGCCATCGTCTGGGCGATCATCCCGCCCATCGACACCCCGGCGACGTGGGCGGACTCGATGCCGAGGTGGTCCAGGAGGCCGAGGCCGTCGGCGGCCATGTCGTCCAGGGAGTACGGCGCACGGGCCGGCAGGCCGGTGAAGGCGCGCACCAGGGCTGCGCTGCTGATGCGGCCCCTGAGCCGCGAGGACCGTCCGGCGTCCCGGTTGTCGAAGCGCACCACGTGGAAGCCGTCCTCGGCCAGCATCCGGCACAGCGCCTCGTCCCACCACGTGAGCGGGCCGCCGAGGCCCATGACGAGCAGCAGCGGCTCGCCGTCGGGACTGCCGAAGGTCTGGTAGCACAGCTCCACGCCCGTGCTGACGGGGGCGCGGAGCAGGTCGGACACCGGAAGGGCCATGCCGCTAGTAGACCGTAAGAGCCATCTTGGGGACCACGTCGTCTGTTTCGGCGTGGTTCACCTCACAGGGGGTGGTTGGACGCCATAGCGTTCACCCATGAAGAAGAACCCGGTGGCCTCCTTCCTGCTGCCCGACGACTTCCGTCGGCCGCCGCTGGTCCGGATGCTCCACGAGGGCCGGGTGGTGGGAGAGGCCTCCCGCCACGCGGTGCGCGGCGTCGCCGAGCGCCGCACGCGCACGCCGTACGCCGGCAGCCACCCGGTCCGCGACGCCGACCCGGTCCTGCTGGTCCCCGGCTTCATGGCCGGTGACTACACGCTCGCGCCGCTGGCCCGCACGCTGCGCCGCCAGGGGTTCCGCACCTACCGCGCCGGGATCGTGCTGGCCAACAAGTCCTGCACCCTCGACACCGCCGACAGGCTCGAGGCGCGGCTCGAGGCGATCGTGGCCCGCCGCGAGCAGCGCGTGCAGATCGTCGGGCACAGCCTCGGCGGCATGCTCGCCCGCGGCCTGGCCGCCCGCCGCCCCGACCTGGTCAGCGGCATCGTCACCATGGGCAGCCCGGTGCTGGCCCCCGGTGCCCACCACCGCGCGCTCGGCGTGCTCGTGCTCGGGCTGGTCGGCCTGTCCAAGGTCGGCGTCGGCGGGGTCATGACCGAGACCTGCGTGGGCGGCGACTGCGCGCTGCAGTCCTTCGAGGAGGCCGGGCTCGCGCTGCCCGAGGGCATCGGCTACACCGCGATCTACTCCCGCAACGACGGGATCATCGACTGGCGGGCCTGCTTGGACCCGGCTGCTGAGCACGTCGAGGTCCGCGCCTCGCACGTCGGCATGGCTGTGGACCCGCGGGTCTCCGACCAGGTGCTCGCCGCCCTCGCCAGCCACCGGGCCCAGGCCCAGGCGCGGGCCGGGGTGCGGATCGCCTCGGCCTGATCGACCCGCTGGCCGGGCTGGGCCGGGCCGTGCCGTGGCAGGGTTTGTCGGCTCCCCGACGAACCCGGAAGTGCGACGACGGAGTTCTGTCGTGGAACTTCCGGGTCTCGACCACAACCCCTGGCAGCCCTCGCCCGGGTTTGTCGGCTACCCGACAAACCTAGCCGCGCGGCGCGAGATCAGCGGTCGAAGTCGACGGCGGAGTAGGCGCGCAGCTTGGAGAGCTGGTGCTCGGAGCGGATGGTGCGGATCGTGCCGCTGCGTGAGCGCATCACCAGCGACTCGGTGGTCACCGAGCTGGAGCTGTAGCGCACGCCCTCGAGCAGCTCGCCGTCGGTGATGCCGGTGGCCACGAAGAAGCAGTCGTCGCCGGTGACGAGGGTGTCGGTGTCGAGCACGGCGTCGAGGTCCAGGCCGGCCTCGATCGCGCGCTGGCGCTCGGCGTCGTCGGTGGGCCAGAGACGGCCCTGGATCACGCCGCCCATGCACTTCATCGCGCAGGCGGTGATGATGCCCTCGGGGGTGCCGCCGATGCCCAGCAGCAGGTCGACGCCGGTGTCGGGGCGGGCGGCCATGATCGCGCCGGCCACGTCGCCGTCGGAGATGAACTTGATCATCGCGCCGGTCGCCCGGATCTCCTCCGCCAGCTGCTCGTGGCGGGGCCGGTCGAGCAGGACGACCTTGACGTCCTCGGGGCGCTTGCCCTTGGCCTTGGCGACCGCCTCGATGTTCTCGGCGACCGAGGCACGGATGTCGACGACGTCGGCGGCCTCGGGGCCGGTGACGAGCTTCTCCATGTAGAACACCGCGGACGGGTCGTACATCGAGCCGCGCGGGGAGACCGCCAGCACCGAGACGGCGTTGGTCATGCCCTTGGCCGTCAGCGTGGTGCCGTCGATCGGGTCGACCGCGACGTCGCACTCGGGGCCCGTGCCGTCCCCGACCTCCTCGCCGTTGAACAGCATCGGGGCGTTGTCCTTCTCGCCCTCGCCGATCACGACGGTGCCGCGCATGCCGATGGTCGAGATCAGGACCCGCATCGCGTTGACCGCGACGCCGTCGGCGCCGTTCTTGTCGCCGCGCCCGACCCAGCGCCCGGCCGCCATGGCGGCGGCCTCGGTGACCCGCACCAGCTCCAGTGCGAGGTTCCGGTCGGGGGACTGCGGGGCGACCTGGAGGCCGACGGGCTCGCTCATGGCCGCATGGTAGCGGTCGCCCGACCCCGCCCGACCCGCGCTGGAGCGCGGCCGAGACCGCTCCCGCACGGGCAGCGGGGTGGGGCGACAACCGTTCACCTGTGAGGATGAGGGCGTGAGCCAGACGAGCCCTCCTGACGGTCAGCCTTCCGGTCAGCCCGCGGGTCAGGCCATCGGTGTGCCCGCCGGCCGCCCGGGGCGCTACAACCGCTCCTTCGGCGGCCTGGTCGGCGCCATGATCGTCATGGTCGTCGTGGTCGTGCTGACCTGGCTGGCCCTCGGCCTCTTCCGGGACGAGGCGGAGTTCGAGCCGCTGCCGATCGACTACGAGTCCTCCGTGCAGGCGCTGGTCGACAACGACGCCGCGATCGCCTACCCCGAGGAGCTGCCGGCGGGCTGGCGGGTGAACAACCTCGCCTACTCACCCGACGGACCGGTCTTCACCCTCGCGCTGCTCACCGACGACAGCGACTTCGCCGGGCTCTACCACGCCCCCGAGGAGGCCGAGGACCTCGAGGAGGTCATCGACCGGCTGGTCGACGAGAACGCCAGCGAGGGCGACCCCGTCGAGCTCACCGACGGCGAGGGCACCACCAGCACCTGGCAGGTGTGGACCGACGAGGGCGGCGACACGGCGTACGTGCGCGTCGACGAGCAGCAGGCCGAGCCGGTCCTGACGATGGTCTACGGCTCGGCGCCGGCGGAGCAGCTGCGCACCGTCGTGGGCTCGCTGCTCACCGCGGACTGAGGCGTCCGGGCGGCTGGGCGCGGCCCTGCGAGGTGAAGGTTCGGCTGGTACCAGCTGAACCTTCCGCCGCACGGTCGAAGGTTCAGCCGTACGCCGCAAGGTCTGGCTGGTACCAGCCGAACCCTCCCGACCGCGCCGGCTCACCGGGCCGGCCCCGGCTCAGGACTCCTCGGCCGCCAGCACCTCGTCGAGCCGGGCCCGGGCACCGTCCAGCCAGCGCTGGCAGACCCGGGCGAGCTCCTCGCCGCGCTCCCAGAGCGCGAGCGATTCCTCGAGGGTCGTGCCGCCCGCCTCGAGACGGCGTACGACGTCGACGAGCTCCTCCCGGGCCTCCTCGTAGGACGTGCTGCCCGCGGCGGTCGGTTCAGGGTCGCTCATCGGACTCCTCGGTGGTGGGCTCGGCGTGGGACTCGGGGTCGGGCTCGGTGCGGGTGGTGCTGGCGTGCAGCCGTCCGCCGGCCACCCGGACGCTGACCGGGTCGCCCGGGGCGAGGCCGGCGACGGAGGTGAGCACGTGGCCGTCGGCGTCCTGGAGCACGGCGTACCCCCGGCGCAGGGTCTCCAGCGGCGACAGCGCCCGGGCGCGGGCGCGTTGGTGGGTCAGGTCGTCGGTGGCCCGGTCGAGCCGGTGCCCCAGGGTGCGGCG
>FWWL01006632.1_pt1 | contig 16187 bp, 20 predicted proteins | sample 2228331 | NCBI WGS metagenome assembly FWWL01 (sample SAMEA103939775, study PRJEB20133) | metagenome
TCCTTATAACAACATCCCCATACTTACTATCTATATCAAGCCTAACTCCACACTGCTTCTCTATCATCTCCTTAACTTCACCATTCCTACCTATCAACACACCAATCCTCTCCAATGGTACCTTTACACTATGTTCAAAACTCATACCCTTTCACCTTCCTCATAATACTCTCAACTTCATAAACCTCTACACCCTTCTTAGTAAAGAATCTATTAATATTATTTATATCCCTCTCTAAGAAATGATCTGCATTAGGATGGCTAATATCTACAGCTGAACCAAAGTCAAATGGTATTAACTTTCCATTATGAACAAATATGTTAAATTCTGAGAGATCTGCATGGATCAGTCCTGCTCTATATAACTTATTTATAATCTCTATCATCTGCTCATAATGCTCCCTAGTAACATCATCATACTCATTTAGAGTGGGAGCCCTTTTATCATCACCAATGAACTCCATTATCAAGATATTCTCTTTAAGGTATATAGGCTTTGGTACTAAGATATCATTATTGTATGCTCGCTTTAGGTTCTCAAACTCTTTTCTAGCCCATAACCTAACTATGCTCCTCATACCCTTCTTTATGCTCTTGAATCTTGGATCACCAATGATGTATTGCATACGCTTCTTAAACTCTGCTGTAGATACTAGGTATATCTTTACAGCAAATACCCCATCATTCATCCCTAGATACACCCTTGCTTCCTTCCCACTACCTATAACTCCATCTAATCTCCTAATTATGCCAGCATTGAATATATCATAGAGTGTCAATAGAGTATGAGTATCAAATACCTCTTCTATTGTCTCTATATCATCCTTATCACGTATCTTAAACCTCTGCTCTCTTTCATATCTTGCAATATCTCTCTTGATCTTCTTATCTATCTTGTTAGATAAAGAATCTTCCATATCTTAAAAATCTCTAGGTAGATAATTATTATCCTTTAACCAATCAACCTGTGCTAGCGTGTATCTCCAAACTATATCTGCCCTCTCATCAGCCTTGAAATCCCATGGAGCAACTAAAACTACATCATTATCTCTAACCCAGATCTTCCTCTTCAATTTGCCTCTAATTCTACATAGCCTATTCTTACCATCAACACACTTTACTAGTATATGATCACTACCTAATAACTTGATAACTCTACCAAGTATCTCCCCTTGCTCAGGGAGTACAAGTTCTTTGAGTTCAGATTCGCTTAATACCTTCCTCTTACCCATGATATAACTCTTAATCTAAGACATATTAATATTCCTAATTGTTTAAATTACACTATTAAAAATTTATATATGCTCTTCTATACTTTCTAGTTGGATTATTCCTTAGACTGGTAACTACCTCTAAACTTGAAGATCATTAGGAATGGTACGCCATCAATTACTCTAATGCTATCCTCAGATGCAAGCCCAAGCATCAATGCACTCTTTATACTCTTTTCACCAACTAGATTTGCTATTGAACATTCTTTAAGTAGATCTATAGCCTCTCTCTCATCAGCAAGTAGGTTGCCAAAATACTCTTTGCTAATCTTGACTACTAGTTCTCCCTCTTTTAATACGCTACCAAGTAACTCTTTATCACACATATTGATCATAAGCAGACCCTTGTAGATATTCTTACTAACAGCAAACTCTTTGCTAGACATACATCTTCTTAATTGATGATTTTGCACCACAGGCTTCACATATCAAGAATGTTAGGCGCTTCTCTCTCTTTATGTTTGTATCTGGGCTATTGCATACAGGGCATAATACATAATCTTTAACATATACCTCAAATAGAGTCTTGAATGTATCTTGTGACCATTTACCTATGAATATGGCTCTATTATCTGCTATCTGTGCAGGAGAGCCTAGCTCTTTTGCTAGAAATAACAAGATCTTATCCTGCTCCCTTCTCAATATCTTTACAAAGTCTGTAAAATTTCTCAAGATGGTTTTATTGCCAAGCCAGATCACATCTGGCATAGGGATCTCAAATCTGGTAGAATCTGTAGGCTGCTTCTTTATATTACTAAGCAATCTATCCAACAACTCCTCATAACTTCTCATATAGTAACTATCATACAGCCTAAATAATAAGATTTGTATATACTAAAAAGATTAATTAGAGAATTAGATATCTGATCTCTCATGCATAACATGATAAAGGCTTATGAGATAGGATACATGCTAGAAGATGTAAAGGTAAGAATGCTCAAGAATGTAAATATAAATATATTTGATATAAAGATAAACGCTAAACAAGATGATACAAATCTAATCCCTAGATGGCTCGCTTATATATTAAGGAGCAATAATCTTGCTGAGATTAACGAGCAAGATATGAGCATAGAGTTAACTAGGGCATTAAGTAGGGAGAAGATAAGTAGTTCTGATCAGTTAACACAACTAAAGCCAGATTTCTATATAAAACTTAATAAGATTATGAGGGAGATGAGGGAGAATGAGAGAGAAAAGTTGCTAATATATATGAATGATCTGCTTGATATAAGGTTATGGAAGATAATAAATATTGCTAGATCTGCTGCATTGACTCCAGATCTTGAACAAAAATTGACAATCGAAGAAAGAATACTCTTCAACACTATCTATAAAGCAATTAGTGAATTTAAAGATAGGGTGCTTAGGAGTGAGTATAATAAGGACTAGAGGCAAAGAGATAGAAGAACTAGAAGGTTTCTTGAAAGGATTTAGAGATAGGGTGCTTAGGAGTGAGTATAATAAGGACTAGAGGCAAAGAGATAGAAGAACTAGAAGGTTTCTTGAAAGGGTTTAGAGATAAAGAAGGTAGATTTAAGTATAGAGAGAGGATAGAGAATATGATAGTTAAGAATCAGAGATATATAGTTATAGATCATCACGATCTTGTATTGTTTGATAGAGCAATGACTCATAAACTTAGGGATATGCCAGATGATATATTAAAATCATTATCAGAGGCTGTCTATGCTGTATTAAAGATAATAAATCCAGATTATGCTGAGAAGGTAAGGGATGTAATTAGGGTAAGGATAGGTAATTATCCAGTAAAGACTCCAATAAGAAATGTTGATGCTTCATTAATTGGTAAATTGGTTAGTGTTGCAGGCATGGTAGTTAGGGCATCTGAAGTAAAACCATATCTAAGTAAATTGGCTTATAGGTGTATCAATGCTCATACTGGAATGGCAGATGGTATTATAAAGCGGTGCCCAGAATGTAATGAAGAGATAAGCATAGATACTAACAAAAGCATATACAATAACATACAGTTTATAAGAATGCAAGAATTACCTGAAGATCTCCCTCCTGGTCAGTTGCCACATTACTCAGATATCATCTTAACTAATGATCTAGTCGATTATGCAAGGCCTGGAGATAGAATAATCCTAACTGGAGTAGTTAGAGCTGAACAAGAGTTTGATAAGAATAGCCTATTTTATAGAATAAGGTTAGATGGTAACAATATCGAGTTCATAGGAGCCATAGGGAGCGATGATCTACATACAGATGAGAGAACGGTTATAACAAAAGAGGATGAGAAGCAGATAAGAAAGTTTGCTAGCCAACCAGATGCATATGAGAGATTGATAGCATCAATGGCTCCACATGTATATGGTCATGAGGTAGTAAAGGAGGCTATATTACTATTAATAGTTGGAGCTCCACAGAGAGAGTTAGAAGATAAGACCAAGATTAGAGGAGATATCAACATACTACTAGTTGGAGATCCTGGTATAGCAAAGAGTGAATTACTCAAATATACTGCTAGGGTTGCTCCTAGAGGTTTATATACCTCTGGAAGAGGATCAACAGCAGCAGGTTTAACAGCAGCTGTGATTAGAGATAAGAATGGTATGATGATGTTAGAGGCTGGTGCTGTAGTGCTAGGAGATCAAGGTCTAGTATGCATAGGAGTGCTTTGCATGAGGTTATGGAGCAGCAGTCTTGCTCAGTTGCAAAAGGTGGTATAGTTGCTACACTAAATGCTAGGACTAGCATATTAGCAGCAGCAAATCCTTTGCTAGGAAAGTATGATCCATATAGGAATATTACAGAGAATGTAAATCTCCCAATCCCATTACTAACTAGGTTTGATCTGATATTTGTAATGAGAGATGAACCTAACAGAGAGTATGACTCTAATATAGCAAGGCATATACTAGGATTGTATAGAAGAGGCTCTTATGAATATGCTCCAATCCTTAGCATAGATACTCTTAGCAAGTATCTAGCATATGCTAAGCGTATAAATCCTATCTTTAGCAAGGAGGCTGAGGATAAGATCTTTGAATATTATCTCAAGATGCGAAATGTAGAGGCTGAGGGTATGATAACCATAACCCCAAGACAGCTAGAAGCACTCATAAGATTGGCATCTGCAAGAGCTAGATTGCTACTAAAGGAAGTGGTTGATGCTAGCGATGCTGAGAGAGCAATCTATCTCTTTAACAAGATGCTTAACACTGTAGGAGTTGATGTGCATACAGGCAAGGTAGATCTAGGAGTACTTCATGGTATGCCTCAGAGCGAGAGGAGTAAGAGGCAGTTATTCTTTGATATATTCAAGGCATTGGCTGGCAAAGAAGATAACGCTGTTCAGAGAGAGAAGCTAGTTGAAGAGTTAGTAAAGAGTGGAAGGTTTAGCGAGAGCGAGGCAAACGAATTGATAGATAAGATGCATAGAGATGGTGTAATATACGAGACTAGAACTGGTTACTATAAGAGGACACATGAGTGATCATGTTAGAATCTTTGCCAGATATAGTAAGATCACTCATTAAAGATCTTGGCTATAACTCTCTATATCCTCCTCAAGAAGAGGCAATAAGAGAAGGTGTGTTAGATGGAGTAAGCATGCTTATAGCTACTCCTACAGCCAGTGGTAAAACGCTCATAGCATTACTTGCATCTCTCATGCATGTAAAAGAAGGTAAAAGGGTTGTTTACATGACCCCATTAAAGGCTTTAGCAAATGAAAAGTATGAAGAGTTTAAGATACTAGAACGATATGGAGCAAGAGTGATGATCTCTACAAGTGATCTAGAGTCTAGAAGTGATCATCTAAGGCATGCTAATGTTATAATAGTTACAAATGAGAAGTTGGACTCTTTGATGAGGCATGATGTAGAATGGTTAGATGAGACTGGCTTATTCATAGTAGATGAGGTTCACATGATTGGTGATAAGCATAGAGGTGCAACGCTTGAGATTATATTGAGTAAGATCTTAGCATACTATAACTCTGCCCAATTACTTGCATTGAGTGCTACAGTAAGCAATGCCCAAGAATTGGCATCTTGGTTAGGATGCAAGTTGATAAGAATGGATTGGAGGCCAGTCAGATTGATTGAAGGTGTATACCATAATGGAGAGATAATATTCAAGAATGAGCGTGTTAAGATAAAGCATAGCAATAGAGGTGCTAGTATAGATCTAGCATTGGATTGTATAAGCAATGATGGTCAAGCATTGATATTTGTAGAGACTAGGAGGCAAGCAGTAGCATTAGCATTAAAGGCAGCAGAGATAGTAGGTAAATTCCTAAATGATAAGGCTAAAGCAGAGGCTGTAGCAAAAGCAGTGAGAGAGAGTGATGATTCAGAACTTACTTCAAATCTAGCATTTGCTATAAGCAATGGTGTAGCATTCCACCATGCTGGATTAAATCCAACATCTAGAAAGATAGTCGAGCATTATTATAGAGAAGGTTTGATAAAGTTGATCGTATCTACTACAACTCTAGCAGCTGGAGTTAATCTACCAGCAAGGAGGGTTATAATCAATAGCATAAGAAGGTTCGATGTAGAGAATGGAGTTGAAGAGATCAGTGTCATTGAGTATAAGCAGATGTGTGGTAGGGCTGGAAGGCCAAAGTATGATGAGATAGGCGAGGCCATAATAGTTGCTAACGATCCAGAACTTATATTTGATGCTTACATAAATGCTGAACCAGAAGTAGTTAGATCATCGTTATTAGATGAGGATAGTATGAAGATGCATCTGCTAGGATTGATAGCATCACTCCCAGCATCTAGCGAGGATGAATTACTAGAACTATTCTCAAAGACACTCATGGCTAGATATTATAGAATAAACACCATCAAGAATAAGATAAGCAAGATATTAGAGTATCTGCTAACCAATGATCTCATATCTGTAAGGGAGGCAAAGGTTAAGAGGTACATTCCTACTAACATTGGAAGGCTTGCTTCATTATTCTATCTCCATCCAGATACAGCAATACTATTTAGCAATGCTATAAAGATAGCAAAGAATGTATCAGATCTAGCATTGTTGCATATAATAACCCAATCTCATGACTTTTCTCCAAAGATATCATTGAGGAGGAGTGATTATGATGAATTGTTAGACTCTAGCAACTTCATAATTGGTGATGAATATAATCGGAGTTTATTAGCATTATATGCATGGATCGATGAGCATAGCGAGAGGTTCATACATGAGAGGCTAGCAGTAGAGCCTGGAGATCTCTATAGAATGATAGAGAGTGCAGATTGGTTACTCCATGCATTTCATGAGTTTGCTAAGATCATGAATAGAATAGATCTTATGAAGAGGGTAGAGGCTTTAAGGATTAGAATAAAGCATGGAGTTAGAGAAGAGTTGCTAGAACTTGTTAGCATAAAGGATATAGGAAGGGTTAGGGCTAGGGCATTGTATAACGCTGGTTTTAAGAGTATTAATGATATAAGAGAGGCAAGTGTGAGTAGATTAGCATCGATACCAAAGATAGGGGATGCTCTAGCAAAGAAGATAAAAGCCAATTTAGAAAAGTAGATAGCAAGGCAGGATGTTACTCATAGCATGCTTGAGTTTACTCTAATGCTAACAGCAATCTCATTCTTACTAACTCTTATACTAACTAAATATCTAATCAAAGTATTAAAGGCAAGAGGATCTGTAGTAGTTGACTATTTTAAGAAAGGAAAGCCAGAGATCCCTAGGCCTGGAGGGTATGCAATAGTAGTAGGTATAGCAGTAGCAGGATTGATACTCTTCATCATAACCATGAATTATCATATACTAGCATTGATACTATCAACCATAATTGGGTTTGTAATTGGTTATATCGATGATAAAAAGGTAATGAGAGGATACTACAAGCCATTGGGATTGCTAGCAGCAGCATTACCAATAATATTACTAAATGCTTATGACTATAATCTAGAGTTTCCACTGGTAGGTAGTGTGAGGATCCCTATACTTTACATACTCTTCATATTTGTAATAATTACCATATTTGGGAATACCATAAACTCTATCGATGTATTTAATGGAGTGGTTAGTGCTTTTATGAGCATAGCAACGATACCATTGATAATTGGATTTGCATTACAAGGTAATTATGAATTATTAACATATGCATTGATGATAGCAGCATCTTCACTAGCATTCTTTGTATACCATAGATATCCCAGCAAGATATTCCCTGGAGATTCTGGAGCATTAACATTAGGAGTAGCATATGGGGCATTGGCCATAGTTGGAGAGTTGGAGATCATAGCAGTTATAGCATTACTACCAGCAATAGTAAACTCCTTCTTCTTCCTATCTAGTGTAAAGAGGATAGTTGAGCATAGGGAGATAAAGTCAAGGCCTACCATATTGCTAGATGATTATAGGATAGCAGCATCAAAGGATCTAGATGCTCCAGTAACGCTAGTAAGATTATTGGTAGCAGAGAAACCATTATATGAAGAGCAGATAGTGAAGAGGATAATAGCATTAGCATCATTCTCAGCACTGCTAGCAACGATAACATTATTCATGTATTAAGATGATCCTGCTAATTGCATATATAACCATACTCTGGATCCTTATATTGCTAGGAGGTTTCATACTAGTTGAGATAGTAGCAAAGATAACACTCCCTAACATATATCTAGAGTCCATAGTAAAGGCTATAATAGCCTTAGCAATGAGTATAGCATGGATAATGATAATGATATTCTTGAGGGATAAGCTTATGAAGAGGGTTTACTAGCCTCCCATTCCATCCTCTTCTTTACATATGTATCATAATCATATACAGGCCTTGCAGGTATGCCCATGACTAGTGTATTATCCTCAACATCCCTTGTAACTACTGAGCCCATGGCAACTATGCTATTCTTCCCTATCCTTACCCCAGCCTTGATCACTGAGCAAGCACAGAGAACAGCATTATCCTCTACTACCACTCCAACCAGTCTCTTGCTAGGAGGGTATGGATCATTAGTAAGGGTTACTCTTGGCCCTATGAACACATTATTCCCAATCCTGCTTAATGGTGGTAGATAACTCATGCCTTCAATCCTTACATTATTACCAATTACTACGTTATAGTCTATATGTGCCAAAGAGCCAATAACAGTATCATCTCCAATAACAGTATTATCTCCAATGTAAGCAAAGTGCCATATCTTTACATTCTTACCAATCTTTACATTCTTACCTATGAAATTTATTACCATACTAGATATGCCATGGCTTGGCCTTATTAACTATTTTGTCTGGCAGTTTATGCTTCCAAGATTCCAAAAACTTTAGATCCTTATCTCTATCTCTTAACTCATCTGGTAGCATTACAGGTATGGTATTGATTATTGGATAGAATCTTGAGCATTTTGGACAATAGATTACACCCTCGATTATCTCTTCCTTGCTCTCCAACTCATACAATTCTAGATCAGGATACTTATCTATTGGGCATACTAAGATATCTAACAACTCCCTCTTCATTCATACTCACCTATATATATCTGAGATCCAGTCTGAGCAGAGAGTAGTGCAGCATCTGCAACCCTTAGAGTATTTAGAGCATCCTCAGCAGTAACTAGAGGCTCTTCTTTACCATTTATAGCGTTGATAAAGTTTTGTAGTTCTAATATCAGAGGTTCTTTATAATCTATCCTTGGTATTATTGTATTATCATCACTCTCTATACGCAACTCTTGTGTGATAAAGTTACCATTTATGATCCCTTCTGTGCAGATTACAGAAAAGTTTCTCATCTTCTTTGGTGTTATCCAGTTTGCTACTAAAGAGGCACTCTTGCCATTAAAACCCAAGGTTATGAAAGCATACTCTTCATTCTCTCCACTCTTCTTGCCACTCCTAGCAAATACTATGCTTGGCATCTCATTAAGCAGGTATATTGCAGTATCTATATCATGCACACTAGTATCTAGAATTATTCCAACATCGCTTATCCTAGTAGGCCTTCTATTCTCCCTATGAAATTCTAGCATTAATACATCACCAAGGCTCTTGCTATCCAACAATGATTTTGTATGTTTTATGACAGGATTAAACCTTTCTATGTAGCCAGCAGTCAATACTACATTATTCCTCTTTGCTAATCTTATCAACTCCTTTGCTTCTTCTAAACTCTTTGTAAATGGTTTCTCTAGCAGTATTGATATGCCTCTCTCTATAACCTCTTTTGCTATTCTAAAGTGTGTTGAGGTTGGAGTACTAATTATTATACCATCTAACCTCTCGCTATCAAGCATCTGGGATATTGAAGTATAAGCATTAATACTATACTTCTTTGCTAATGTATTAGCCCGCTCATAATCTATATCGCATATACAAGATAAGGCATCTAACTCACTCAAGGCTCTAACATGATTCTTACCCCAGCCACCAACCCCTATGATGCCTATCTTCATTTTTACCATACAGGAGTAAGCCAGTCCATGTGCTTTGGTATCTCTCCTCTTACACATTTATTATAATACTCTTTAATGCTCCTTGTTACCTCTCCAATCTTGCCATCTCCAATGATGTTATTATCTACGCTTATAACTGGGGTTATCTCAGCAGCGGTGCCAGTTAGGAATAACTCATCACTTATGTATAACTCAGTCCTAGGGATATCCCTTTCTATAACCTCATAGCCTAACTCCCTTGCTATCGTAATTACTGTATCCCTAGTGATACCTTCTAAGACTCCAGAGGATAGAGATGGAGTAAAGATCTTCTTATTCCTAACTATGAATATATTCTCTCCAGGTGCTTCACTTACATTACCATTTGAATCTAACATTATGGCTTCATCATAGCCATTCCTCTTACACTCTTGCGTAGCAAGAACAGAGTTGAGATAGTTACCCCCAGCCTTTGCTATTGGGGGTATTGATGGATCACTTATCCTCCTCCAAGATGATATACATGCTCTAACACCATTTGAATTAAGATAATTCTCAAACTTGAATACTAGTATGGCAAGATGGGTAGGAGAATTATGATTTACATTTAGATCTATACCATGAAAGCCAACAAATCCTATGGGCCTTATATAGCAAGACTCCCTTACTTCATTCTTTCTGATTATGTTAACTGTAGCGTCAATTATATCATCTAAACTATGATGTATGTTAATAGAATAGACTTTGGCAGAATTTAATAAACGTTTTATATGCTCCTTTAGCCTAAATATTAATAGATTATCTTTAGATTTATATGCCCTAATACCCTCAATTACACTAGTTCCATAGTGTAGAGCATGAGTCATTAATGGTATCTTTGCTTCCTCCCATTCTATATACTTGTTATCAAACCATACATACTTGAAGTTGTTAAATTCCATCTAGTTTACCAAATTGGTAGGAATATAAAAAGTTAACCATCATTCCCAAATTCCCTTCTCAATTCCCTTATCAATTCTGGCTTAGAGTCTAACATCTCTATAAATGCCTCTAACTTACTCAGAGTCTCATGCTCTAGATGGTGCTCCAAACCTTCAGCCTCCCTATTTGCTACACTCTCGTCTATTCCTAGCATCATTAGGAATTTTGTTATTATTCCATGCCTCTTTCTAATACCCTTTGCTACCTCTCTTCCCTTCTCTGTCAATCTTAAGCCCTTATATCTCTCATACTCTAGATAGCCATGATCCCTTAACCTCTTAACCATTCTTGTAACGCTAGGAGCACTAACGTTGAGATATAGAGAGATATCACTAGTAGTAGCATAGCCCTTCTTCTCTATCAATTCAAAGATAACCTCTAGGTAATCCTCTATCTTGGATGTCCTAGCTTTCTGCTCTGTAACATGAGCCTCTCTTATGGATTCTAGCCTATCATTCACTAAAATATATTCCTTAATCTGATATTTTATCTTACCTATTAGCGATAAGGAGATATACTCCTAGATTATAATGAATAGCATGAAGATCCTAGTCTTCTCTGATCTGCATGGAGATGATCTATTAATAAGTAAGGTTAAAGAATTGAGCAAGAATGTAGATCTTGCCATATGCTGTGGTGATATAACACCTATCCATGGAGATACATCAAATGCAGCAAGAAAGATTGGTAGATTGGATACCAATCTATTGATAATCCCTGGCAATTTTGAACTTCCAAATATACTTGATGAGGTATGTAGAGAGCATGGTTGGATCAATATTCATGGTAAGGCATTTGAGATGGGAGATCTAGTTATAGCTGGATGTGGAGGAGCATGTATAGGACCTTTCAACACACCTTATGAGATAAGCGAGGATGAGTTTAAGGCTATACTATCAAGGATAGAGCCTATACCAAACATCCTAGTTAGCCATACACCTCCATTTGGATCTACAGATGAGGTTAGAGGCAAGAATATAGGTTCAAGAGTATTGAGAGAGTATATAGAAGAGAATAGACCAAAGTTGAACCTTTGTGGTCATGTACATGAGAATGGAGGCAAAGAAGTTATGATAAGCAATACTAGAGTTATGAACGTTGCTAGGGAGGTTAGAGTTATAGATATTAGCCCTCATGAGGTTCGCAGAGTTCCATGAGCACTCCATGTAGAGATTTAGGATGGACAAATGTTATCTTCCTTCCATAACTACCTTCTCTAACCCCTCCAATTATCTTTAGCCCATTCTTTATGGCATTATCTAGATCCTTCTCAAACTCCATGGTATTTATTGCTATATGATGCATACCCTCACCTCTCTCTTTCAAGAATTTGCTTATAGGACTGTCATCACTTAATGGCTCTAACAACTCTATCCTACCATTCTCTAATTCTAGCATTGCTACCTTTACCTTCTCATTCTCTACATTGATGATCTCTTTCTTCTTAACTCTGAGTATCTTCTCAAACGACTTTAAAGATTCATCCACATTATTAACCGCTATAGCTATGTGATCTATCTTCATAAAGAAGATGAGATTGTTTGGATATAAAAACCAATCCAAAAATCTAGAATAGATCTTTGTAAGTATTCTTTAACTCCTTTGCTCTATTCCTAATGGTTACTTCGGTAACACCAGCAGCATCTGCAAGCTTCTTTTGTACTATATACTCATTATTCTTTATGGATACTAGATATAATACTGCACCAGCCAACCCCATTGGATCCTTCCCAGCAGTACCTCCCCTCTCTTTTATCTCTGCTAATACATTCATAGCCTCTCTCTTGGTCTTCTCACTCACGTTTAGATTTGATGCTATCTTCATGACTGCTAGGGAAGGATTCTGTAGAGGGATCTTTAGATCTAGTTCAGTTAGTAATAACCTATATGCTCTTGAGATGGCTTTTAGTGTAATATTTGCTACTGATGCTATATCCTTCATACTCCTTTGTATGCTAAACTCCCTACATGCTATATAGACAGATGCTGCTACTAATGATATGGTAGTTCTACCCCTTGCTAGTTTCAAAGCCTGAGCCTTCCTATAGATATATGCAGCCTTTTCTGCAACAGCATCAGATAGATTGAGTTTATGCTTTATATTATCTAGATAGTTCAATGCAACCACTAGATTTCTACTCCTTGGTGTTGCTGATTGAGTCCTTATATCCCATGTTCTCAATCTATCCATCATCTCTTTTGTATCTTGAACTATTGCTACTCCAGCAGCGTCCTTATCACTCTTAGCAATCGTAGTTGATAAGCCCATATCATGCCTTAATAATGTGCTAGGAGCACCAGCCTGAGTACGCTCCTCAAACTCTTCTTTATTGAATGCTCTAGTCTTTTGTGATATCTCTACCCTCTCTGCTATAACAGCACCACACTTACTACAGATTATCTCTCCACTAGTAAGATCTGTAATTATAGCCTTACTTGAGCATACCTTACATTCGAGATTATGCACTTCATTTGATAACACACTCTCACCCATACATTTATATTTTTGTTTTTCATATATATAAAGTTTATCATAAATAATAAATATTAGCTTATATCTTTACTCAATACTCATGATATCATCAACCACTAAACCTTCACTCTTCAAATTAATTAGTATGTCATCACATATATTCAATCCATTCATATGATTCCCATTATCATCTAGATAATCATCACATCTCAAGCATATGCTCATGATATAAATAAGTCTTTTCTATTTATATAGATTACCTATTTTATATATATTTATTACATTATAGTAGCAAGTATTAAATATCGTAGATATAATAATTTGAATTATGCTTAGCGAGTTAGCCTCTCTTCCTTCATTGTACAATGCTCTCTTAACAAATAGCATGAGGCTATCAAGTATATATTATAGAATACCATATGAAGCATGGCTCAAGGTTTTAGGAGAAGAGCATCCAATAAATGAGTATTATACAAGATGGCTTGAGATAATTGCCAATAAATTTGATGAAGAGTTAAGTTCTGATGGGTTTACAGATATCCTTAGCAAGAACCTAGATCTATGGCTAGATATACATTCTATACTTGGAAAGGTATATCCTATGGCGATAAAGAGTCTAGATCTCGTATTTGAATACTATACATTCAACCTATTTAGGATATACGTGCTATCCATTAGCATGTTACATGCTTATAGAGAGTTAGACTCCTCACCATACGATGTTATACATCAAGATGAGAAGGTAAGGATCTTGCATTATAAGAGTAATGATGGCAAGTATCCATTATTGATAGTATATTCTATGATAAATAGATATCATATAATGGATATAAGCAAGGATAAGAGCTTGGTTAAGAAACTCTTGGATAATGGTGTAGATGTATATCTCATAGAATGGGGCAACATTAAACATGGAGAGCAATTATCATTAAAAGATTATGTAGATGATATAGATCTAGCGGTTAATAAGATAAAGCAGATTACTAATAAGGATAAGATATCTATGCTTGGCTATTGTTGGGGAGGTATACCTGCATTGATCTATGCTGCGCTACATAAGGATAATCTCAATTCCTTGATATTGATGGCAGTGCCTATAGATTCTAGTAAAGATAATACCACGCTCTCTAGATGGACTAAGGCTATGGATGCCAAGAAGTTTGTCAAGGAGTATGGACATATGGATGGTCAATTACTAAATATGGTATTCATAATGCGTAATCCTATACGCTATACCATACTTAAATATGCAAATCTGATGAAGAGGATACACGATCTAGACTTCCTTGATACATTCCTAGCAGTTGAGCGATGGCTTTATAATACTCCCATCATCCCAGGTAAGTTGTATCAAGAGGTGCTAGATTATATATATAAAGATAACATGCTCATATCCAACAGACTTGAGTTGGATGGTAAGAGGATAGATATTAGCATCATAGATCTACCATTGCTCACCATAGTTGCTGAGAATGATGATCTAACATCTGCTGCATCTACATTAGCAATTAACGATCATGTATCTAGCAAAGATAAACATACAATTAGCATACCTGGAGGGCATATAGGATTATGCATAAGTAGCATAGCACATAAGAAGTTATGGCCTGAAGTAGCAAGATGGATAATAGAGAAGAGCACCAAATAAGATGAGTATAATTAAATCTCTATCCATATTCTCAACATTTAAATGTCTATCTTTAGAAGGAAGTGGTAATGAATGGTATAAAAATTATACATCATAAAGACTTGCCAAGAACAGAGAAGAGATATCTTATATGTGGCTTTCCAGGGAGTGGATATGTAGGTAAACTCGCAGTAGAGCATCTAATCCAAGAGTTAAAGGCAGAATTAGCAGTAGATATATACTCATCATCACTACCTCCTCAGGTTATCATAAGAAGTGATGGCACTCTAGAATTGATGAAGAACAGTCTATATTATTACAATCTAGATGATAAAACTATCTTGCTATTAACAGCAGACTCTCAACCAATAATACCAGATGAAGAATATAAGTTAGCAGATGCTATCTTTGATATAGTTAGCAATATTGATACTGTATTCACACTTGCTGCTTATATTACAGGAGCCTTTGTTAAGAAACCAAAGGTTTATGCTACAGCAACTGATCAAGCAATGCTAGAAGAAGTTAAGAGGCTAGGGGTTGAGATAATGGATGGAGGTAGTGTTACAGGTATGAATGGCATAATTCTAGGATTGGCTAGACTTAGAGGCATTAAAGGGATATGCTTGCTAGGAGAGACATCTGGATATGTAGTAGATGCAAATGCTTCACAAGCAGTGCTTAGGGTATTGCTAGATATGCTAGGTATAAAGGTGGATATGCAGGATCTAGAGAAGAGGATAAAGGATACCGAGCCTCTAATCAAGGTATTGGAGCAGCAGTTACAACAACAGACAGAAGTAATGCAGCCAAGATCAAGCAAGGATCTAGCATATATAAGTTAATAATTAATATGGCTATATCATAGATATCTCTTAGCGCAGGGGTAGCAAAGCCTGGTTAACTGCGCGGGACTCAAGATCTTTAGCATGGGTGATCCCGTCCCTCAGGGGTTCGTGGGTTCAAATCCCACCCCCTGCATATGTAAAAGATCATCAATGCTATTGAGAGTGTAAATGCTAATAATGCATATATCCCAAACTCTGGCACTACTCTAAGATTGATGTAATTCTCTAAACCCTGATACTCTACTATCACTCTTATACTCTCTGCTTTATCAAACTTATAGATATGCAAACTTGAGCCATGAGCATCTTCCTCTAACAATATACCATCTTCATTAACTATCCTGAATTTATAATCTGCTTTGAAAGGTTTGTTATTGTCTAGGAGTTCAACTATATACACTATTGGTGTATCTACATTTAACTCGCTATCACTTAGCATAGGCATGATGCTTACTCTAGCATCTAGATTATCATTTAATGGTATGATATATGTTATGATATCTTTCTTATCGCTAACTACAAATCTAGCTGTAGCATTACTAGGAGAGTATGCATCATCTCCTTCAAACTCTACACTCAAATTATGAAGGCTATTGTCATTGAAATGGT
>FWWL01006797.1_pt1 | contig 16186 bp, 13 predicted proteins | sample 2228331 | NCBI WGS metagenome assembly FWWL01 (sample SAMEA103939775, study PRJEB20133) | metagenome
CCCGCGGGCCCGGGCGTTGTTAGCGCGCTGGCCGGAGCCGGTGGCGGACTTCCGCCGCGTGCTGCCGAAGGGCCTGACCGCCCCCCGCCTTCCGGCGCTCGAGGTTTTCCCCGTGCAACCCCTCGGGCTTCCTGCCGTCGAACGGCTCGTGTCCATCGCGTCCTCGTGATCCGGATCCGGGCGGGGCCTCTTCGGCGCCCCGCCCGGCCCCTTCCCCCTACTTGAATTCCTCCGTCGGGACACCCCATCGTTTCGGAGGACGGCTCTCCCGGGCCGCCGCATCGGCGCGCCGCTGTCCGCATCCAACAGGAGTCCAAGCCCAGCGCCCCGCGTCCCTCCCACTTCAATCCGGGCTCGATCCCCCTGCGTATCAAGACACAAAACCCGGCATGGTTTGGAAACCCCAGGGCCTGTTCCGCTTTCCTCTGGGGAAATGGGGTGTGGGACAAGCGCGAAAGGATCCAAGCGCCGATGGTAGAGGTTCGGGAGCGATCGGAACGATGTGCCGCTTCCCGGTGGCCTCCCCGCGGGCCGACCACGCTCGAGCGGGCGATCCTCGGGGCGCTGGTCTATGCGGACCTCTTCGATTACCCCCTCACCCTCACCGAGATCCACCGATACCTGATCGCCGTCCCCGCCTCGCTGCCGGAGGTCCGCGCCGCCGTCGCCCGAAGCGCATGGCTGGCGGATCGGATCGTGGAGCGACGCGGCCTGTGGACGCTTCGCGGGCGGGAGCACCTCCGTGAGCTCCGCTTGCAGCGGGCAGCGGCCGCCGCCCGGCTGTGGCCCCACGCGCTGCGATACGGCCGGATCCTGGCCGCCCTCCCTTACGTGCGTATGGGGGCGGTAACCGGAGCGCTGGCCATGGACAACGTGGAGGAGGGGGATGACATTGACTATCTGATCGTCACTGCCCCCGGGCGGCTCTGGCTCTGCCGGGCGATCGTCGTTGGACTGGTCCGCTGGGCTGCCCGGCACGGCGTCACCCTGTGCCCGAATTACTTCCTCTCCGAGCGGGCTCTGGCCCTCGAGGACCGCAATCTGTTCACCGCCCATGAGCTGGCCCAGATGATCCCGCTCTTCGGCGGCCCGATCTACCAGCGCATGCGCGCGCAGAACGTCTGGACAACCCGGTTCCTCCCCAACGCCGACGGGCCGCCCTGGTCGGTCGAGGTGACCCCGGCCGGGGGACGATGGATCCGCGCCAGCTTAGAGGCCATCGGCCGCGCGCCCCCCGGCGCCTGGTTGGAGGCCTGGGAGATGCGGCGGAAGATCCGCAAGTTCAGCGCCCGGGAGGGAGGGGAGGTCCGCTTCGATCCCGACCATTGCCAGGGCCATTTCGATGGCCACGGCCAGCGCACCATGGCCGCGTTCGCAGAGCGGTTCCGCCGTTGGTGCTTATAGAGCCTTGCGGATTCGCGAGAAGAGGAGAGCCAACCCTTGAGCCGGGAGGTCGCCTGGATGCGCCCGGAGATCACGCTGGTCTATCCGCTCTTCATTGCCAAAGACCCGGTGGAGCGCCGCCTGATGACCCCCTATTTCCCCCTGGGCCTCATGTATCTGGCTGCCGTCCTGCGGGAGCGGGGCTATCAGGTGGAGCTCTTCGACTGCACGTTCCGTCAGGATTACACGGAGTTCGAGGACTACATGCGCCGTCGACGCCCACCGGTGGTGGGGATCACCTCGCTTATCACTATCCGGCGCCACGCCCTCATATTGGCGGAGATCGCGCACCGTTACGGGGCCACAGTCATTATGGGCGGCCCGGACCCCACCGGGCTGCCGGAGCGCTACCTCGGCTACCGGGGTAGCCAAGGGGAGTTCCCGGTGGACGTGGTGGTCTTCGATGAAGGAGAACTCACCATCCAGGAGCTGGCGGATCACCTCTTCGGCCGGCCGGAGGCCCCGCGGGACTTGCGGGAGATCCCCGGGTTGCGCCTGCGAGGACCGGATGGGCGGGTGATCGCCACCGCGCCGCGGCCCTTGATCACGGATCTGGACGCCCTCCCCTTCCCGGCCCGGGATCTGGTGGAGATGGAGGATTACCGACGCGCGTGGCGGAAGGCCCACGGCTACTGGCCCCTTTCGATCATCCACACGCGGGGGTGCCCCTACGCGTGCACGTGGTGCCAGAAAGCGGTCTTCGGGCGGACCTACCGGGCGCGCTCCCCGGCGAACGCGGCGGAGGAGATGCGACATCTGAAGGAGGTCTACCAGCCGGACTTCCTGCGGGTGGTGGATGACATCACCGGGGTGGATCGCAAGTGGGTTCTGCGATGGCGCGATGAGGTGCTGGCCCGAGACGCGGTGATCCCTTTCGAGTGCCTGACGCGGGTTAACCTGGCCAGCGAGGAGATGCTGACCGCGCTGAAGGAGATAGGCTGCCGCCGCATCTACTTCGGCGCCGAATCCGGCTCCCAGAAGGTCCTCAATGCGATGAAGAAGGGGACCAAGGTGCAGCAGATCTATGAGGCGGCGGAGCGGTGCAAACGCCTCGGGATCGAGGTCTATTTCTTCATGATGGTGGGATACCCCGGGGAGGAATTCGAGGATCTTCAGCAATCGGTGCGGTTGCTACGCGAAACCCTCCCCGACCGCTTCAGCACCACGATCGCCTATCCGCTCCCCGGAACGCCGTTCTACGAGCAGGTCCGCGACCGCTTGATGTTTGACTCCGAATGGAACATTGATTGGGATTACACCGCCCAGAACCGGTTGCTGTTCCGCCGCGAGCGCTACGACACCCGCTTTTACCGCTGGGTAATCCGGTGGTTCCAGAAGGAATGGGAAGAGGCGCGCCTCCGGGCCGGCTGGCGGCCTCCCTGGCTCCGCCGCCTGCGCGTTCGGATCGGGCTGCGGATCGCCCGCGTAATGGTTCATCTTCTGGCCCGCTGGCCCAGCCGGCCCATGGTTCGGTTTCACCCGGCGGAGGGAAGGTAGCGGACAGGCGTTCTGGCCAAGAGGGCACCGCATGGAGATCAGTTACGCCGCCATCGCCGAAGCATTCGATCGGATCGCGCCGATCTACGACCAGCGCTACAGCGCCCAAGCCAACCCGATCCAGGCGTGGATGCGGGCCGAGGCCATGGGGGTTCTACGTGAGGTCCTCCCGCCCGGAGGCTGGGTGCTGGAGATCGGGTGCGGAACCGGGGAGGAGACGTTGGCCTTGGCCCGCGCCGGGTTCCGGGTGCTGGCGACGGACATCGCCCCGGAGATGCTCCGTCGCGCCCGGTCCCGGATCTCGGCGGCCGGGCTGGCCCATCGCGTGGCCTTCGCAGCGATCCCGGCGGGCCACCTGGACGCCCTGCAGCCGCGGCCCTTCGACGGCGCTTATGCGGGGTTCGGCGCCCTCAACTGTGAGCCGGCCCTCGGACGCTTCGCGCAGGCCCTCGCCCGGCTCCTTCCGGCTGGAGCGCCGCTGGTCCTCTCCGTCATCAACTCCCACTGCCTCGTCGAGGCCCTCTGGCATCTCGCCCACGGCCGGCTCCGAACAGCCCTCCGCGGCCGGGGGGACCGCTGGGCGCTCACCACACTGCCGGGACCGGGGGGAGAGCGGATCTCGGTCCCCACGCGGCCCCTCTCCGTCGGCGTCCTGCGAGAGGCCTTCGCGCCGTCCTTCCGGATCGAGCGGGCGATGGCCTTCCCGTTGCTGTTGCCCCCGCCCCCGATGGCGGATCTCCTCCAGCGGCATCCCTGGCTCCTCCGCCCCCTGGCGGCCCTCGACCGGATGGCACGCGCCCGATGGCCATGGCGAGATTGGGGCGATCATCTCTTGGTGGTCATGCGCCGCCAATGAGCCCACGGCCGATCTTCCGCACGGAGTGGCCTATCCACGCCGCGCCCGCCCTGGCGGATCTGGACCAGGACGGCGAGCCGGAGCTGCTGATTGCCGCCGAGGCGCTTTACGCCCTCCGCCCGGACGGCCGCCGGCTCCCCGGCTTCCCGTTCTACGCAGGGGGCGCCTTCGCTTCCCCTCCCGCCATCGGCGACCTCAATGGGGATGGTCGGATGGAGATCGTGATCGGGTGCGATGATGACCACGTCTACGCCCTGGATAGCCGGGGGCGGATCCTCCCCGGATGGCCCCGCCGGACGGGAGGGGACATCTACGGCCGCCCGGCCCTGGCGGATCTGGACGGCGACGGGCGACTGGAAGTCCTCGCCGGATCGGACGACGGCCGGGTCCATGCCTGGCGGGCCGATGGCCGCCCGCTGCCCGGATGGCCCCAAGCGACCGGCGGATTCGTCTCCGCCTCTCCGACGGTCAGCGATCTGGATCGCGATGGACGCCCCGAAGTGATCGCCGGATCCTGGGACGGCCATGTCTACATCTGGAGGGCTGATGGCTCCCCCCTGCCGGGCTGGCCGCAGCCAACGGGCCACTTCGTGTGGTCCGCCCCCGCCCTCGAGGATCTCGATGGAGACGGCGGCCCGGAAATCATCGTGGCCTCGGATCGTGTGTTCGTCTGGCGACGGGACGGGACGCTGCTGCCCGGCTGGCCGCAACCCATGCGCTCGCTCGCGGCCACCTCGCCGGTCCTGGTAGATCTGGATCAGGATGGGCGGAAGGAGATCGTGGCAGCGGCCGATCAGCTCTACGGCTGGCGTGAGGACGGGACGCCGCTGCTGGGTTTCCCTGTGGATCTGGGGACGTTCCTCTGGGCCGCCCCGGGGGCGGCCGATGTGGACGGGGACGGCCGGCCAGAGCTGGTGGCCGGCGGATGGGACGGATGCCTCTATGTGCTCCGATGGGGCGGCGGCCTCCTCGGCGCCCTCCGGATCGGCGCCCCGATTTTCGCCACCCCCCTGATCCGCCAGGGGGGAAGCGGCCTGGAGATCCTGATCGGCGCATGGGACGGCTGCCTTTACCGCCTGCAGCCGGAGGACTTCCAGCCCGCGAACGGCGAGGGGCTGAGGCCGGCGCGGTGGATAGGATGGACGTGGAGGCTCCTGCGGGAGCTGCTGCCTCTTCCGGAGGACACCCCGGTCTTCCTCGCGGCAGACGACCCTCCCTCGCCGCGCGCCGTCCTGCTCTATCAGCGGGAGGGAGAGCCCGCCGCCCGGCCCATCCCCCTCCTGGTCCACAGGGGGCGCCTGGTCGGTGTGTTCCCTCCCCTGCGGGCAGGGGCGCGAGGGAGGATCTGGATGAGGACGACGCCGGAGGCTGATCTTTGTCTCAGGCCAGTGGAGTTTCAAGTCACCCCCCACTGGAAGGCACGCTGGCGGCGATGGCGCCGAGGGATCCGACGGAGGTGGCGATGGATCTGGCCGTGATCACCCCCTTCCCGCCCCGCCTGACCGGCATCGGCCAGTATGGCTGGCACCTGAGCCAAGCCTTGGCCCGGATCGGCCGGCTGGGCCGCATCGTGGTGCTGGCGGAGGCCGATGAACAGGCCGAGGATCCGGCCCCGTTTGGGCCCAGTATGGAAGTCCGCCGGTGCTGGCGCTATGGCCATCCGGCCCTGGGCCTTCAGCTCCTGCGCGGGCTGGAGGATGCGGGCTCCCGGAGGGTCTGGGTGAACTTCGGATTCGGGGGTTTTGGGCCTTCGCCCATCGCCCTGCTCTCGGCGCTGATCGGGCTTACCCTCGCCGCGCGGCGCGGCTTCTCCCTGCTGATCACCCTCCACGAGGCCAGCGCTGTCGGCGCGGAAGCGGTGGGGGCGCTGTGGGGGCCTCCGCTCCAGCGGATCCTCGAGGGGCTGTTCCGGTGGCTGATCCGCCTTGGGACGGTGGCTGTGCCCCTGGGCGCCGACGCCCAGCGGCTGCGGGCGCGCTTCCCCCAGGCGATGATCGTTCACCTTCCCCATGGGAGCTTCTACCCGCCCGAAGCGCTGCCGGAACCCGATCGCCCGAGCCTCCTGTTCTTCGGCAGTCTGGCCCCTTATAAGGGGATTGATCTCCTCCTCGAGGCTTTCCATGCGTTGCGCGCGCAGCATCCGGCATTGAGCCTGGAGATCGCAGGGGCTGAGCATCCCCGGTTCCTTGGCTATGCGCAGCGCCTTCGAGCCGCCACCGCTCACCTGCCTGGAATCCATTGGCTCGGGCCAGTGAGGGAAACAGCCGCGCGCGCCCTCTTCGCCCATAATACCCTCGTCGTCTTACCGTATCGCCAAGCAACAGGTCCGTCGAGCGTGATGATCCGCGCGGCCGCCTGGGGACGCCCAGTGGTGGCCAGCGATCTCCCAGTGTTGCGGACGGCAGCGTCGGAGGCCGGGCTGCTCAGCGAGTGGATCCCCCCCAACGATCCCACAGCGCTGGCCCACGCGATCGCGCGCCTCCTGCAGCGCCCCGACCTCCGAGCCCATCAACGCCAGCATAACCTCCAGGCGATCGCCTCATGCACCATCGATGCCGTGGCCCAGGCATATGCGCGCATCCTTGAGACGCTTCCGGCGCTATCCTGCCTCCCGCAGCCGCTCTCCCACATGGGTGCCTATTATTGAGACCAGTGTGGGTTCCATCAGCGAGCGGGGCCACGGGAGGATAACTTGAACGAGGGAGCCCTCCATGAAGAGTGCTTCCCGGCGATTGCTGGCCCTCAGCGTGGCGGTGGCCTGGCCGCTGGTCGCCTCGGCCCGCTATCGCCGCTCTTACGACGCTTGGACCCACATGTTTTTCGCCGACCACTATCGGAGGGAATGGTGGGCGCTCTGGGAGCCCCGCTGGTATGGCGGCTTCCCCGTCGTCGCGTATCCGCCCCTGGTCCATCAGCTCATCGCCCTCCTCTCGTTCCCCTTCGGCGTGGAGGCCGCGTGGGCGCTGGTTATGCTACTCACCCTCACAGCGCTCCCTTTCGCTTTCCGCGCCTTCGCCCATCGGGTTGTGGGGCCGCGGGTCGCTGTGCGGGCCGCGTTCCTGATTCCGCTCCTTCCCTCCATCCATCTCACCGCCCACACCTTCGGGCAGCTCCCCACCCTGTTCGGCCTGGCCGCGGCGCTGGCCGGTCTGGCCGCCCTCAGGGATTTCCTCCAAGACGGCCGGCCGCGGGATGGCGCCCGAGCCGCCCTCTGGATCACAGCGGCCGCCGCGGCCCACCACGGGACGCTGCTGATGGTCCCGTGGGCGGTCGCCGCCGTCGGCCTCCAGTCGCTGGCAACCCGTTCGGCGCCTGCCCCCCGCATCCTGGGCCGGCTCCTCCTCTGGGCCGTGGGGACCGCCATGGGAGTTGGCGGGGTGATCTGGCCGTTCTGGGAATGGGGGCTTTCCCAGACCATGCAGCAACCCATCGATCACGCCTCCCGACACTCTTTTCTCCGTGATCCCGCGGCCGCGGGGATGTTCCTCTGGCCGATGTATGGGCCGCTGCTCCTCGCGCTCCCCCTTGTGCTCCCGTGCTTCCGTCACCGTCGTCGCTGGGCGATCGGGGGGCTGTTCGCCTTCTGCTTCGTGATGGGCCTGGGAGGGACCACACCGTTGCCGCGGTGGATCTATGGGGCGGGCTGGGAGTGGTTGACCTACGACCGTTTCGCCCTGTGGGCGACCTTCTGGCTGACCCCGGCCCTGGGGGCATGGGCCCTGGCCCTCCGGCGGCGGTTCCGATGGGCGCGACGAGCAAGCTTCCTGGGCCTTCTCCCTCTCGCCGCCGCAGCCCTCTATGCCAGCCAGCTGTCCTCTTTGCGACCGACCCAACCTCCCCTCCTCGACCTCTCCCCCCTGGTGGACTTTCTCCGTCAAGAGGAAGCCCAACGCTGGCGCTACGTCACCTTCGGATTCGGCGATCAGATGGCGCGCCTCTCCCTTTACACTCAGACAGCGACGATAGACGGAAATTATCACACTGCCCGGCCATGGCCGGCGCTGCGCGAGAGCGGGTTGGGCAGCGTGGACGCGGCCTACTGGCTCCCCGATGGGCTGAAACGGCTGGCAGGGATGCTGGAGTGGCTGGGGGAGGTTGGGGTGCGCTGGGCTTTCGTCTATCATCCGGCCTACGCCTCGCTCCTCACCCGCCATGGCTGGCGCTTGCGACAGGTGCTCACGAACGGGGTGGAGGTCTGGGAGAACCCCCACGCCGTGCCGCCACCGCCTTCCCGGGCGGAGCCGTTTCATCCGCTGGCCGCCCTCTCGTGGGGGCTGTTGCCCGGGCTCAGCCTGATGGCGGCTCTCCTCCTCACCCTTCCTCCACGGGGGAACCCCTCCACGCCCTGCGCGCCCCAGGAGCCCCCCCGATGAGGGGGCAAGCGCTCATGCGGAAGGCACTTCTCCTCTCCCTGAACGGCCTCTATATGGGGGCGATTGGAGCGCTGCCGGTCGCCATAGGGTTCTGGGTCTACACCCCATGGCAGCGCCTTTCTTACCCGCCGGTCTACTTCGTTTACTCCAGTGTCCTCCTGTTCGGCAGCGACCTCCTCCTCCTCATCGCCCTGGGAGCCGATCTGGGCCTCCGCATCCTTATGGGGATCCCCGGGATCCACCGGCCCCATCCTTCGCTTCTGTTCTTCATCGGGCTGGCGGCGTGGGCGACGCTCAGCGCCGCGTGGTCCATCGAGCCCCGTCTCTCGCTCTACACTGGCTTTCACCTCCTCGGGATCAGTGGCCTCGCCCTCTCGCTGAGCGAGCGGCCCTCGGCGTGGCGGCCACTCTCCCTCGGATGCTTCCTCGGGATCCTGTGCCAGACCGCGGTCGCGGCCGTGGAGTCCCTCGCCCAATCCACCGCCTTCCTGGAGCCGCTGGGCTTGGAATGGCCCGGCCGGCTGGATCCGTCCGTTCCAGGGGCAGCGGTGATCGCGTTCCCTGGAGACCAGCGATGGCTGCGGGCGTATGGGACGCTCCCCCATCCGAACCTGCTTGGGCTGTATCTGCTGGGGCTGGCGGCCGCCCCGGCCGCGTGGGGCCTCCGGGGAGCGCGCTGGGCCTTCCTCGGCCAGGTGGGGATCGGCCTGGCCGCCCTGGGACTCGGGTTGAGTTTCTCGCGGGCGGCGTGGTTGGGATTCGGGACGGCCTTCCTCTGGCTCCTCGCGGCTCCCCGCCTCCCCATAGGCCGCCGGATGGCCCTGGCCCTCGTCGGCGCCGGGGGTCTGCTGGCGGTCGCATGCGCCTTCGCCCCACAGACAGCGGTTCGCATCACCGGCGGGAGCCCGCTGGAGGTCCGTTCGATCCTGGAGCGACGATGGTTAATGGAACAGGCACTGCGACAGATCACGGCGCATCCACTCCTCGGGATCGGGGCAGGGACCTTCCCGCTGGCCCTGCGGGAGGGGCTGCCGCCGGGCCACCGGCCCGAGCCGGTTCATCACGTGGGCGCCCTCGTCATGGCCGAGCTGGGCCTCCCCGGGGCCCTGCTGGGCCTGGGGATAGCAGGGGCATTTCTGCGCTCCATGCGCCGAAGGGCCTCCCCGGAGGCCCACGCGTTGGCGGCCTCCCTGCTGGGTTTGCTGGTCGTCAGCATGCTGGACCATCCCCTTTGGACGCTGGCGCCGATCCGGACGCTGGGCGCATGCCTCCTGGGGGCATGGGCCGGGCGACTTCAAGCCGATGCGGGGCCCGCCTCGACTCCCTCGCCATGCGATGAATCGGCCCGGGGGGAGCCCGCCGGAGGATCCCGGAATGCCGGGAGGAAGAGCACTCCCATCCCCCATGACGATCCCAGCATCGCCAGGGCGGCTCCCATCCCACCCGAATGAGGAATGAGCAGCCCGTTCAGGGTGAGGTTGAGGAGAGTTCCCAGGAGGAAGACACGGAACAGGCGGCCGGAACGCCCCCGCGCGATCCAGAGCGCGGCCCCCAGGCTGGAGAGGAACGCAGGGGGCCACGCCCAGACGAGCCCCCGCAACATCGGGATCGCCGGCTGATAGGTGGCTCCGAAGGGGAGGCGGATCAACGGGTCGGCGAGGACGGCCAGGCCCAGGGCGGCGAGGACCGCCATCCCCAGGACGCCGGCCAAGGCCCGTCGGGCCGTTCGCTCGGGGCGCCTCTCGGTCGCCAGCCGGGGGAGCAAAGCGGTGAACACTGCCTGGCTCAGCAACAGCCCGGTTTCGTAAAACCGATAGGCGAGGCCGTAGAAGCCGGCCTCCACTGGTCCCTTCAGCGTCAGGAGGATCAGGCTATCGGCCCGCGCGTAGAGGGCGCCGACGATCCCGAAGCCCAGCATCCCCAATCCCTCCTGCATCGCCTCCGGCGCCCACCCACGCCCCCCAACCGGCCGCCATCTCCAGGGAGGGCTGAACCGCTCCGCCATCCCGCGCAGCCCGATCCCATCGAGCACCAGCGCCCCCGCGAACCCGAGCCAGAGCGCTGTCCACCCGTGCCGGGCGGCCAGGGTCATCCCGACCAAGCCCACCGTCCGGGTGAGGAAGAGCACGCCCGCCGCCCGCTCCAGGCGGCCGGCGGCGGTCAGGCGTGTGCCATGCCACATCATCCACGCCATCAGCAGCAGAAGGGGTGTTACCCATGGAAGTTCTCCGCGGATCGCCGGGGGAACCACGCCGGCGAGGGAGCCGATGGCAGCCAGGGCGATGAGCAGGAGGATCCATCCGGCCTGAATCCCGAGATACGTTCGGACCCGCGGGGGATCGGCGCGGGCCAGGTCACGGGCCATCAACGAGGAAAGGCCGCTGCTGCCGGCCTGGTGGGCCAACCGCAACCACCCCTGAAGGACGGTGAACCGGCCGAAATCCGCCGGCCCGAGCCAGAGGGCCAGCAGAAGGGACTGCGCGAAGCCCAGGACACGGGACCACCCCTGGGCGCCTCCCCAGAGGGCGGATTGCAGCCAGAGCCGTCCGAACGGGCGAGGGCGCGCCCCCGGCTCAAGCGGGAGACCTGGGCTGGAGGGATGAGAAGGAGTTGGCGCCAGACTTTCCAAAGGGGCTCCTCCGCATGAACCGGATGTTCGCGAAGAGGGTCGGGGACATCCGCGTGACCACCCGTTCCCCTCTCGTGGGGGCCTTCGGGGCTGGCGGGGGGCTTCGATCCTTAACGCCCACCCAAAGAGAAGGGGTTGAGGGCGTTGCCTCGCGGCGGGCCCCCAACCCCCTTTCCCCTCCCGTTTGGGGAGGGGATATCGCCTCAGGACAGGCCGGCGAACAGGTAGCTCGCGAAGCGCTCCAGCATCGGGACGCCGCGCACCTCGTTCTCCAGGAGCGGCGTCATCCCCCGCACCAGGCCGTCGAAGATGGCCTCGATCTCCTGCAGGTAACGGGCCTGCATCTCGATGCGGTTGCGGACGAAATCGGGGGTGTTCTCGCCCAGGAAGGCGCGGTCGATCAAGCCGTTGACGATGACGCCACCCACCGGGATGCCGAAATCGTGGAACCAGTTGATGAAGCGCCGGATCACGGCGATGGGCAGCGCCTCGGGCAGGGTCACGAAGAAGAACGCCGTGAGCTCGGGATCGGTGATCAAGCGACGGGCCCGCTCCATCCGATCCCGGAAGCTGATCAGGTAGTCCATCAGGGGGTCCGGCTCCTCCTTCTTGGTGAACGAGAGCAAGCGGCGGAGGGCCTGGGCCTCCTGGCGGGACTTGATCATCTTGTTCACCCAGAGGGCGTAGACCTTGGACATGCCGAGGAGCCGGCGGGCGTTGGCCGTGGGGGCGGTGTCGAAGACGTAGACTTCATATTCGTCCCGGAACATGAGATCAATCATGTTCTCGAACATCGCCGACTCCTCGAAGGCCGGGTTCATGGTAGCCGACTCCACGAACTCATCGGCCCGGGTGGAGATCTCGGCGAACTTGAGGAACCACTGGATCTTCTCCCGGATCTCCCGCTTAGAGCGCTCGATGGTGTCTTTGGTGTCGATCTCGTAGGCCCACAGGTTGGGCACCCCCGCCACCGGCGTCGGCTTGCCGAACACGTTCTGGTCCAGCAGGCCCGAGAGGCTGTGGACCGGGTTGGTGGAAGCGAGGAGGGTGCGCCGGCCCTGCCGCGCGAACCAGATGGCCGCGGCCCCCGCCATCACGGTTTTGCCCACCCCGCCCTTGCCGCCGAAGAAGACATACTTCAGGCGGGGGTGCTCCTGCAGGAAATCCACCATGGTCTTCTCGATGCGGATCATCCCCTTCCCTCCCCGATGGGCTTCAGGCCTTTCCGTTCCCGAAGAGCAGATCGGCCACACGGGCGATCATGTCGAGGCCGGTGACATCCCGCTCCAGCTCGGGGACATGGGCCAGGACCTGGTCGCCGAAGCGGGCGCGGATCTCCTCCAGATGCCGGCGCTGCATCTCGATGCGGTTGCGCAGATAATCCGGGATGTTCTGGCCCAGCAGCTCGGCCGGGAGCACCCGGTTCACCACATAGCCGGAGATAGGGACATCGAACCGGCGGAACAGCTCGGCCGCCTTGAGGGTGTCCAGGATCACCAGCTCCTCAGGGATGAGGACGAAGAAAAACGCCGTCCTGCGGCTGTCCGTGAGGATGCTGGAGGACATGTTGATCCGCTGCCGGATATACTGCAGCTCCTCCAGGATGCGATCCTCCTCCGTCTGCTGGCGGCGGATGCGGGCCACCATCTCCTCGTATTCCCGCATCTCCTCCCGCAGCCGGGTGATCTTGGTGATCCACTCATCGTAGACCTTCGCCATGCTCAGGTAGTAGAGGGCATGCCCCAGGGGGACCAGGTCATAAATGTAATAATCGTAGCGGCCCTCGACCACGATATCCACCACCGCGTCGAAGATGGCGCTCTCCTCCATCGCCGGCTCGGCCGAGGCCGCCTGGATGTAGTCCTCGATCTCCTGTGGCACCTCATCCAGACCATACATGTCCATGATCTTGCGCCGGATCTCCTCCTGATACTCCTTGATCCGGCGATCGGCGTTGATCTCTTGGGCCCAGAGGTTCGGCATGATCTCCACCGGGCCCTTGCCGAAGATGTCCCGCTGGAAGATGTCGGAGAGGCTGGCCTGGGGGTCTACCGAGAAGACCAGCACCTTATAGCCCTGCCGGGCCAGCCAGTAGGCGGTGGCGGCGGAGAAGGTCGTCTTCCCCAACCCGCCCTTGCCGCCGAACATAATATAGCGACGCTCGGGATTCTCCCGGATCAGTTTCGCCAACGCGGTCGCCATCCCTGTTCACCTCAGAGAGAGTGTTCCGAACAGCGGCTCAGAACATGGCGTCGGCGACATCCCGCTCCCGCAGCATGCGGCGCTTCCAGGTGCTGATCTGCGGCACCACATACGGGAGAATGCGCAGGCTGTAGTAGGGCGGCAGGATGGGGACGCCGATGAGATCGCCCATGGTGATCAGGATGAACAGGTGCTCCATGCTCGCCCGGGTCCGCAGGGCATAGCGGGCCATATCATGGGCCGCCATACCATAGGTGAGCTCCTGGACGAAATTCACCACTCGGCGCAGCAGGTTCTCCCGCGGCTTTGGCTCGGCCATGTCTGCCACCTCCTCATGCGTTTCGGATCGGAGTTTCCGTTCATATGGCGCGGCGGGCGCCTTCCGGCTCGGCCGCGATGGCTGGCGATGGTCTTCCCATAATCCGACTGGCCTCTCCTCTCCTCACAGGCCATGTAAATGATACTCGTGCTCATCGGTGAACTCGCGCTCCCGCAGCACGCGGCGCTTCCAGGTGCCGAGGATGGGGACCATATAAGGCAGCAGGCGCAGGCTGTAATAGGGCGGCATGATCGGGAGGCCGATGAGATCGCCGAAGAGGGCAGCGATGAAGAGGTTCTCGGTGGCGGCCCGCATCTCCAGGAGATGCTGCACCACGTCGTAAGCGGCGAACCCGTAGAGGAACTCCCAGAACGTCTGGCGCCACGCCTGCCAGCGTTCCCCCAGCCGCGCCCGCAGGCTCATGTCAGGGTCCCCAAGGGATTTCCACACCGGCTCTCTCGCTGCGCTGCCCCCTATTATACCTGTATACCGGATATGTTCCAAACTGGCCGGACGGAAACCATGGACAGAGGCTGCTCAGTTGTCCAGATCCGGCAGCGGATGGCGGCCCTCCCCGATGGAGGCAAAGGAGCCTCTCCTCCCTCGCCGGGGTCATAGCGGAAGCGGACGCATGGGGTAGGCGCTTGGAAGAAGTGGCAGGATCCTCCCGCTCGCTTTATTGTTTCTTTAAGGTCAAGCCCCTCCCCTTCGACCGATTCGGATCCGTTGGGGGAAAGGGGAAAACGATGATGGGAGGGCCTGTGGTTCCAGCGGATGAGCCCCAGCGCGGACAACCGGAGGCATCCTCCCGCCCGGGGAAGATCGTGCTGTTCGGCTCGGGGGAGATCGCGCCGGCCGGGCGTCGGGGGCATGCGGCGGCCATGATGGACTTCGAGCCCCCGGTGAAAGTGGTCGTCCTGGAGACCCCGGCGGGTTTCGAGTTGAACTCGGCTCGGGTGGCCGGGCGCGTGGCCGATTTCATCCGGGAGCGCCTGGGCGAGTTCCGCCCCCAGGTCCTCGTCCTCCCAGCCCGCAAGCGATGGACCCCCTTCAGCCCCGACGACCCGGTTCGGGTGGCCCCTCTCCTGGAGGCCGATTACATCTTTATGGGCCCGGGAAGCCCAACGTATGCGATCCGCCAGCTGAGCGGGAGCGTGGCCTGGCGGTATCTCCAGGCCCGCCACCGGCAGGGGGCCGCCCTGGGGATCGCCAGCGCGGCGGCCATCGCCGTCAGCGCGTGGGCCCTGCCGGTTTACGAGATCTACAAAGCAGGTCATGACCCCCATTGGGTCCGCGGGTTGGATCTGTTCGGGGACTTCGGTCTCCCGCTGGCGATCGTTCCCCACTGGAACAACCAGGAGGGCGGGGCGGAGGTGGATACCAGCCGGTGCTTCATGGGGCGCGAGCGGTTCGAAGGGATGCGCCGGTTCCTGCCGCCGGAGGTGGTGATCCTGGGGATCGACGAGCACACGATGGCCGTCTTCGACTTCCAGAAGGGGAGCGTGGAAGTCCTGGGCCTGGGCCGGGTGACGATCTGGCGATCGGATGGGATCCAAACGGTGGAGGCCGGGGAGGCCTTCCCGATGAACTGGCTGGGAGAGGTCCGCCTCCCGCCGCCGATCGTGGTGCAGCCGCCCCCGGGCGCCCCGGGGTTCCCCCAGCCCAAGCTGCCGCCGGAGGTGGCGGCGCTGATCCGGGAGCGGGAGGCGGCCCGCCGACGGCGGGACTGGGCGACCGCGGATGCCCTCCGGGAGCGGATCCGCGCCCTCGGATACGAGGTCCAGGATACCCGCGAGGGGCCCCGCTGGCGTCCGCTGGACGACCACACCGCCCCGTGGCAACCCTTCGCTGAAACTGGATGAGCGCTGGGGGGGCAGGCGTGGCGCTCCGTTCGCCCCCGGGCCCTTTCCCGTCCAATCCCTTGGAAGCCCATCTCCCCCTCGTTCGGCTCGGAGGCCCCTCAGATCCCCAACCGATCGAAAAAGGTGCGGTGCCCCCGCATCCGGGCCCAGAGGGCCCATGCCAGGAATCCGGCCAGGCTGGCCATGGCCGCCCCGGTGCGCACGACGCCGGTCTGGGGATCAATGGACTCGCAGGCCAGCCCATGGTCCATCGGGACCTCCCGCACGAGCTTCACGACCGCCGGATCTGGATCTGTCAGCAGCCGGTTGGCCAGATCGAAGACACCTGGAAAAGGGAAATGGGGTGAGCCCGGCCCCCCGAAAGGGCCGGGGAAGAAATAGGGATTCTTGGGGGACGAGAGCCATCGCACCGTGTTTCGATACACCGGGTCGTCAGGATCGCAGAAGCCATAGTAGGCCAGCAAGCGCAAGCTCCCCGGGGGCTCCTCCCGGATCTCCACGCCTCCCATGGGGTCTCGAGCCCAGGCCCACATTCGGCCCTCCGGCCCGTCCACGATCCCGTATCGCCGGATCGCCTCGGCCAGCCGATCGGCCGCGGCCTCCCAGCGGATGGCCTCCGCCTCGTTCCCCACCCGACGAAACAGATCGGCCGCGGCCCGGAAAGCCGCCCACACCAGCACGTTGTCATAGATCACCAGGGGATAATCGGTGGGGTCATCGGTGGGCAACAGGAAGGTCTCGTAAAGCCCGGTCCCCGCATCCCGGCGCTCCTCGATCCGGTGCAGCAGGAACGGCACGGCCTCCGCCAGGGCGGGCTCGTGAAGCAACGCCGCATCCTCCGTCTCAACCACATACCGCCAGAGGGCCAGCAAGGGCGCGGCGGCCTGGTCCAGCTCGAAACCCGGATAGAGAGGGACGCCGTTCAGGTAGAGGGCGTGGTCGGCGATGTAAGGGAGATAGCGGGGAAGGGCGCGCCGCAATAGCAAGCGGGCCCGCCCCGGATCC
>FWWL01006798.1_pt1 | contig 16186 bp, 18 predicted proteins | sample 2228331 | NCBI WGS metagenome assembly FWWL01 (sample SAMEA103939775, study PRJEB20133) | metagenome
CCATCCGCCGCAGCGCAGAGGCTGGTGGAGATGGCTCTGGAGGAGGGTGGTTCGGACAACGTAACGGTGATCGTCGTGCAGGTGCTGGACATTCTGAGCTGGGAACAGGCTCAAGCGATAGGCTGGGTGTAGCGGATGCAGTCCTCGGTGGACACGCTGGGCAAATATCAGATTGTGCGCGAGATCGCCCGCAGTAACGACATCGTGTGGGAGGCGGTGGACCCGGAGCTGGGTCGGCGCGTGGCGATCAAGGAGCTCAATCTGCCCGAAGGCGTCACCGAGGCACAGAAGCAGGAGCGCGTCAACCGTTTCCTGCGCGAGGCGAAGGCGGCGGGGCGCCTCAGCCATCCCAACATCGTGACCATCCACGAGGTGGGCATCGATAGCGGGCGCCACTACATCGTCATGGAGTACCTTGAGGGCGAGAACCTGCGCGAGCGCCTGCAGAGACAGGGCGCCATCCCCCTCAAAGAGGCTGTAGACATCACCCTGCAGGTGCTTGCCGCGCTGGAGCACGCGCACCGCATGGGCGTGGTACACCGCGACATCAAGCCGGAAAACATCCACCTTCTGCCGGACGGGCTGGTAAAGCTGACCGATTTCGGCATCGCGCGCATCGTCTTCGAGCCCAACATCACCATGGACGGGCAGATATTCGGCACGCCCAGCTACATGTCGCCGGAGCAGATCGAGGGCGGCGAGATCGACCATCGCACCGACATCTTCTCGGTGGGCGTGGTGTTATACGAGATGCTGACCGGTCGCAAGCCCTTCACCGGCGAGAGCATCGTTACCATCACCTACAACATCATGCACAAGGAGCCGACACCACCACCCGGTGTGCCGTACGGCATCGAGCGCGTGCTGATGCGTGCGATGGCGAAACGCCCCGCCGACCGCTACAACTCCGCGCGGGAGATGGCAGATGAGCTGAAGCGGGCGATGGAGCCCGGCGCGCTGGTGATGCAGGCGCCGCCACCGATCATCCAGCCCGTCCCGCCATCGGCGCCGGGCAGTTCCTCATTACCGCCTCTACTGAATCCAGTCCCCAATCCCGCTCCGGTGGGAGGACAGAGCTCGGCAGGCTCGGTTTCGCAAATCCCGCAGTCCAAGCCGCCACCTCCATTGCCGAAACCGCCCGAGCCCCTGCTGTCACCAAGGGAGAGTGAAGCCATGAAGCAGATGCTGTTGGTGGTCTTTTTGGGGGTGCTTCTGGTGCTGTTTGCCTATGGCATCAACGTCGCCTACGAGCGCTATTACGCGCTGAAACGGACGGAAGCGCTCAGCACGCAGCTGGCGGACGGTGTGAAACTGGCACAGGCAGGCAACTATCGCGAGGCGCTGGCGCGGTTTGTGAATGTATACCAGCACACGACCGACCCTGCTGTGCGTACGACCGCCGCCCGCAACGCCGCGGTGTGCCTCGTCCACCTCGGCGACGAGGCGATGAGCACCGGACGCCCCGACCTGGCAATACAGTACTACCGCCAGGCGCTGGAGTATGACCCCTCTTCCGCCGCGGCTCAGAGCAAACTCGATATCGCTCTGAGGCAGTTTAGCGGCAACGTACCGACCTTGCCTCCCATAGTACCGCCCGCTGTACGCAGCGAGAGCGCGCCTGCACCCCTGGACACGCCTCCGCGCCCGTCCGGTAACGAGCAACTGGCGGCGGAACTTTACATGAAGGGACTGGAGGCTTACCGACAGGGCAACCGGCTGGATGCCGTCGATTACTGGCAGCGCGCGGTGGAAGCCGCCCCGGGCTCGGAAACGGCGAAACTGGCGCAGGAGGCTATACAGAAACTCACGGCACGCTAATCATGGCGTTTTGCTGATGTCCGAGCCGTGATATTTGCCCATGCCGTAGCCAACCACAACTACCCGAACGCTCATGCGCTCATCCTCCCGCACGTAATCTCTATCTGCAGTTTTTCGGGCAAGAGGGGAAACTTCCTCTGCATGAGAAAGTATAATAGCTGGTGAAGATGAAAGACGCGCATTCGGGGCGCCGACTGTGACAGATTTGTCGCAAGCGGAAAACATCCGAGAGAAGCTTCTCGCTGCGGCGAGGCAGGCGAGGCATCACGCCTACGCACCGTACTCCGGCTACGCCGTGGGCGCAGCGGTGTGGTGTGACGAGGGTAACGTCTTTGCTGGCGCTAACGTGGAAAACGCAAGCTTCGGACTGACCGTGTGTGCCGAGCGGGTAGCGGTGTATCGCGCCATCAGCGAAGGAGCACAGCACATCCGTGCGGTAGCGGTGGTGACCCGCGACGGCGGCACGCCCTGTGGTGCCTGTCGGCAGGTGCTGGCGGAGTTCGGCGACGAGGATACCATCGTGTGGTGTGCGTCCGAGGAGCGTGGCGATTTGGCGGAGTACCGGCTGGGTGAGCTTCTGCCGGCAGCTTTCCATCTGACCGGGCGCTCAACCGGCGAAGACGAAATCATACTGGGAGGAGTGTAAGCATGGAGCGTATCGCCGTTCAGTATGGCGCTGGCAACATTGGACGAGGGTTTACCGCACAGCTGTTCCACGAATCCGGCTACGAGGTGGTTTTTGTGGAGGCGGTGCCGACCATTGTGGACGAAATCAACCGGCGCAGGAAGTACACCATCCACATCGTCGGCGACAACGAACAGGATGTGGAGATAAGCAACGTTCGCGCCCTGCATAGCCGGGATGTGGACCAGGTGGCGCAGGAGGTTGCGCGTGCCGGTATCGTGTGCACCGCCGTGGGCGTGAACGTATTGAAGCAGGTGGCGCCGTCGCTGGCGAAGGGCATTGCCCTGCGCAGTCAGAACGCCGACGCGCCGCCGCTGAACATTCTCATTTGTGAAAACCAGCTGAACGCGAATGAAATACTGCGCTCTGCCATTCTGGAGCATCTTCCCGCGGAATTGCACGGGTATGTGGATGCGCAGGTTGGCTTCGTGCTGTGTGTGGTCAGCCGCATGGTGCCGCTGATGAGCGCAGAGGAAAAAAAGCGCGACCCGCTGGCAATCAAGGTGGAGGCGTACAAGCGTCTGCCAGTGGACGCGAAAGCCATCAAGGGCGAGGTTCCGCCGATTGTGGGTCTGGAGCCTGTGGAGAACTTCCTCGGCTATGTGGAGCGCAAGCTGTTTGTGCACAACGCGGCGCATGCCATACTGGGCTATCTCGGCTGGCTAAAGGAATATACTTACGTGCACGAGGCGATGGCTGACCCCGAAATTCGCTCCATGCTGGACGAGTCGATGCAGGAAGTGAGTCAGGCGCTCATGCGCAAGCATGGCTTCACGGCAGAGGAGATGCAGGAACATCTGCAGGACCTTTACCACCGATTTGAGAACGCGGCGCTGGGCGACCAGATCGAGCGCGTGGCGCGTGACCCCGAGCGCAAACTCCGCCCCGATGACCGCCTGACTGGCGCTGCTCGGCTGTTACTGGACAGTGGGCTGGAGCCCACTGGGTTCTGCACCGCCATCGCCGCCGCCCTGCTTTACGACAATCCCGATGATGTGTCCGCGGTGGCTTTACAACGGCGCATCGAGGAGGAAGGCGTGTCGACGGTACTGGAGAAGATTACCGGCATCACTCCCGATATGCCGATGCATCAGTGCATCCTGAGCGCGTATTCGCACCTGAAGGCGCAAAAGCGGAGGTGACACCCAGCCTGCGAGGACACCTAGCTATCCTCGTAGGCTTGTATAAACTCTTCCCGAGAGATACCTGACTGAGTCAGGATATGGCGCAGAGTGGAGGCTTTGAGCCGGCGGTGTGCTGGTATGGTCATAGGAGTGATGGAACCGTCGGCATTCGTGCGCTGAAGAGAGATGTGATTGCCTCGGCGCACGATCTGAAAGCCGAGCCTCTGAAATGCAGACAGCACCTGCTCTAAGGGAGCGTCGACAGGGAACTTCGCCATCACACCGCGACCTGCGCTTCGGTAACGAACGCATCGAGCACAGGTTCGTCTGCTTCCAGAACCTGTTTCCCAAACGTCTCGACGTGAAACGCAATAGCAGATTGCAGGTCTGCAAGCGCTTCCTCCGCGGTGTCGCCCTGTCCGACAACGACCCCGCGCACGCCCAATGGGTAGGCGATGTAGCCGTCCGGATGTCGTTCCACAATTACTTTGAGAGGCTTCGTCAACGCACTCCCTCCTTACGTCCGCTCACGAGTCTAACACAGAGCGTGGCAGAATACAAGGCTGTGGAGGCCTCTACTGTTGTATTCTGGGAGTAAAGGACGTACCACACCCGCAGGAGCGCTCCGCGTTTGGATTGTGGAACTGGAAGCCGGCAAGCAGGTTCTGGAAGGAGTAGTCGATCACCGTGCCCTCCAGAAAACGGCGACTCTTGCGGTCTATCACTACTGGCAGACCATCCACCTCGTAGAGGTCGTCCTTGTCGGTTATCTTCGTATCCACATCCAGCACATAGGATAGCCCGGAGCACCCGCCGCCGCGCACGCCAACCCGAATGCGCACGTTGGGGTCGTTGCCATGCTTGGCGAGCACAGCGCGTAATCGCCGAACGGCGCCCTCGGTGAACCGCACCGGACAGTTTGCATCTGCCATACTGCTTTCCTCCTACTCCCAGATTCCCAGTTCCATTTTCGCCTCTTCACTGCAGTGCACACGCGGATCCCAGCGCGGTTGCCAGACCAGTTGCACGTATGTCTCTTTCACGAAAGGCAGTTCCGACAGCCGGTCGCGAATCATCTCCTCGAGCATGGGACCGATCGGGCAACCGGGGCTGGTGAGGGTCATGGTGATCAGCACGTTGCCCTCGTCATCCATATCGATGCCATACACCAGTCCGAGATTGATAATGTCGATCCCCAGTTCGGGGTCATATACCGTCATCAGTCGCTCGCGAATCTGCTGTTCCTGTTCGGCGGTCACAGCCATCACTTCTCCTCCAGTAACTCCTCCAGCGTTGTCCACGCCAGCAGGGCGCACTTGATGCGCACCGGATACTTCTTCACGCCTTCCAGCGCGCTCAGGTCGTCTTCTTCATCAAACGGCTCATGGGGCGCACCGGTCAGCATCGCCTTTACCCGCTCCTGCAACTGCTTTGCCTCCTGCAAACTCAGCCCTCGCACCGCTTCCGTCAGCATCGAGGCGGATGCTTGACTGATCGAGCAACCACGCCCCTCGAACCGCGCATCCACAATCCGGTCTCCGTCTGTTTTCAGATAGATGGTGAGTTCATCGCCACAGAGGGGGTTCATACCCTCTGCCCTCCTATCGGCGTCTGCCAGCGCGCCCTTGAAGCGCGGGTGATGGTAATGCTCCAGAATAATCTCCCGATAGAGTTCATCGTCCACCATACGTTCCAAAAACCTCTCTCACAGCGTCCAGTGCTTGCCAGAAGGCGTGCACCTCCTCAACGGTATTATACAGGTAAAAGCTGGCGCGAGCAGTGGCAGTAACATCCAGACGACGCATGATGAGCTGGCAGCAGTGATGCCCTGCGCGGATAGCGATGCCCTGCCTGTCCAGTATCTGTGCCACATCGTGCGGGTGAATATGCTTGAAGTTGAAGGAGATGAGCCCACACCGTCGGCTGGCGTCGCGTGGACCGTAGATAACGATGTCCTCCTCGCCTTCGAGCAGGTGCAGAGCCTCTTCCGTCAGCAGTTGTTCATGCCGGCGAACAGCTTCCATCCCCACCGTCTGCAAGTAATCCACCGCCGCGCCGAATGCCACTGCGTCGGCGATGTTTGGAGTTCCTGCTTCGAACTTAATCGGGATATCTGCCCATGTGCTGAAGTCGTGGTGCACCTTGCGGATCATGCTCCCGCCGCCCATGAACGGGGGCATCGCCTCCAGCAGGTCGGGACGAGCATACAAAGCGCCGATGCCCGTTGGCGCCAGCATCTTGTGACCGGAGAAGGCGTAAAAATCACAGCCAATCCGCTTCACATCCACGGGCTCGTGAGGAACAGCCTGCGCGCCGTCGATCAATACCAGAGCGCCAACTGCGTGAGCCTTCTGCGTTATCTCCTCAACAGGATTAATGGTGCCCAGCACGTTGGAGACGTGGGTAATGGCTACGAGCTTGGGCTCGCGGTGCAGGGCAACATCCAGAGCGTCCATGTCCAGCTCGCCCTCTGGAGTGAAGGGGACGTAGTACAGTTGCGCTCCGGTGATCTGAGAAATCAGCTGCCAGGGCACGATGTTGGAGTGGTGCTCCATTTCAGATAGCACCACCACGTCGCCTTCGCGCAGGTTTCGCAGTCCCCACGCATACGCCACCAGATTAATCGCCTCCGTCGTGTTGCGCGTGAAGACCAGCCCTTCTGGCTCTGCGCCAATGAACCGCGCGACTTTGGTGCGGGCGGTTTCGTATGCCTCGGTGGCTTCTTCCGCCAGTGTATGCAGACCGCGGTGCACGTTGGCGTTGCTGTGTTCGTAATAATGAACCAGCGCCTCAATCACCTGTCGCGGTTTCTGCGAGGTCGCGGCGTTATCCAGATAAACAAGCGGGCGACCGTTCACCGTCCGGCGGAGTATAGGAAAATCCGCACGGATAAGTTCTACGTTGAGAACTGTCTGAGTCTCGACTGCCATCGACGTTTCCTCCTGCTGGCTAATCGCTCAGTTCCACGAACACCTTGCCATCCTCTACGGCGACCGGATAGGTCTTCACCGGTTTGGTGGCTGGCAGAGTCAGGGCTTCACCCGTTCGCACGTCGAACAGCGCGCCGTGTCGCGGGCATTCCAGCTCGTAACCGCACAGTTCCCCCTCACCCAGCGACGCTTTGGCGTGCGAACAGGTATCATCCAGTGCATACACCTCATCAGGAGCAGGGCGGCAGAGCGCCAGCCGCAGCCCATTGACCTCCACCACGATCGCTCTGCCGACTTCCACGTCACTCAGGTCTGCCAAGTGCACTCGCATCGTCGCACTACAACCCCCTGCTGGCGATTTTCTGGTCTACTTTTGCGCTGACAAGGTCGCGAAGGCTCCTGGCATCGATTCGATCGAGCACAGGCTGAAGGAACCCCTCCACGATGAGGCGTTTCGCATCGCGGGGCGCGAGTCCCCGGCTCATCAGGTAGAACATCTGCTCGGGGTCTACCGGGGCAACTGTCGCTCCATGCGTACAGCGCACATCGTTCGCCTCGATCTCCAGATTCGGAAGGGTTTCGGCATGAGCCTGGTTGCTCAGCACCAGGTTCTCGTTGCGCTGGTACGCGTTTGCCTTTTGTGCGCCCAGGTCGATGCGGATGAGCCCGCTGTAGGCAGAGTAACTCTGTTCGTCCAGCGCCACCTTGAACAGCAGGTCGCTGGTGGTGTTGCCCACAGTGTGCATTTGCACCGTGTGATGGTCGAAGTGCTGGTTGTCGTCGCCGAATACCACGCCCAGCATGTCGCTGACCGCTCCCGGCGAGCACAGCACACTCTCTATGGTGGCTTTGTTCAGCGACGCTCCCAGCGCCACAGTGATGGTCGTGAGATGCGAATCGCGCCCCATCACCGCCCGCTGGTGGTGGAAGTATTCCATCCCACGCCCCCACTGCTGGAACAGCACATAGGTCAGTTCCGCTCCATCGCCAAGGATCAGGTCTGCCACACCACTGCCGAACGCCTGCCCCGACAGGTCGGGCGAAACCATCCCATCCAGCAGGGTCACGCGGCTGCCCTCTTCCAGAATGACCAGCGTGTGCGGGAAAACCGCTCGCGCTTCGTTCACGGTGACGAAGGTCTGCAGAGGCAGAGTGACCTTCACACCTCGCGGTACGATGAGCACGGCTCCACCGGTAGCATAAGCACGCGCCATCGCCGTGAACTTCTCATCCGCCGGGTCGTAGTCGATGCCTTCCAGAACTCGCTGGATGGCGTCGGGATGGTGCTGGACCGCATCCGCCCAGTCGGTGAATAACACGCCGCTTTTGCGCACGCTGTCCGTGATATGACGATGCACCAGTGTGCCGTCGCTGAACGCCAGCGTGCCTCCGATGCGGCGCGAGCCGCTGTGAATCAGCTCCTCCAGCCACGCGGGCAGGGTAGGGGAGTGGGCGGGCAGGTGCGGCTCGATGCTCTCCATCCGCAGGTGGCTGATGTCGGTGCGCCGCCAGTGTTCGTGTTTGGGCGAGGGCATGGGAGTGTCCATGAACCTCTGCCACGCCTCACGCCGATACGCACGCGCCCAATCCGGCTCCTGCAGGTGTCGGCTGATGTTGTCTACGATGTCCAGCCCCGCACGGCTGGCGGTCATCAGTGTGTTTCCCATTAGCCCACCGAGCCCTCCATCTCCAGCGCGATCAGTCGGTTGAGCTCCACCGCGTACTCCAGCGGCAGCTCTTTTGCGAACGGCTCAAAGAAGCCGTTGATAATCATCGTGGTGGCTTCCTGCTCGCTCAGTCCGCGGCTCATCAGGTAGAACAGCTGCTCCTCGCCCACCTTGCTCACGGTCGCCTCATGTTCGATGCGCACATCGTCTTCCCTGACGTTCATGGTGGGGTAGGTGTCCGAGCGCGAGATCTCGTCCAGGAGCAGGGCGTCACAGCGCACATTGCACTTGACTCCCACTGCCCCTTCGTCCACCTGCACCAGACCGCGGTAGGTGGTGCGTCCGCCGCCCTTGCTGATGGACTTGGAGACCACCGTGCTGGTGGTGTAAGGCGCGGCGTGCACGACCTTCGCGCCAGCATCCTGATGCTGTCCGGGTCCCGCGAACGCAACGGACAGGATGTCTCCGCGCGCTCCCTTGCCCATCATGTACACTGCCGGGTACTTCATCGTGAGCTTGGAGCCCAGATTCCCATCTACCCACTCGATGGTGGCGTCTTCGTAGGCGACGCCGCGCTTCGTCACGAGGTTGTACACGTTCTTCGACCAGTTCTGCACCGTGGTGTAGCGGATGTGCGCGCCCTTCAACGCCACCAGCTCCACCACCGCCGAGTGCAGGGAGTCGGTGGAGTAAATCGGCGCGGTGCATCCCTCGATGTAGTGCACACGGCTACCCTCGTCCGCGATGATAAGGGTTCGCTCGAACTGCCCCATGTTTTCGGCGTTGATGCGGAAGTACGCCTGCAGAGGGATCTCCACATGCACCCCAGGCGGCACGTAGATGAACGAACCGCCCGACCACACCGCCGAATTGAGCGCGGCAAACTTGTTGTCCGCAGGCGGAACCACCTTGCCGAACCACCGCTTCACGAGGTCGGGGTACTCGCGCAGTCCGGAGTCCATATCGAGGAAGATGACACCCTGTCGCTCCAGGTCCTCGCGGATGCTGTGGTACACGACCTCGGACTCGTACTGCGCCGACACGCCCGCCAGGAACTTGCGCTCTGCCTCCGGGATGCCGAGCTTCTCGAACGTGTTCTTGATCTGCTCTGGCACTTCGTCCCACGTCCTGCCTTGCTTCTCGGCAGGCTTGATGTAATAGTAGATGTCGTCGAAGTTGATTTCGCTGAGCAGTTGCGTATTGCCCCAGGTGGGCATTGGCTTGCTCAGGAAAATCTCCAGCGCGCGCAGGCGGAACTGGCGCATCCAGTCCGGCTCGTTCTTGAAGTGCGAGATCATCTCCACCACGCGCCGGCTAAGACCCTTTTCCGCCTTGTAAACGTACTCTATCTCATCCCGAAAACCGTACTGGTATTCGGTGCCCACATCCAGCAACGACTGCGGTGCAGACATCTTATCCCACCTCCTGTAGCGTCTTCTCTTCCGCTCCGACCTCTTCCAGGATCCAGTCGTAACCGCGCTGTTCCAGTTCGTGCGCCAGCTGCTCGTCGCCGGAGCGCACGATTCGTCCGCCCACCATCACATGCACAAAATGCGGGCGGATGTAGCGCAGGATACGCTGGTAGTGCGTGATGACCAGAACGCCCGTGTTCTCTCCGGCGATGCGGTTGACGTTCTCGGACACGATACGCACGCCGTCGATATCCAGTCCGGAGTCTGTCTCATCCAGTATCGCCAGCTTGGGTTTGATCAGTCCCATCTGCACGATTTCAAGGCGCTTCTTCTCGCCACCGGAAAAACCTTCGTTCACATAGCGCGTTGCGAAGCTGTCCGGCATGTGCAGTGCCCTGAACTCGTCTTTCAGCGCGGTACGGAACTCGCGTGCGCTCATCTCTTCACCACGAAGGGACTTCAGCGCGCTGCGCAGGAAGTTCGCGACGCTGACGCCCGGGATAGCCACCGGATATTGAAACGCCAGAAAGATACCCGCTCGCGCTCGCTCGTCCACTTCCATCTCCAGCAGGTTTCGCCCCTCAAAGAACACCTCGCCCTTCGTCACTTCATAACGCGGATGCCCCATCAGCGTTGCCGCGAGCGTGCTCTTTCCGGAGCCGTTTCGTCCCATCAGGGCATGGATTTCGCCCCGATTGATGACGAGGTTGACACCCTTCAGTATCGGTTTGCCATCGACAGCGACGTGCAGGTCGCGAATCTCCAGAAGCGGTTGGCTCATGATTGTCTATCTCCCCTCCATTGTGGTCTCTGCCGTTCGCACGGGTTCTCTTTCGGTCAGCGGAATGGTCTGCTCACTGCGCGAGAAGAAGGACGGTACGAGCGGGCGCGCTTCGCCCTCTGCCAGATGCTTCAGCGTGATGCGATTGAACACCGCGGACAGGTAATCGGCAACGAAGCTCCACACCGAATGCAGGTCGCACCCGCCGTGATGCACGCAGATTTCGCGGTCGCCGGAAAACTGACTGCAGAGCGAGTCGGCGGTCAGCACGCCGCCCAATGCCTCCAGCACCTGCCGCAGGGTAATCTGCTCGGCAGGGAGGGCAAGCCGGTAACCGCCCTGCGCCCCTCGCACACTCTCGGTCAACCCCGCGCGGTTGAGCAGATACAGCAGTTTCTCCACATACGCGGTGGATAGCCCCTCATACTCGGCGATCTGGCGCACGTTCACCGTATCGCCGAAGGGCACACGCGCGAGGTGCATGATACAGCGCAGACCGTATTCCTCCTGAGCCGTGATTTTCATCCTTCTCGTCCTCCGATAGAATGATACGCTAATCCTTACAAAAAAGTCAAGTATGTGAAGGAGATTCTCGGAAGATTTTTCCGGGAACTGCATACGGCTCGGTGTCATTGCGAGGAGCGGAGCGTCGAAGCAATCCCTTTTGAGTATCGGAACGCGCAGGGGATTGCTTCGCCCGCCTGAGGGCAGGCTCGCAATGACACATCGTACCCCCCTGTCCCCCTTCCCTGCGAGGGAGTGGGGAACTCTTCACCCCGCACCGGTGAGCAGGATTCACACACCGCCTTCGCCTAACCATCCTCTGAAGACAGCCTTTCAAGGGAAGGTGACGATGTCCGGCACGCACGTTGTGATTATGCTGAACGGCAACCTGCCGCGGCGGGAGCTGGTTCGCGCTGTAGCGGAACAGGCGGATGTGCTGATCGGCGCGGACGCGGGCGCGGTGCTCCTGCGCGAGGCAGGTCTGCGTGTGGATTATGTGGTGGGAGACTTCGACTCCGTGCCCGAAGAACTTTTGCGGTCATTGCCTCCTGAAAGCGTGGTACACGATCCCGGACAGGACGACACCGACCTCGAAAAGGCTCTTCGCTTCGCAGTGAGCAGATGGGAAATGCCGGAGATTGTGGTGCTGGGGACGACGGGCGACAGGCTCGACCACGTGCTGGGCAACCTGTGTGGTGCGCTCAAGTATGCCCATCAGGCGTCCATTCGGTTTGTGGAAGACCATTCCATCGCCTACTTCGCAAGCCAGCGGGTGGCGTTTGAGGCTCCTGTGGGGGCGACGGTCTCATTGATACCGCTCGGCGATGTGCAGGGCGTGCGCACGCAGGGCTTACGCTGGACGCTTCAGGGCGAGACGCTCAGTCTGGGCACGCGCGGCGTGAGCAATGAGGTGACAGGCAATCCTGTCGTGGTGGAGTGGGAAAAGGGCTATCTGGTGGTCATCCGCCTGACCAAGCCGGACGAATCCTTCGAGTGGTAGAAAGGGGCAGTCGGTGGAGCGCGTGACGTTTTCCACAGGCGACGTGGCGGTAGTGGCACTGTTTCTGGCGGGCGTGCTGTGGGTTGGGTATACAGCGCGCCGGAGCCTGCGCGAGGGTGATACAGCCGGGTATCTGGTGGCTGGGCGCACGCTGAGTCTGCCCGCGTTTGTTGCGACGCTGGTCGCCACATGGTACGGCGGTATCCTGGGAGTAGGGGAGTTCAGTTATTCCTACGGCGTCTCCAACTGGGTGGTGTTTGGACTGCCGTATTATGTCTTCGCCCTGCTATTTGCGTGGCTACTGGCGCCGCGCGTGCGGGAGGCGAGGCTTTTCACCATCCCCGACCGCCTGTACAGCATCTACGGACGGGCATGTGGGGTTGTCGGCTCGTTGCTCACCTTCTGCATGACCACCCCCGCGCCGTACACGCTGATACTGGGAGTGCTGTTTCAGCTGGTGTTCGGTGGCAATCTGGTCGTATGGCTGATCGTTGGCACGATCCTGAGCACCGTCTACCTGTACCGCGGCGGGTTGCACGCGGACGTGCGGGTGAACGTGCTGGAGTTTTTGATGATGTTCGGTGGGTTTGCGGTGATTGTGCCGTTTCTTATCAGCCGCTATGGTGGGTTAGCGTTCCTGCGCGAGCACCTTCCGCCGCTTCATCTTACCTGGCACGGCGGAAACAGCGTGCAGTATATCGTGGTGTGGTTTTTCATCGCGCTGTGGACGCTGATTGACCCCGGCTTTCACCAACGCTGTTACGCGGCGCGTTCGCCACAGGTGGCGCGATGGGGCATTGTGGCGAGCGTCTGTTGCTGGTTCGTCTTTGACCTGCTGACCACCACCGCCGGGCTGTACGCACGAGCCGTTCTCGGCGACGACCTGTCCGACCCCAAGTTCGCCTATCCGGCTCTGGCAGAACGTGTCCTGCCGCCGGTAGCGAAAGGTGTCTTCTTTGTGGGAATGCTGGCGACGGTGATGTCCACGGTGGTGAGCTACACCTTCCTGTCGGCAGTCACCTTCGGGCGTGACCTGTTGTGGCGCTGGCGAGGCGGGGAAGAGACCGATGCCCTGCGCTACACACGCTGGGGTATCACGCTGGTGGGCGTGATTGCGATTGTTCTGGCGTGGCAAGTGCAGTCGGTGGTGGAGCTGTGGTATCTCATTGGCTCGCTGTTCATTCCGGGCTTATTATTACCGCTGGTAGGCAGTTACACGCGCCGGTATCGTGTGCCTGCACCTTTCGCGCTGGCGACGATGGTGCTGGGTTTTGGCAGTGCACTGGCATGGATGTTCTACGGCGTTTGGAGCGGTCGGCTGAACGACCCGGCGTTCATCCAGCCGATGTATCCGGGGCTGGTAGCTGGCGGGGTTGTGTATGGCGTGGGATGGGTGCTGGCACGAGGCAGAAACAGAGAGGCAGACGCCTTGCTTTGAGCAAACCGAATCCGGTATCATAATCGTGGAATACGAAACTCACCCATCACGCCGTAAGCGGCAGGAGGACGAAGAGTCTCTATCAACCGCATGAACAGTTTCACTTCGGTAACCACAGGACAGACGACGCAGCGCCCGAAGACGCAGTTGCGCGTCACCGACAACCTGGACGAGCTTCTCGCGGTGTTGCCACCGCAGGTGCGCCGGGCTCTGGAACAGGAACCGAGCCTGGAAGACCTTCTGGAGGTCATTCTGGACCTCGGGCGGGAACCGCAAGCTCGTTTTCCCGACCGCACGGTGCAGCTCAGCAATATGGAGGTCACCGAGGCGGACATCGACTACGTGGTTCAGCGCGTGGGCGCATTCGGCAAGGACAACCGCGCCGGTATCGAGCGTACCCTGCACCGCATCTCCGCCATCCGCAACCGACAGGGGCGCATCATCGGCTTGACCTGCCGTGTCGGGCGAGCGGTATTCGGCACCATCGACATCATTCAGGACGTGATCGAGCGCGGCAAGAGCGTGCTGATGCTCGGGCGCCCTGGCATCGGCAAGACGACCAAACTGCGCGAAATCGCCCGCGTGCTCGCCGACGAGTTCAACAAGCGTGTGGTGATCGTGGACACCTCCAACGAGATCGCCGGCGACGGCGACATCCCGCATCCCGCCATCGGCATGGCGCGACGGATGCAGGTGGCATCGCCTGAGCTTCAGCACGCGGTGATGATCGAGGCGGTGGAGAACCACATGCCGGAGGTCATCGTCATCGACGAGATCGGCACGGAGGCAGAGGCGTTCGCCGCCCGCACCATCGCCGAGCGTGGTGTGCAGCTCATCGGCACTGCGCACGGCAACTCGCTGGAGAACCTGTTGATGAACCCGACGCTGTGCGACCTTGTCGGAGGCATACAGGCGGTCACCCTGTCGGATGAAGAGGCGCGACGGCGCGGTACCCAGAAGACGGTGCTGGAGCGCAAAGCGCCGCCCACCTTTGACATCATCATCGAGATGATCGAGAAGGACAAGCTGGCGATTCACCACGACGTGGCGAGCACGGTCGACCGCATCCTTCGCGGAGAGACGCCGCGTCCCGAGGTGCGCGTGCGCCTGCCCGATGGCACGATTCAGGTGGTTCAGGCTGGGGATGCGCCTGAACCTGCCCGCGAGGTGACCAGCGCGCTGAGCATCCGAACAGGCACCACCCGCGAGCGACGCCAACTGCCCAGCACGGTGCGAATCTTCCCGTATGGCGTCAGCCGCAACCGCCTGGAACGCGCTATCCGCGAACTGCGCGTGCCTGCCTACATCGTGCGCGACGTGCAACAGGCGGACGTGGTGATCGCGCTGAAGGCGAACGCGCGTCGTGAGCCCACCCGCATGAAGGAAGCGGCGACGAGGGGCTTGCCAGTATACGTCGTGAAGAGCAACACCTACGCGCAGATCGCCGGAAGCGTGCAGGACATCTTTGCGATGCGCCCGCCGGAAGGATGGGATGAGGCTGAGCCTTCGGTCGACCCCACCGAGGCCGCCTTGCTGGAGACGGAAGCGGCGATCCAGGAGGTACTGCGAACCTCCATGCCGGTGGACCTGTCTCCGCAGAACAGCTACATCCGCCGTCTCCAGCATCAGCTGGTGGAGAAGTACCGGCTGGTGTCGGAGAGCGTGGGGGTAGAGCCGAACCGGCGCGTACGCATCTCGCCGCCGCCATGAGGCAGGGAGTGTTCGTTACCTTCGAAGGCGTGGAAGGAGCGGGCAAAAGCACTCTGGCACGCTGGCTTGCCGAGCGCTTGTCTCAGGAAGGCGTGCCGGTGTGGCTTACCGCCGAGCCGTGGGAGCCGCGCCTGCGAGAAGTGCTTCTGGAACACAGCGACCTGCAAAGCACCGAAGAGCTCCTGCTGTTTGTGGCAGACCGCGCCATCCATACGCGCCACATCCGCGAACGCCTTCTGCAGGGAGTGACCGTCGTCTGCGACCGCTACGCGGACTCCACGCTGGTCTATCAGGGCTACGGGCGTGGCATCGACCTCGACTGGGTGCGCACCCTGAACCGGTTTGCCACCGGCAACCTTACGCCCGCGCGCACTTATCTGCTGGATGTACCTGTAGAGGTGGGCTTGAGCCGCCAGCGTGAGCTGAACCGCATTGGCGCGGAGGAGATGGCGTTTCACGAGCGGGTGCGTCGCGGCTTCCTGCAGGAGGCGGAACGGGCGCCGCACAGGTTCCTCGTGCTGGATGCGACGCGTGACCTGCAAGACCTGCAGTCCACCATCTGGGCGGACGTGCAGAGCCGGTTTCGGTAGGTCTGTGCCCAGCGATTTGCGGTAAGCGTTCCCGTTTCTGTGTATAGGACTTACGCAGTTGACTGCGTGCATCCTACGATGATATAATACCACCGCTCACAACTTGCTGTCAAGGGGGTGCGCTACCTATGAACCTGCCCAAATGCGACGATATGGACACCATCCATTTCCTCATTGCCGCCCAACGGGTCTTCACCGTCACCGAGGCACAACGATGCCAGCCCCAGCGTCCCCATGCTCCCGCTCACGATGCTTTCACCCGTTTGCTCTCAAGACAGCCTCCCGACACGGAGGCGTTGTGGCAAGAGGCGCAACTGCTGGTGCGACCGCGCGAGCGGGTGCTCATCGTGGATGATACCACGCTGGACAAACCCTATGCCACGAAGATGGAGTTGGTCACATACCACTGGAGTGGCAAGCACCATCGGGTGGTGAAGAGCATCAATCGCATCACCTTGCTGTGGACGGACGGGGAGGCGTATATCCCGTGTGATTTTCGGGTGGTTGACGGTAAGCAGAGCAAGAAT
>FWWL01006802.1_pt1 | contig 16165 bp, 14 predicted proteins | sample 2228331 | NCBI WGS metagenome assembly FWWL01 (sample SAMEA103939775, study PRJEB20133) | metagenome
TTGGCGCGGTAGTTTTGCCAGTGACCGGAAATCTCCCACAGCGCCCGGTCCATCACGTCCGGAGTATTGATTTCGACGTACCCGGCGCGTTCCTGTTGTTCGCGCATGTAAGCGATCAGGGTTTGGAAGACCTGCCAGCCCTTGGGATGCCAGAAGACAGAACCCGGTGCGACGTCTTCGAAATGGAACCAGTCCAGTTGCACGCCCAGCCGCCGATGGTCGCGTTTTTCGGCTTCCTCGAGCTGCTTGAGGTACGCTTCCAATTGTTTTTTATCTGGCCAGGCGGTGCCATAGATGCGTTGCAGTTGCTCGTTACGGGCATCACCGCGCCAATAGGCGCCCGCCACTTTGGTCAGTTTGAACGCTTTGAGTTTGCCGGTGTCGGGAACATGCGGCCCCCGGCACAGGTCCACGAAGTCGCCTTGGCGGTATAGACTGATCGTTTCCCCTTCCGGGATCGAAGCGATGATTTCCGCTTTGTAATGCTCGCCTTGCTCGCGGAAAAAGCGGATCGCCTCATCGCGTGTCCACACTTCGCGTTGTACCGGAATGGCCTGCCCGGCGAGCTCAAACATGCGCTGCTCGATCGCCGCGAGGTCTTCGGGGGTAAACGGGCGATCGAATGCGAAGTCATAATAAAAGCCGTTTTCGATCACCGGGCCGATGGTGACTTGTGCTTGTGGATAAAGTTGCTTGACGGCGTGCGCCAAAAGGTGGGCAGTGGAATGCCGCAGGATCTCCAGCCCTTCTGGATCACGGTCGGTGACGATGGCCACCGAGGCGTCCTCAACGATCGGCGTGCTGAGGTCTTGCAGCCGCCCATTGACTTTGATCGCTAGCGCCGCCTTCGCCAATCCCGGGCCGATGTTGGCGGCGATTTCTTGGCCGGTGACCGGGCCGGGGAAGGATTTTTGCGAACCATCCGGTAGCGTGATCATCACCATGTCAGACCCCACAAATGAAAAACGCGGCCGATGGGCCGCGTTTGTCGAATCCTGGTAGGCGCGATTGGACTCGAACCAACGACCCCCACCATGTCAAGGTGGTGCTCTAACCAACTGAGCTACGCGCCTGCGAAGTCGCTATTATGACACAGCTAGGCACCGACGCGCAAGGGGGTAGCGGATTGGCGCCACCAGGGACCGAATGCGACGGTGGCGAGGGGCTGAATGCGGCGGCGGGGCAGGAGGAAACGACGCCTCATGCTGACCGCACCTGCGGCTTTATGTAAGATTGATGTAAGATAAGCATGCTGCAATCCAGCAGTCATTGCTGTCAAGAGAGGGAGAAACACCATGGCACACAAACTCTACTACCCTCCGAAAGAGCTGGTCGAAAAGGCCGCCGTTTCGGGGATGGATCACTACCGCCGTCTGTGTGAAGAGGCCGAACGGGATTACGAGGGCTATTGGGCCAAACACGCGCGCGAACTGATCACCTGGCACAAGCCCTTTACGCAGGTGCTGGACGAATCAAACGCGCCGTTCTTCAAATGGTTCGCCGACGGGATGCTGAATGCCTCCTACAACTGCCTCGATCGCCATATCGAAGCAGGCAAAGGCGATCGCGTCGCGATCATCTTCGAAGCCGACGACGGGCAGGTCACCAAAGTCACTTACACCGAACTTCTGCGCCGCGTGTCGCAATTTGCCAATGCGTTGAAAGCGCTGGGCGTCAAGAAAGGCGATCGCGTCGTCATCTACCTGCCGATGGGTATCGAGGGGGTGGTGGCGATGCAGGCGTGTGCGCGCATCGGAGCCACACACTCAGTGGTGTTCGGCGGTTTCTCGGCGCAGGCGCTCAAGGATCGCATCCAGGATGCCGGCGCCAAGATCGTCGTTACTTCTGATGGTCAATTCCGCGGCGGCAAGGCTCTGCCGCTCAAAGCGATCGTCGATGAGGCGATCGGCATGGGTGGCTGCGACACGGTGGAGAAAATCATCGTCAATAAGCGCACGGGCATGGACGTGACGATGCTGCCGGGTCGCGACGTGTGGTGGAGCGATGCGATCGCTGGACAAAGCGACGTGTGCCCGCCGGAGTGGGTAGAAGCCGAGCATCCGCTGTTCCTGCTCTATACTTCCGGTTCCACCGGTAAGCCCAAAGGCGTGCAGCATTCCACGGGTGGCTACCTCACTCATGCGGCGCTGACGATGTTGTGGACCTTCGATTACAAGCCGGAGGACATTTTCTGGTGTACTGCGGACATCGGCTGGATCACCGGCCATACCTATGTCTGCTACGGGCCGCTGGCGGTGGGGGCGACTCAGGTGGTATTCGAAGGGGTGCCGACCTATCCGGACGCCAGCCGCTTCTGGCGCATGATCGAAGCGCACAAAGTGTCGATTTTCTACACCGCGCCCACTGCGATCCGGGCGTTGATCAAAGCGAGCGAAACCAACCCGGCGGTGCATCCGCGCAATTTCGACCTCTCCAGCCTGCGCGTTCTCGGCTCGGTCGGTGAGCCGATCAACCCGGCGGCGTGGGAGTGGTATTACCACGAAGTCGGTCACGACCGTTGTCCCATCGTCGATACCTGGTGGCAGACCGAAACCGGCGGTCACATGATCACGCCGCTGCCGGGGGCTACACCGCTCGTGCCGGGTTCGTGCACGCTGCCGTTTCCGGGCATCCAGGCCGCCGTGGTCGATGAAACCGGCAACGAAGTGCCATGGGGCCAGGGCGGATTCCTGGTGATCAAGCGTCCGTGGCCGTCGATGATCCGTACCATCTGGGGCGATCCGCAGCGCTTCAAGAAGTCGTACTACCCGGAAGACTTCAAAGGGAAACTGTACCTGGCCGGGGATGGGGCGATCCGCGATCCAGAGACCGGTTACTTCACGATTACCGGCCGCATCGACGACGTGCTCAACGTCTCGGGCCATCGTATGGGGACGATGGAAATCGAATCGGCACTGGTGGCGCATGAGCTCGTTGCCGAAGCGGCGGTCGTCGGCCGGCCCGATGAGATCACCGGTGAAGCGATCGTCGCGTTCGTGGTACTGAAGCGCCCGCGGCCTATTGGCGAAGAGGCGGCGCAGCTCGTCAAGGAGCTGCAAAACTGGGTCGCGAAGGAAATCGGTCCGATCGCCAAACCGAAAGAGATCCGCTTTGGCGATAACCTGCCGAAGACCCGTTCCGGCAAGATCATGCGCCGGCTGTTGCGTCAGCTGGCCAAAGGCGAGGAGATCACCCAGGACACTTCAACGTTGGAAAACCCGGCGATTCTGGAACAGCTCAAGGGCTGACCGATCGGGCAAGGAGGAGACGCTCCCCGGCGCTCGAACGTCGGGGAGGAAGGATTGGCCCCGCGGTGATCGCGGGGTTTTTCTTTGCTCGAGCCCAGGTGCGCTCGAAAGACTCGCTGCGCTGCTGAGACCGCGATGAAAGAGCTCTTTGTCGTTTTTCGTTCTCCCTGGCGTGCGCACGCGCTTTGGCTGGCGTTGTGCCTGGCGTCGATCCTGACGGCAACCTGGCGTCATCCCGTGCCGCTCGATGAGACGCGCTACCTGGCCGTGGCGTGGGAGATGTACTCGAGCGGGGATTGGGGGATACCGCGATTAGACGGAGCCTTTTACGCGCAAAAGCCACCGCTGTTGTTTTGGTTGATTCTTTTGGGGTGGTGGTTTTTTGGAGTCAATGCGGCGTGGCCGTTTCTGCTCGAAGGGGGGTTTGCGTTGGGCACGGGGGTCGTGTTGGCCAGACTCCTTCAAGACTGGCGCGTTGCGCATTCCCCGCCTCAATGCCTCCCTGATGGCGCCCCGGCGGCGTGGGCCGTTCCTTTTGCCGTGGTGACCGGCGTGGCGTTGCTGGTGGCCTGCAGCTTTTGGCTGGGGATGGCAACCACCCTGTATTTCGACGTTCCCCTGACTTTTTTCGTTGTCTGGGCCGCTTGGGCGCTGTGGCGAATGGGGCAAACCGGGCAAGGGGCGGTGCGTTTCGCCGCGGCGGTGGCTTTGGGCGTGTTGATGAAAGGGCCGCTGATGGCCATTCCTCTGGTCGGCGTGGTGTTGGGCTGGCCTGCCTGGGCGCAGCAGGGTCGACGCGTGTGGGCGCGCGTATTCCTTGCGGGCGCGTTGGGGCTATTGCCGGCGCTTCTCTGGTTGGCTTATCTGGCAAACCGTGAAGGCGCCTCGGCCGTCCAGGAAGTGCTCGCGGCACAAGGTCTGGGGCGTCTTGAGGAGGGGGCCGACCACGCCGCGCCCTGGTGGTGGTATCTGGCGGTGTTGCCCCTCGTGCTCTGGCCGCTGGCGTGGTGGCCGGGGACCTGGACGGCATGGCGGCGCGGGGTAGCGCTTTGGCGTGAACCGCCCGTGCGTTTCATCCTGCTGGCGGTCGTGCCCGCGTTCGTCTTATTGTCTTTGATTGCTGGCAAACGGCCCCAATACCTCCTGCCCTTGTTGCCATTTGTCGTGGCGCTCGCGGCATACGGATGTTGGCACGTGCCAGCCGGGGCAAGGACTGTCTCTGCGCGCTGGCGTTGGCTCGTCGTGGTGCCGCTCTTGGCGCTGGCGCTGGTTTGCCTCGTGGCGCCGTGGGTGCCGCGGTGGCAGCACGACGTCGCCTGGCTGACGCCGCGTTGGATGCTCTTTGGTCTGGGGTTGATCCTCATTGCCGGCGGCTATCTCGGATGGGCGTGGCGGCAGGCGATGACCCTTGTCCCGTTGGCGCAGGAAATTCCGCGCCTGGCGTCTCTGGCGGCCGCGACAGTGTGGCTGGCGCAAGCGCTGTTGCCTTGGGCGACCGATCCGGCTTGGGATCCTTCGGCGCTGGGATCGCGCTTGCGCCAGTGGCAGGCAGCCGGATATGCCCTCATCTGGCAGGGACCGCGCCATCATGGCGCCTGGACCTTCGCGGCCCGTCTCGAAGCGCCGTTGTTTTCGCCAGCCGCTGAAGTCCCGGAAGGAACGCCCACGGTGACGCTATGGCTGGAAAAGCGTCGGCCTGAGGCGGTGGACGATTCGTGCCTGGCCTGGCGCAGCGACTGGGTATGCTGGAGGATATTCGCCCCCGGTACGAAACCCGACTGAGGGCACTGCGTCATGCCGTACCGACATTGGCTGCGCCGTCTGGCGGAAGAACGTTTGCTGATCGTCTTGGCTTTGGCGGCGGTGGCGCTTTGGTCGCTGCGGCCAGTGCCGGTCTACGAAATCATTGGGTTCATCCACGCCGAGACGATCGCCACGCTAGCCGGCTTGCTCGTGCTGGTGCGAGCGCTCGAGATGAGCGGCGCGTTGCTGGCGCTGGGACAGTGGCTGTTGCAGCGGCTTCGCTCGCCGCTGGCGCTGGCGTCGGTACTGACGGCTTTTGCCGCCGTGCTGGCGATGTTCGTGACCAACGACGTGGCGCTGTTTATCGTCGTGCCGCTGATTCTGACCCTACGTTGCCTGCCGCTCGAGGTGCAGGGGCGCTTGGTGGTGTTTGCGGCACTGGCGGTCAACGTCGGCTCGGCGCTCACCCCCATCGGCAATCCGCAAAATCTTTATCTTTGGCGTCGCTTCGAGGTAGATTTTGCCGAATTCGTCATGGCGATGGCGCCCTTGGTACTCACCCTTTTCCTGGCCCTGGCGGTGTTGGTGTGGCTGGCCTTTCGCGGCGCGTCTTCTTTGGTTTACGCCCCACCGCTTTCCGCGGGCAAAGCCCAGATGCGCGTCGGTTGGCGCCAAGCGGCTTTGGCAGTGCTGGGCATGATCGCATTGGTAGCAGCGACCGAAATGGGCCTAGGGGTGGCGACAAGCATCGTGCTCATCGCGCTGATGGCCATCGCGCGGCCGGCGGTGCTGCGCGGCGTGGATTGGTTATTGCTCCTTGTCTTTGCACTGATGTTCGTGGTGATGGGGATGCTGGCACGTCTTGCGGTGGTGCAAGACGCAATGCATCCGCTTTTGCATCTGCCGCTAGGGGCGTTTTTTGCTGCAGTATTGAGTTCCCAAGTCGTTTCCAACGTGCCGGCCACCATCTTATTGGTTCCTTTCATCGATTGCGATTGGCCGAGCTTGGCTTGGGGGGTAACGGTGGGCGGCTTCGGTACCGCCGTGGGGTCGCTGGCCAATCTGATTGCCATGCGTTTGGGCCGGTCGGTGGCGCGGTGGAACGAGTTCTACCGCTGGTCACTGCTGATGTGGCTTCTCGGCATGGGCATCGGGTGGGGATTGTTGGCCAAGGGCTGAGCGGAAAACTGGGACGCCAATGGCATTGACAACCATGCTTGTTTTTCGCTATGATTCCAGTCTTTGCGGATATAGGCCGCCGATGGTGGGCTGTCCAAAAAATCGAGGATGCACATGAAAACGTTTTCTGCGAAACCACAAGAAGTCAAGCACGACTGGTACGTCGTCGATGCGGCGGGCAAGGTGCTGGGCCGGCTCGCCTCTGAAATTGCCCGGCGTCTGCGTGGCAAGCACAAGCCCATCTACACGCCGCACGTCGATACGGGGGATTTCATCGTCGTTGTCAATGTCGACAAGATCGTCGTAACTGGCAACAAAGCCAAAGACAAAAAGTACTACCGTCACTCGGGCTATCCGGGCGGTTTGTACGAAACGACGTTCGAGAAACTGCTTGCTAAGCATCCCGAACGGGTGCTGGAGCATGCGGTCAAGGGAATGCTGCCCAAAGGGCCGCTGGGTTACCGCATGATCAAAAAGCTCAAATGCTACGCGGGCCCGAATCATCCGCATGCGGCGCAACAACCCCGACCGCTCGACATCTAAGGAGACCACGATGGCGGAGCAATACAATTACGGCACGGGTCGACGCAAAGAAGCGTCGGCGCGCGTATTTTTGAAGCCGGGCACGGGTATGTTCCTGGTCAACGGCAAACCGGTGGATGAGTACTTTTCGCGTGAAACCGCGCGGATGATCGTGCGCCAGCCGCTGCAGCTGTTGCAGGTGGCCGACAAGTTCGATCTCAAGATTACCGTGAGCGGCGGCGGGGAGTCGGGGCAAGCGGGTGCCGTTCGTCACGGCATCGCGCGTGCGCTGGCGGACTACAACCCTGAGTGGAAGGCGGCGCTGCGTGCAGCTGGGTTCATCACCCGCGACGCTCGTGCCGTCGAGCGTAAGAAAGTCGGCCTTAAGAAAGCCCGTCGCGCCGAGCAGTACTCCAAGCGTTGATGGAGCATGGCATGGTGCCCCAAGTGGCGACCATGCCTTAGCGTTGATTCACCAGAGCCGCTGTGCTTCAAGACAGCGGCTTTTCTGTTTGTGCAGCAAGGAGACACGCCATGTTACGGGTGGGTATCGTCGGCGGGACCGGATATACGGGGGTGGAACTACTGCGGCTGCTCGTGCAGCATCCAGACGTCAAATTGCACGCCATTACCTCGCGGGGCGAAGCGGGTACACCGGTCGCGGCGATGTTTCCCAGCCTGCGGGGGCGGGTCGATTTGTCGTTTCAGCATCCCGACGTGGCGCCGTTGGCCGAATGCGACGTGGTGTTTTTCGCCACGCCCAACGGCATCGCGATGAAAGAAGCGCCGGCGTTGCTGGCGCGCGGGGTGCGAGTAATCGATCTGGCGGCGGATTTTCGCCTCAAAGATGTTGCCACTTGGGAGCGTTGGTATGGCATGACGCACGCGGCGCCGGACTGGGTGGCTCGTGCCGTGTATGGCTTACCGGAGCTGTTTCGCGACGAGATTCGCACAGCGCAACTGGTGGCCAATCCGGGGTGTTACCCCACCGCCGTGCAGCTGGGTTTGGCGCCACTGCTTGCCGCTGGCGTGGTGCGCCGCGAGGGGCTGGTGGCCGACTGCAAATCCGGCGTTTCCGGCGCCGGGCGCAAAGCCGAGGTGCATACTTTGTTTTCCGAGGCGAGCGACAATTTCAAAGCGTACGGAGTCGCGGGGCATCGCCATTGGCCGGAGATCACGCAAGGGCTGAGCCGCGTGGCTGGGGCTTCTGTGGAACTGACCTTCGTGCCGCACCTCACCCCAATGATTCGAGGCATTCACGCCACCCTCTATGCCGAGCTCACCGCAGACGTCGACGTGCAGGCGCTCTATGAGCAGCATTTCGCCGCAGAACCGTTCGTCGACGTATTGCCCGCCGGGGCGCACCCAGAAACCCGTTCGGTGCGGGGTGCCAACCTTTGCCGCATCGCTGTGCATCGCCCGGGAGGGGGCAAGCGCGTGGTGGTTTTGTCGGTGATTGACAACCTGGTCAAAGGGGCGGCCGGGCAAGCGGTACAAAACATGAACCTGATGTTCGGGTTGCCGGAGACGCGGGGGTTGGAGCACGTGCCGCTCAGTCCTTGAAGGGGATTTTGACTCGTGACGATGGGCGGTGCATTGTGGCCGGCAGCTTGCCACGCCGCCGCTGAGGCGCTATCATTCCTTTGTCATTACCCCACGGAGACGAGTCATGACCACGACGACGCAAGAACCGGAAGTGCTGGTGTTTACCGATGCCGCCGCGGCCAAAGTGCGCGAGCTGATCGAAGAAGAAGGCAACCCCAACCTCAAGCTGCGCGTGTTCATCACCGGTGGCGGGTGTGCGGGGTTCCAGTATGGTTTCACCTTCGACGAGGAGGTGGCCGAGGACGATACGGTGATCGAAAAAGGCGGTGTGACCTTGCTGATCGACCCAATGAGCTATCAGTACTTGGTCGGCGCCGAGATCGATTACACGGAAGGGCTGGAAGGGGCGCAGTTCGTCATCCGCAACCCCAACGCGGTGACGACGTGCGGCTGCGGTTCTTCGTTCAGCGTTTGATTGCCGAACCAACCGCGGTATCCCCGCGGTTTTTTTTATCGTGTTGACTTGACGTTGACGTAAACGGGAGATGCGATGGAACTCAAAGGTAAAACCTTCGTGATCACCGGCGCAGCATCCGGTTTGGGAGCCGCCACGGCGGCTGCCTTGGCCAAGGAAGGCGCGTCGGTAGCGCTGTGGGATCGTGACGCAGAACTAGGAGCGCAACGCGCACAAGAAATCGGCGCTGCCGCGCTCTTTTGTCCATGCGATGTGACGCTCGAGGACTCGGTACAAAGCGCTTTGAATACCACTCTTGCCCGTTTTGGCCGCATCGATGGGCTCATCAACTGTGCCGGAGTTGCCCCTGCGGAAAAGCTCGTCGGCAAAAACGGCCCGCACGCGCTGGCGAGTTTCGAGCGAACGATTGCGATCAACCTGACTGGGACCTTCAACACGATGCGCCTGGTGGCGGCGAAACTCATCGAAAATGCGCCGGATGCCAACGGCGAGCGCGGTGTGATCATCAACACCGCGTCGATTGCGGCGTTCGAAGGTCAGATCGGCCAGATCGCCTACGCCGCGTCTAAGGGTGGGATCGTCGCGATGACCTTGCCGGCGGCCCGCGAACTGGCGCGCCATGGGGTGCGGGTGATGACCATCGCCCCGGGCATTATGGAAACCCCGATGCTGCTGGGCATGCCGCCCGAGGTGCAGGCGTCGCTCCATGCGATGGTGCCCTTTCCACCGCGCATGGGCAAACCCGAGGAATATGCGGCATTGGTGCGTCACATCATTGCCAATCCCTATCTCAACGGCAGCGTGATTCGGATCGATGGTGCGATTCGCATGGGGGCGAAATAAGCGGTTACAATCGCTCGCTGGTCAAGCGTGACTGGCGAGCATGAAGCAGCGCGAATCCTTTTCCCCTGAGTTCGAAACCGTTCCCTCGGAGAGTGCGGCGCCTGCCAGCCGTGCGGAGCAGGATCGATCGATCGAGACTGCCCTAGAGCGCCATGGGGCCGTTACCCCGGAATCAAAGGCGGAATCTGGTAACGTCGAAGATCCCAATTGCTACCACTGTGGCCTGCCGATTCCAGCCGAGACGCATTTTTACGTGACGATCGACGGTGTGCCGCGGCGCATGTGCTGTGCCGGATGTGAGGCGGTGGCCCAGGCGATCGTCGAGGCGGGGTTGAGTGACTATTATCGCCACCGCGACGCGATGCCGGAGCCGGTGCGGGAAGCACTGCCGGAGGTGCTGCAGCAGCTGGCAGCGTTCGACACGCCCGAGTTGGTCGAACAGCTGAGTCGCCCCGCGGGAGAGACGAACGGCGAGCGGGAGGTATCGCTGATTTTGGAGGGAATTACCTGCGCGGCGTGCGTCTGGCTCAACGAACAGCACCTCAGGCGTCAGCCCGGGGTGACGCACGTGGAGATCAACTATGCGACCCGCCGCGCGCTGGTGCGTTGGGATCCCTCCCGCATCACTCTGTCGCGCATTCTGCAGGCAATAGCCGAGATCGGATACCGCGCTTATCCGTTCGATCCCCGGACGAGCGAAGCGGTGGCGCAGCGCGAACGGCGCCAGATGCTCTGGCGCGTGTTCGTCGCCGGGTTTTCCTCGATGCAGGTGATGATGTACCTCGTGCCGACCTACCTGGCCGGCGACGGGGACATGGACCCGGCGTACCAACAGCTCTTTTACTGGGCGTCGTTTTTACTGACGCTGCCCGTGATGTTCTATTCCTGTGGTCCATTTTTCCGCAACGCCTGGCGTGATCTCAAACAGCGGCGCATGGGCATGGACGTGCCGGTAGCGCTGGGGTTGCTGATCGCGTTTCTTGCCAGCACCTTCGGGATGATCACCGGTTGGTCCGAGGTCTATTTTGACTCGGTGTCAATGTTTGCGTTTTTCCTGCTGACCGGGCGCTACTTCGAAATGAACGCGCGCCAGAAAGCCGTGCGGGGTTTGGACGAGTTGGCGCGTGCGTTGCCGGCGCTCGCCGAACGTTGGGATCCTGAGTCGCAACAGTACGAAAGTGTACCGGCGGTGCGCCTGCAACCTGGGGATCGGGTGCGCGTCAAACCCGGGGTGGTGTTTCCGGCCGACGGGCGCATCGTATCCGGCAGCACCGAGGTCGATGAATCCATTTTGACTGGCGAGAGCCTTCCCGTGCCCAAGCGTCTGGGGGATTCGGTGATCGGCGGCAGTGTCAATGGCGCAGGCGTGGTGGAGATCGTCGTTGAACGGGTGGGAGAAGAGTCGCGCTTGGCGAGCATTCGACGTCTGGTCGAGCAGGCGCAAACCGAACGGCCGCAGATCGCTTCGCTCGCCGACCGGCTTGCCAGCCGCTTCGTGGCGACGGTGCTCGTGCTGGCGCTGGTGACGATCGCTGTGTGGGCGTGGCTCGACCCCAGCCGCATCGTTCCTAACGTGATCGCTGTGCTCATCGTCGCTTGCCCGTGCGCACTGGCGTTGGCTACGCCAGCGGCGATCACCGCGGCGACCGACGCGCTGATGCGTCGCGGGGTGTTGATTACCCGCGGACATGTGTTGGAAACGACCGCGCACCTGACCGATGTCGCTTTCGATAAAACCGGAACGCTGACCGAAGGGAAAATGCGGGTCGAGGCGATCGTGCCATTGGCGGTGGTGGAAGAAGAAGCGATCGCGCTGGCGGCGGCGTTGGAAAGTCACAGCAATCACCCCATTGCGCTGGCGCTGCAGCGTCTGGCGGCAGAGCGGGATATCGCGCTGGCCTCACTGTCGGCCGAGGCGCCAGACCACGAGCTGGGGCAGGGGATGTTGGCGCGCCGCGGCGATGAGCGGTTGGCGATGGGGCGCCCGGAATGGGTGGCGCAGTGCTTGCAGTTGCCTTTGCCATCGCAGCTCGATGACTTGCGGGCGCGGGCGCCGATGGCCACAGTGATCGGCCTGGCACAGCAAGGGCAATGGCTGGCGCTGTTTGCTTTGGCCGATTCGCTGCGTCCAGAAACCCCTACCGTGTTGCATACCCTTGCCCAAGAGGGATTGCGCTTGCGGGTTTTTTCCGGGGATCGACTGGAAGTGGTCAAAACGCTGCTGGATTCGTTGCCGTTCGTCGAGTTGGCCGGCAATCTCAGCCCGGAGGACAAACACCGGCGCGTCGAGGAGTTGCGCCAGCAAGGCGCGATCGTCATGATGGTCGGGGACGGGGTCAACGACGCGCCGGTCCTGGCCGCCGCACACGTCGGAGTGGCGATGGGACAGGGGGCGGATCTGGCACGGCACCGGGCCGACGTCGTGCTGCTCGCCAACGATCTGCGTGCCTTGGTGCTTTTGCGGCAGCAAGCGCACCGCACCATGTCGGTGATCCGACAGAACCTGCGCTGGGCTTTCGGTTATAATGTGCTGGCCATCCCGCTGGCGATGGCCGGATGGGTGACGCCGTGGCTGGCCGGTATCGGCATGGCCGTGAGCTCGTTGCTGGTGGTGATGAACGCCTTGCGCTTACAGCGGCTGCTGCGGCGAGGGTAATGCGATGGACCTCGATATTTTGTACCTGCTGGTTCCGCTGTCGCTGGTGCTGGTGGTAGTGATCGCGGTGGTATTCTGGTGGGCGGTCAAGCGAGGTCAGTTCGATGATCTGGAGGGGCCAGCCTACCGCATCCTGTTCGACGACGAGCCCGAAACACGAAACGCAAGCGACAAAAGCAACAAAAACTGAATGGCTGTTGACGTTCGTCAAAGAAGTCTTGCGCCGATATCGCTAAAATTGCGTTCAAATTTTCGGGTTTCTCGTCTCTCTGTTGGGGTTGGGGGTGCGTAAAGCACCCTTTTTTTTGCACAAAGCATAACCTTATACCCTAACTCTAGCATTGCAGGCGTCGCTGTACTAGAATAACTACCACGAAGTTGACATTCGTCAATGCAACTTTTGGCAGACGGTGTATCCTAACGTTTGGCGGCGTCCAGGGTTGGGAGTGCCGTTCGGTTTAGGGTTCTCTTCAAGGAGAGGTGTCTATGGAAACGCAAATGACGTATAACTACAAGGTGGTACGCCAGTTTGCCGTGATGGCGGTGATCTGGGGTATCGTCGGCATGGCGGCGGGGGTGTTCATCGCCGCGCAGCTCGTTTGGCCGCAGCTCAATTTTTCCGAGCTCGGTGAGTGGTTCCATTTCGGGCGTCTGCGCCCGCTGCACACCAACGCGGTGATTTTCGCGTTTGGTGGCTGTGCACTCTTTGCGACGTCTTACTACGTCGTGCAGCGCACGTGTCATACGCCGTTGTTTGCACCGGCGCTGGCGTCATTCACGTTCTGGGGTTGGCAAGCGGTGATCCTGCTGGCGGCAATTACCTTGCCGTTGGGGATTACCACGGGCAAGGAGTACGCCGAGCTCGAGTGGCCGATCGACCTGCTGATCACCCTCGTGTGGGTGGCCTACGCGATCGTCTTCTTCGGGACCATCGCCAAGCGGCGCGTTTCGCACATCTACGTCGCGAACTGGTTCTATGGCGCGTTCATCATCGCGGTAGCGCTGCTGCATATCGTCAATAGCGGTGAAATGCCGGTATCGTTGTGGAAGTCCTACTCGCTCTATGCCGGGGCGCAGGATGCGATGGTGCAGTGGTGGTATGGCCACAACGCGGTGGGCTTTTTCCTCACGGCGGGCTTCTTGGGCATGATGTACTACTTCGTGCCGAAGCAGGCCGGTCGCCCGGTGTATTCCTACCGCCTGTCGGTGGTGCACTTCTGGGCGCTGATCTTCACCTACATGTGGGCGGGGCCGCACCATCTGCATTACACGGCGCTTCCGGACTGGACGCAGTCGCTGGGAATGCTCTTTTCACTGATTCTGCTGGCACCGTCGTGGGGTGGGATGATCAACGGCATCATGACGCTTTCGGGCGTGTGGTACAAGCTGCGTGACGACCCGATCCTTAAGTTCCTCATCGTCTCGCTGTCGTTCTACGGCATGAGCACCTTCGAAGGCCCGATGATGTCGGTCAAGACGGTAAACGCCTTGTCGCACTACACCGACTGGACGGTGGGGCACGTGCACTCCGGAGCGCTGGGCTGGGTGGGTATGGTCTCGATCGGCTCGCTGTATTACCTGATCCCGCGCATGTACGGCAAGACCGAAATGTGGTCCAAGGACCTCGTGACGCTGCACTTCTGGGTGGCGACGATCGGCATCGTGCTCTACATTGCGGCGCTGTGGATCTCTGGGGTGATGCAGGGCTTGATGTGGCGCGCCACCAACGTGGATGGGACGCTCACCTATGCATTCATCGAATCGGTCAAAGCGTCGTATCCCTTCTGGACGTTGCGCGTGATTGGCGGTGGTTTGTACCTGCTCGGCATGGTGATCATGCTCTACAACGTGGTCAAGACCATCGCGGGAACGCAACCGGTCGAAGAGCGGGTGTTGCCGGCTCCCGCCGCGGCCCATTGATCTGGGAGGATTTGCGTCATGGCACATTCCAAGCATGAGATTTTCGAACGCAGTGTCGCGCTGTTGTTCGTTGGAACATTGCTTACGGTCAGTGTCGGTGGCTTGGTCGAAATCGTGCCACTGTTTTTCCAGCATTCGACCACTAAGCCGATCAACCGCGATGGCACACCGCTCGACGTCAAGCCTTACGATGCGCTGCGTCTGACCGGGCGTGACATCTACATCCGCGAAGGCTGCTACAACTGCCATTCGCAAATGGTGCGGCCATTCCGTGCCGAGACCGAGCGTTACGGACACTACTCGGTGGCGGGCGAATATATCTATGACCGCCCGTTCCAGTGGGGTTCCAAGCGCACGGGCCCGGATTTGCATCGCGTCGGGGGTCGCTATTCGGACGAGTGGCATCGCGCGCATCTGATCAACCCACGCGATGTGGTGCCTGAGTCCAACATGCCGGCATTCCCTTGGTTAGAGCGACCGATCAGCCAGCGCGACATCGCTCTGATTCAGGACAAAATGCGCGCGTTGCGCAAACTCGGTCATCCATATACGGATGAAGAGATCGCCCAGGCACCGAAGATGCTGGAAGGCAAGACGGAAATGGACGCCGTGATTGCCTACCTGCAAGGGCTGGGTCGCGCGCTGTCGAACTTCCGTTGATCCTCGCGAAGGGGTGCGTGCATGGACATCAATGACTGGCGATCCTTAGTGACGGTGCTGGGTTTTCTGTGTTTTCTCGGCATTGTCGCATGGGCCTACAGCAGCCGAGCGAAAGCCAGATTTGATGAAGCGGCGCGCATCCCGTTCTTGCACGAGGATGAGTTGGATTCGGTGACGAAGAAAGGAAACGACCATGGGTGATTTCATCAGTCCCTTCTGGGATATGTACGTCAAGGTGTTGGTGGCGTTGTCGTTGCTGTTTTGTATCATCATCATCGCTACCAACATGCGAGCCACCGGTAAAGTGGGTGAACTGCAGCCACACAGCTGGGATGAAAACCTGCAAGAATGGAACAACCCGCTGCCACGCTGGTGGATGTACTTGTTCTGGATCACTGTAATCTTCGCGATCGTCTATTTGGTGATCTATCCGGGCTTTGGCAGCTTCCAGGGGGTTGCGGGCTGGTCGTCGGTGGGTCAATGGCAGAAAGAGATGCAACAGGCCGAGCAGAAATACGGTCCGCTCTATGCCAAGTACCGCAACATGGACGTCAAAGCGGTGGCGGCGGATGCCAACGCGATGGGCATGGGTAAGCGCTTGTATCAGACGTACTGCATGCAGTGCCACGGGGCGGATGCGCGCGGTGCCAAGGGCTTTCCCAACTTGACCGACAAAGACTGGTTGGGCGGTGATGGCTCTCCTGAGTACATCAAAGCCACCATCCAGGCCGGGCGGATGGGGGTGATGCCGCCGTTTGCACACCTGGGTGACGAGGGAGCCAAGAATTTGGCGCACTATGTGCGCTCGCTCTCGGGTCTCTCACACGACGCCACGCGGGCGCAGCGCGGAGCGCCGCTCTTTGCCGAAAACTGCGCCGCGTGCCATGGGCCGGATGGCAAGGGAATGGCGGCGGTCGGCGCTCCGAACCTCACCGACAACGTGTGGCTCTATAGTCCGTCGGAAACGCAGATCGTGAATAACGTTCTCAACGGCATCCAGAACCGCATGCCGGCGTTCGGTGAGTTTTTGGGTGAAGACAAAGTGCATTTGCTCACGGCTTACATTTGGAGCTTGAGCAATAAGTAATGCTTGTTGCCGGGGTGCCACCGCGGCACCCCACCTTTTGAACCAACCCCGGAATCAAAAGTTGTCCATAACAATAATTCAGGAAATCGAACATGACTGAAGACCGCCAAGCCAAGGGCTCCGTTCAAAGTGTTTCAGCGAGTGATGAGCGCAAACCTGGTACTGCACTGACACAGTCTACTCCAGGTGGTGAAGAAAACACGCTTTACGCCAAACGCAAAAAACTGTACGTGCGCTCGACCAGCGGCACGTTCCAACGCTGGCGTTGGTTTTTCGTTTTTCTCACC